>Ga0153918_1000261_pt1 | contig 29599 bp, 28 predicted proteins | sample TSFL002MetaG_FD_104687 | JGI IMG/M metagenome (GOLD analysis project Ga0153918, IMG submission 104687) | Attine ant fungus gardens microbial communities from Florida, USA - TSFL002 MetaG | ecosystem: Host-associated > Fungi > Mycelium > Unclassified | place: USA: Florida, Paynes Creek Historic... | reverse complement strand
CATACATTACAGCTGAAGCGCAGGGCGCCGTAAGCGCTCAATAAAGAAGAAAAGGTAAAAGCATCTGAAAGCAGGAAGAACCACATCATCATTTTCCCGTACTCTACCGAAAATGGCGCACGGCCACCGGCCCACGGTGTGGTCTTTACTTCATCAATTGGTGATACTGTTGTACTTGTACTCATCTGTACTTAATTAAAAGGGTTGTTTTAATGTTGGTTCAAAAGTAAAAAAACATAGAGATAAATCCATACAATATCGAGAAAATGCCAAAAAATCGATGACATTTCCATGCGATACAGGTTCCTCACTTGCGGTATCTTTCTGATACTGCCGCTAACGGCATAAAACAAAAAGATGAGGCCGCCAATAATGTGCAGTAAGTGCATTAGCGTAATTACATACACAAAAGAGCGTGAGGCGTTAGGGTCTGTTAAAAAGATGCGCATGTTGTAAGCCAGTATATACCAACCGTAAACCTGCATCACCAAAAATGCGAGTCCCAAAACAATGGTTATCCATAAAAATCGTTGTTGCTTGCCCAGGTCTGATGCCTTGGCAGCTTTTGACGACATGAACAGCGAAACGCTGCTCAAAATCAATATTAAAGTGCTGTATCTGAAGGCCGCCGGCAGCGTCACGTTCAGGCCGTGTCCACTACCTCCCATGTAAACAATCATGCCGCTGCTAAATGCCATAAAAAGCATAAAAGAGCAGAACACGAAAATCCACATGTTGAATTTCTTGGCGCCGTAGTTTATTCTATCATTCTCTTGCTGTAATTGAGCCATCATTTCACTTTTCCGATAAAATCAAACAAAAACATTAATTGTACCACAGGCAGATAAAAGAACGAGCCGAACATCAACTGACGGGCCGCCTTAATCTCACGGGTGCGCAAAAGTACAAAACCTTGATATAAAAATATCAGGCTGCACAATAATGATACGCCGCCCACCCAATAACCTCCAAAATGGTAAATAGTTGGCAGCAAACTCACTGGTAATAAAACAATTAGTAGCACAAAAGTAATAATTGCACTACCCATATCACGCTTGCCTGTAGGCAGCAAACGGAAACCAGCCAGTTTATAATCGTCATCCAGCACCCAGGCAATGGCCCAGAAATGCGGGAACTGCCACACAAACTGGATAAGGAACAGAATAACGGCCACCTCATCAATTTTGCCGTGTGCTGCTACATAACCAATCAGCGGAGGCAACGCACCTGGAAATGCTCCCACAAATACGGCGATGGGTGATTTTTGCTTTAACGGCGTATAAGCAAACGCATAAAGCAATACTGAAAATACGGATAAAAGACCCGTCAGGATATTTAAGCTACCTAACAAATAGGTGCCCATAATGCCCATAAACAAACCCAGCACCAAACCCTGACCGGTGGTCATCCGTCCGGCAGGCATCGGTCTGTCCATGGTGCGTTTCATCAGCTTATCCAGATCCTTCTCAATTACTTCGTTGAAGCAATTTGCTGCGGATGTTACCAGGAAACCGCCGACAATCAGCTTACCCCAGTTATACCAGTTGATATCGCCGTTACCGGTCATTTTTGAGCCGATAAGAAATGCGATAGAGGCTGAAAAAGTAACCAGGAACGTAAGCCTGGTTTTAATCAGTTTTGAAAAATCGCTGCCTTTCATGCTTTCACCTCCTTCATATTTGCTGTACGATACAGGTTAAGCAGCAGATAGAACTGTGCACCGAAAATCAGCGTTGATATTAAAATATGCGTAGCCTGCGCATACGGCGGCAATGCAAAATATGATAATGCAATGCCGCTTAAAATTTGCAGCATGATCATTAAAAATGTAAAACTCATCAGTTGCTGATGAATGGAATGACGACTGTAACCTTTTCTGATCAGGGCGTAAAGTGCAACATTGATGATCAGCACCAGAATAGCCGAGTCACGGTGCCGGGTGAAGATGCCTCCTACCCTGCTCACCCAGTCTTGGCGATAGCCCTGCAGGTGCGCAGCTACCTCATCAACACGCTCTCGCACATCAGTTCCGAAGCAAATCTGCGTTATTGTAAGGATCAGTGCCAAAATAGTCATCGTCCAAACAATGCCTTTAAACTGTAATTTGGGTTTACCGTTTACTTTAGCTGCATGATATGTATAAATGCCTAAAGCTAACAACCCTAAGGCTAATAGCATGTGCACAGTTACAACCCAGGGAACTAAATTGGTTGATACCACTACAGAACCCAGCCATGCTTGAAAAGCCACCAATATCAGGTTACCAACCGAAGCCAACACAATGCCTTTGTTCAGGCTCCAGTAGTTGAATGAATAAATAGCCGTCAGTAATAAGAATATGCCTGATATCACGCCTACCAGCCTGTTAGCATACTCAATCCAGGTTTTTGCCGGATTAAAATCTTCAGGAATTAAGATAGATTTGTCCTCGCGGATGCGGGTAGCCAAGTCATGATAACCCAATGCATCCAGGGTTTTAGCAAAGTGCTGATTCTTTCTGATCCTGCTGGCTACATATTTCTGTTTGTAATCGGGCGGAAGTTGAGAGATATGTGTTGGTGGCACTATGCAACCAAAACATTTAGGCCAATCAGGGCAGCCCATTCCAGAACCAGAACTGCGCACCACTCCACCCGCCAAAATCACTAAAAATAACGTGATCACACCTCCAAGGTTGAAGGAAATAAATCTCTTCCGGGAATTGGTAACGCTCATTTAAACTCTTAAAAATTTAGGGTACCTGTTAGGGGAAAACATCCCTGAAACAGATACCCTAAAAATGCAGATCAGTGTTAAAGCTGAACTGTTATTTTACTTCTTGATTATTAGCTTTTTGAGTATTTGTCCAGGTGTTGTGCAATTCTAAGCCAGCCGGATTATCTTCAAAATCGTGCGGCAGGTTAGATGACATGGTCTCAGACAGTGGCACGGTTTGCGGAATGAAATCCGTTTCAGCGCCAGGTTTGCTGTAGTCATATGGCCAACGGTAAACAGTTGGAATTTCGCCAGGCCAGTTACCATGCAGGTGCTCAACAGGAGTAGTCCACTCCAGTGTGTTAGACTCCCATGGGTTCTGTGTAGCTTTCTTACCCCAGAAGATAGAGTAGATAAAATTAACCAGGAACGCAACCTGAGCCAAAGCAGCCATAATAGCAGACCAGGTAATGAACACGTTTACAGACAGCCAACGAGCCATGCTTGGGAACTCGGTGAATGCGTAATAACGACGTGGAACACCATCCAGACCCATAAAGTGCATTGGGAAGAATACCAGGTAAGCACCAACGAAAGTTAACCAGAAGTGCAGGTAGCCCAAGCGCTCGTCCATCATACGACCGAACATTTTAGGGAACCAGTGGTAAACGCCAGCCAACATACCAAATATAGCGGCTGAACCCATTACCAGGTGGAAGTGAGCTACTACGAAGTAAGTATCGTGCAGGTTAATATCCAAAGCAGCGTTACCCAGGAAGATACCGGTCAAACCACCAGAGATGAAGAATGATACCAAACCGATAGCAAACATCATAGCTGGAGTGAAACGCAGGTTACCGCGCCACAGCGTAGCTAGCCAGTTAAAGGTTTTTACTGCTGAAGGTACCGCAATGATGAGCGTGGTAATCATGAACACACCGCCCAGGAACGGATTCATACCCGTAACGAACATGTGGTGACCCCATACGATGAATGACAGTACGGTAATACCGATCAATGAGTAAACCATCGCATGGTAACCGAAGATTGGCTTACGTGCATTTACCGACATGATCTCTGAAGAGATACCCATGGCCGGCATAATTACGATGTATACCTCAGGGTGACCCAGGAACCAGAACAAATGCTGGAACAGGATTGGGCTACCACCAGAGAATGGCTGCGGAGCGCCGCCGATAACGATGTCAGAAAGATAGAAGCTGGTACCGAAGCTGCGGTCAAAAATCAACAGAACCACACCGGCAACAAGTACAGGGAATGCCAGAACGCCCAGGATAGCAGTCAGGAAGAAAGCCCAAACGGTTAGCGGCATTTTCCAAAGGTCCATCCCTTTGGTACGCATGTTCAACACGGTTGATACGTAGTTGATACCACCCAGCAGTGAAGATGCGATGAAGAATACCATACTGATTAACCATAGGGTCATACCTTCGCCAGAACCTTTCATTGCTTTTGGCAACGCAGAAAGCGGCGGGTAGATTGTCCAACCCGGACCAGCAGGGCCTTTCTCAATAAAGAAAGAGCTTAGCATGATCACGCTGGCGATAAAGAAGAACCAGTATGACAGCATGTTCATGAATGGCGAAGCCATATCACGAGCACCTACCTGAAGAGGAATCAACAGGTTGCTGAATGTACCGCTCAGACCAGCTGTTAATACGAAGAATACCATGATGGTACCGTGGATGGTAACCAACGACAGGTAAAACTCAGGATCCAGACGACCACCTGGTGCAAAACGGCCCAACAGGGTTTCCAGCAGAGGGAAAGATTGGTCAGGATAAGCCAGCTGAATACGGAACAGGATAGATAAGATCATCGCGATAACGGCCATAGTAATCCCTGTAATCAGGAATTGCTTGCCGATCATCTTGTGATCCATGCTGAAGATATATTTGGACACGAATGTCTCATGGTGATGCTCGTGGCCGTGGCCGTGATCATCATGATGTGTTCCGTGACCTTGAACTGCTAATGTTGACATAATTGCTATATGAAATATTAATTATTTAATGCTAACCTGTTTTTAACTTCACTATTCTGCTGACCGGCATCGGCTAATTTCAGCTCTTTTTTCAGCGGGTCGCTCAGGTATGGTTTCAGTGTAGTCAACCATTGCTGATACTCAGCATCGCTTACAACACGGATAATTTTTTGCATATTATAGTGACCGCCACCACAAATTTTAGCACAGTACACTTTGTACTCGAAAGTCTGATCATTCAGCTTCTCGCGCATTTGTGCGGTAGTGATAGTCGGTACAAATTTAAAGAAGGTTGGCAGGCCCGGTACGGCGTTCAGCTGTACGCGGAAGTAAGGCATGTAAACGCTATGGATTACGTCCTGAGCCAGAATGTTCAAACGGATAGATTTGTTAACCGGAATTACCAGTGTATCGGCTTTCAGGTCATCAAAGCTGTTTTTGTCTTTGTAATCAATACCTAAGTTGTTGAGGCCGGTTACCAGGGTATAGTTTTTAGTACCCAGTTTACCATCTTTACCTGGGTAACGCAACTCCCATGCAAACTGGTGACCAGTAATATCGATGTTGATATCGCCTTTTACCTCTGCAGAGTTCATTACTGAACGCCAGGTGGTGAAACCGAACACTACTAACACGGTCAATACTACAGCCGGAACAATAGTCCAAACTTTCTCGATAGTGTTGTTATGCGGTAAGAAGTGTGCTTTACGTTTAGCAGTGCTTTTGTAAAGGAATGCAAAACCGAACAGTAATATCTGGGTAACAAAAAACACAAACATGGTAAACACCGTTGTTGTGGTGAACATGTGGTCAATTTGTACGCCGTGTTTAGAAGCTGCTTCTGGCAGTGTCATGCTACCTTGTACGGTAAATGACCAGTAAGCGCCAACCAGACCAAAAGCCAGGAAAATAAGGAACAGGGTACCCATAACTTTGTTATAGTTTGTACCTGCCTTCTTACCTTGCAGATTATTAGTCAGCTCATATACTTTTAATATACGGCCAACAATAGCTACCACCAGACATATCAGCAGAAAAAGCAATACGTAATAACCGGCGTTAGTTAATGCCTGCGACTTTTGTTCATCGGTAATCTCAGACGATGCAGCGGTTTGCGCCATTAGCAGGTTGGTACCGCCAAGCATCATTACCGCTGTAAGTGCAGCAAGCTTTTTAGAATTTATGAAATTTTTGAATCCCATTATTGTTGTTCGTTTGGTATTCTCAGTTATTTGACAAAGTTAACAATTAAATATGGTGGTGCAGGCTCTCTTCCAGGAACGGGTGTTTCTTTGGAATTAGTGATGAGAACTTGGCCAGCGCAGAGAACATCAGGAAGCAGAACAGACCGGCGAAAGTTAGGAATGCACCTACTTCGATATAACCGGTAAAGTGTTGCCACCAGTGCTCAGTTGGCGCCTGGGTACCAGGCATAATCATTACGTAGTAATCCAGCCAGTGACCAATCACCAGGATTGAAGCAATCCACTGTAACACGTTGTAGTTACGTTTTGAATCGCGCATCATGATCACCAGTAATGGAGCACAGAAGTTAATTACCAGGTTAGTCCAGAACAAGAACATATAATCAGGCTCCCAACGACGGTAGAAATATTCAACCTCTTCAGGGATGTTAGCATAATACTGTAACAGGAACTGGGCGAACCAGGTATAAGTCCAGAAGATAGAGAACGCAAACATGAACAGACCCATGTTATGTAAGTGGCTCTCAGTTACCCATTGCATGTAACCTTGTTTACGCAGGTAGATGATCACTAATGTCATTACTGACAGACCGCTTACCCACATGGCGGCAAAGTTGTACCAGCCGAACATGGTAGAGAACCAGTGTGATTCTACAGACATAATGTTATCAAATGCAAACAGCGGGAAGGTAAAGCCCAGAATAGCCAGGAACGTAGCAGAAATTTTGAATGATTTCTTGTAGTTCAGCATACCGCCTACTTCATCTTCGTTCAGTGAATATTTTACCAGCATGCGGCCAAACAGAGCGTATGCAAATACCATAGCTGCAATACGGATAATGAAGAAAGGAATATTCAGATAACCCGCTTTTTTAATTAAAACAGGATCATAGATTTCACTGCCTTTAACAGTAGCGTCTTTAGCGGCCCAGTGGTATAATGCCGGTAAAACGTGTGTTTCGCCTTCAATGTTTTTGAAAGGGAACTGAACATATAAACCTGCTATTACTACAATTACCAGGATAACGCCCGCCCATAGTAAAGTTTGAGCGAAAGCCTGAGGTATACGTAAAATAGATGCCGACCAACCCGCTTGAGCTACGTATTGCACGCCGCAGAAGAAAGCGCCGCAGATACAAACGCAGGCGAAATAATAAGCCATCAGCAACAGGTTTGACATGGCATAAGAACCTTGACCAAAAACAAAGCCAAGTAATACCAGTAACGCACCAATTCCAATAGCAGCAAGGCTATAGGTTTTGAGCTTGCCACCAAACTCAAAACGCTCCTCTATATGATGATTGTGATCGTGAGTACTCATTAAATTAAATTATAAGGTTTTTTGTAACTGGTGAACATACATTACTACTTTCCAGCGCTCCTCTGGCGACAGCTGCGAAGCGTATGAACCCATGGCATTTACACCGTAAGTAATGGTGTGATAAATCTTGCCATCGGTCAGGTCGCTCATGTTACCGCCGCGAGACGACTGGCCTTTTGAGTATGAAGGCGGCGCAGGGAAACCGTGTGCTACTACCTCGCCGTCACCCTGACCGTGCAGGCCGTGGCATGGTGAGCAGAAGCTGGTAAACAATACTTTGCCTTCCTCAATATTTTTGCTGGTAAGGAATAACGGACTCTTTACTTGCGCGCCAGCCAGTTCGTATCCTTCTTTAGTGTTCGGGTAATCAAATTTTACAAAGCCAACCGGAATAGTACCTGCAGGCGGCACCTGTGCGGTTTTGCCGTCTTTAAAGTTAGGGTTTGCCTGATCCGGGTCATAGGCAATGTGTTCGTACATATTGGGAGCGTATTCCCAACCGGTGCTCCTTTTATCTTTGCACGATGACAGTACAACCGTGGCAGCGATAACGATAGCCGTTGCGCCCAATATTCTGTTTTTATTCATAGCTAACATATTTTCTGTCGTTATGCTTAATTTCTACGGCTCCTGCTTCTTTTAATATATTGTCGATATCTGCGTGCGGCACATTTCCTTTAGCATCAATGGCGATTACAAATCGGTCATCAGTTGCGCGCAGGTCCATCACACGTGGTGTACGGCCCGGGAAAAGGTGCGTTGCATAGAAGAAAGTGAATGCCATACCGAAAGCAGTAAACAGTACGGTCCACTCAAAAGTGATTGGAATAAAATCCGGAACAGCAAAGTGCGGCTTACCACCAATGTTCATTGGCCAGTCATGCACCAGCATGTAGTACATAATGGTAAATACCACGGTACCACCTATGCAACCAAACATGAAGGCTGCATAACCCAGGCGAGAATCTTTAATGCCCAGTTTAGCCTCAATACCGTGAATAGGCATTGGTGAATATACATCATAGATAGGCACGCTGTTTTTCTGCAGCTTGTCAATCCCGTGCATCAGTTCATCAGGATCGTCAAAAAGGCCCAATATAAATTTAGTACTGCTCATCTTCGTTTATGCTTTTTCGTATTCAGCCAGTTCAACACTGTCAAATTTGGTTAATGACTCTTTGTAGAATTCAACATGCGAGTGATCCAGGTGACCGTCCGCAATCAGTTTCTTCTTAGCCTGCTCGCTTGATGATTTCAGCAGCAGTTTCACCTCGGCAATAGCCACAGCTGGCAGTACGCGGATGAACAACAGGAACATAGTGAAGAACAAGCCGATTGAACCTACGAATATGCTCACGTCAACCCAGGTTGGATAGAACATTGCCCAGCTTGAAGGGATAAAGTCACGGTGCAGTGATACAACGATGATCACAAAACGCTCGAACCACATACCAATGTTTACGATGATAGATAAACACCATGACAGTGGAATGTTGGTACGGATGCTCTTGAACCACATCAGCTGCGTCATCAGTACGTTACAGCCATACATCATACAACCTGCCCACCAGTACGGACCGATAAAACGGTTTAAGAATGTGTACTGCTCGTACTCGCTACCAGAGTAGTAAGCGATAAAGAACTCAGTGATATAAGCGATACCTACGATAGAGCCAGTGGTTAAGATGATCTTGTTCATCGACTCGATGTGGAACATCGTGATATAGTTTTCTAAGCCTAATACCTTACGTGCAACCAGCAACAGGGTTTGTACCATCGCGAAACCTGAGAAGATAGCACCCGCAACGAAGTACGGAGGGAAGATGGTAGTGTGCCAACCTGGTTCCAGTGAAGTTGCAAAGTCCATTGATACGATAGTGTGTACAGAGAGTACCAGTGGAGTTGAGATACCGGCCAGAATCAATGACACGGTCTCAAAACGTTGCCAGGTTTTTACTGAACCTGTCCAGCCGAAAGAGCTGATAGAATAGATTTTTTGTTTCCAGCCAGTAGCGCGGTCACGGATGGCTGCGATATCTGGTAATAAGCCAGTGTACCAGAATACCAATGATACTGAGAAGTAAGTAGAGATCGCAAATACGTCCCATACCAATGGTGAGTTAAAGTTAACCGGTAATGTACCGTACTGGTTTGGCAAAGGCAGCGGATAGAAAGCTAACCAAGGACGGCCCATGTGTGATACTACGTAAGTAGCGGCACAGATTACCGCAAAGATGGTCATCGCCTCTGCAGAACGGTTGATGGAGTTACGCCAGTTTTGACGGAACAGTAACAATACCGCCGAGATCAGCGTACCGGCGTGACCGATACCTACCCACCATACGAAGCCGGTGATGTCCCATGCCCAACCTACTGTTTTGTTCAAGCCCCAAGAGCCGATACCGAACCAGAAGGTCCAGCTTACAGCGAATACCCAAAGGCATGCGCCTAGAGAGGCAACCACAAAGCCTATCCACCAGGCTTTGTTAGGTTTATTTTCTACAGGGATCAGAATATCATTGGTAACCTTGGCATAGGTGATGTCCTTGCCGGTAACTAACGGTTCCCTGAGTATTGATTCATTATGAGATGCCATATATGTTTATATCTCTTTGATGATAAATTAAGCTTCTAACTCGTTTACATTTCTAACTTTCACCTGGTAACCAATGCCTGGCTTAACGTTAAGCTCTTCCAATACGTAGTAAGTACGCTCGCTGGCCAGTGCTTTAGCAACTTCAGAGTTAGGATCGTTTCTGTTACCGAAGATGATTGCGTTTGCAGAGCAGGTTTGCTGACAAGCCATCTTAACGTCGCCATCTTTGTAAGGACGGTTCTCCATTTTAGCTTTCAGTTTACCAGCCTGAATACGCTGGATACACATAGAACATTTCTCCATTACACCGCGGAAACGGGTAACAACGTCTGGGTTTAACACCAGCTGAGTGTATTGCTCTTGCATGTAGTTTTCAAAGCGGGCATCGTTCCAGTAATTAAACCAGTTGAAGCGACGTACTTTGTATGGACAGTTGTTAGCGCAGTAACGGGTACCAACGCAACGGTTATAAGCCATATGGTTCAAACCTTCGCTTGAGTGTACGGTAGCCAGTACCGGACAGACAGTCTCGCACGGAGCGTGATCACAGTGCTGACACAGCATTGGCTGGTGCACTACAGATACGTTATCCAGGTTTTTCAGTTTAGCAATTTCATGCTTCTCAGTTACAGGCTCGCCTGTACCTTCGTTGAAGCTGTAGTAACGGTCAATGCGGATCCAGTGCATCTCACGACGACGCATTACCTCGTCTTTACCAACTACCGGAACGTTGTTCTCTGCGTTACAAGCAACCACACAGGCGCCGCAACCGGTACAAGCATTCAGGTCAATCGCCATAACCCAATCATAGGTAGGGCGCTCGTATTCATCCCACATAGAAGCGTACTCTTTACGTTTCTCTGATTTACCGCTGGCAGCACCCGGATCTTTCAGGTATTTAGACAGGGTAGTTTCGCGGATAACGTTACGACCTTCGTATGAGTGGTGAGTTTGTGTTTGTGCAAGTGGAGATTTAACACCGGTTACTTTGATAGAAGCAACAGATGAAGTTTGGAAAGTACCATTCAGCAGGCTGTAGAACGGATAAGCGTTCTGACCTACGCCATCACCTACTTTACCGGCAGCGGTACGACCGTAACCTAAAGCTATAGATACAGTACCTGATGCCTGGCCAGGTTGGAACAGCAATGGTAATTTAACGCTGTACCCATCAACAGTAATCTCAACAACATCGCCTTGCTCTGCTTTCAGCACATCTCTACCATACAGTGGAGAAACAGCAGCAAAGTTGTCCCAGGTTACTTTCGAAACCGGATCTGGCAACTCCTGCAGCCAAGGGTTATTGGCGCGGGCACCGCTGCCAACCGATACGTTTTCGTAAAGGCTAAGCTCAATTTTATCAGCACTGCTGGCGGCTTGTTTTGCGCTTTGTTGCGCAATAGTAGTAGCTACAGCGTTTAGATCTTTAGAGAAGGTGTAAGAACCTGCAGTAACATCGGCAAATTTAACAAAGCCGGTTTGCAGTAATTTTTCCCATGCTGGCTGGCCGGTTGCACCTGTTTTAGGGAACACAGTGGTATCCCAGTTGTTACGTACAAAAGTGTAGTAATCTTTTACAGGGCTATCGCTCCAGTTCATCAAGCTTTGCTCAGCCTGACGGGTGTTGTATACCGGGTTGATAGTTGGCTGAATCACTGAATAATAACCAGCTAATACCTGTGCATCACCCCATGATTCAAGGAAATGGTTGTTGGCAGCAACAACGTCACACAATTTGGCGGTTTCGTCTAACTGCTCGGTCAGGCTCACTTTCAGGCGAACTTTCTTCAGAGCCGATGCAAACTCAGCAGGTTTGTAGTAGTTATATGCAGGGTTGGTATTCAGGAAGAATACGGCATCAACTTCGCCGCGGTTCATCTCGCCTAACAGGTCGATGAAATCCTGATCGTTACCAGCAAATTTATTTACAGTGTTATCTAAGTCGATAGTAGTACCGTAGCTGCCCAACAGTGAGTTGATAGCGTTTACCAGTACTTGAGTAGCTACATCATTAGCACCAGCAACAACTAAGGCTTTACCTTTAGCAGCAACCAGCTCTTTAGCAGCAACTTTAACAGCAGCGTCTAATGCTTTGTTGTCTAATGCTTTGGTGCCTGGCAGTGTGGTACCAGCGATGGCATTGTACAGCGCGATGATAGCCAGACCTTCTTCAGATGGTTTCAGTGGCACACGGGTATCAGCGTTAGAACCGGTTAAGCTCATGCCAGTTTCAAACTGAACGTGGCGTGACATCTTCTTAGCTTCCAGTGCTTTTTGACCGCGGTTTGAAACGTACTGGCGGGTGTATTCTTCGTTAGACATCCAGCTACCTAAGAAATCGGCGCTGAAGCTTACAATTACATCGGCTTTATCAAAGTTATAATGCGGGATAACGGCCTTACCAAAGCTGTTCTCATTAGCTTTGATAATACCAGTGTATGATACCGCATCATAATTAATGTGCTTGGTTGTTGGATACTGAGCAGTGAACTGAGCAATTACGGCTTGAGTTGACGGGCTATACACGGTTGAAGAAACGATACGAATCTTTTTACCGGCAGCTTTAATGGCAGTCAGCTCGTTTTTAACAAAAGCATCTACGGCATCCCAGCCAGCATCAGCACCGTTTTTTTGCGGAGCCTGCAGGCGGCCTGCGTTGTACAGGTCTAACACCGATGCCTGACCTTGTGAACTTAAGCCACCTTTTGCCAGGATATCATCAGGGTTACCTTCAATTTTGATAGGACGACCTTCGCGGGTTTTAACCAGGATAGGCTGACCTTCAAAGCTTGATACGTAGTAGTTAGGAATACCAGGAGTAACCTCTTCTGGCTTGATCAAGTAAGGGATTGATTTGTGCACAGGCACCGGCTGACAAGCAGCCAGGGCAACCGCACCTACACCAAAGCCCAGTGCTTTTAAGAAATCGCGGCGAGGGGTACGGCCCGATAAGCCGTCTCCGCTCAGCAAATCCTCGATAGGAATAGGCTCTGCGAATTCGTTTTTATTTTTCTCAACAAATTCTGGCGTGTTGTTTAGTTCTTCTAAACCTTTCCAGTATTTTTTATTGCTGTCCATTTAAGCTATATAAACTGTAATTGCTAAGTTTCTTTTAATTAATAGTGACATTTACCGCACTCGGTACCGCCCATTTCTTTCTCGGTCACTTTCTCGCCACGTTTAATTTTGTCGTGAACTTCTTCCAGGTGAGCGTAGTAAGCGTTGCCTTTGTAGTCAACCTCGGTGCGTTTGTGGCACTGGATACACCATTTCATGGTCAATGGTGAGTATTGGTAAACCTCTTTCATGGTTTCAATCGGACCGTGACACTGCTGACATTTGATTTTGCCAACTTTTACGTGCTGAGAGTGATTGAAGTAAGCCAGATCTGGCAGGTTATGTACCCTTACCCACTGCATTGGATGAGCTTTGGTGCTGTCATATTTAGCTGTCGACGGATCGTAACCCAGCGCGTCATAGATCTTGTGAATCTCTGGCGACTCAGTTTTAACCGTTTTGTGGCAGTTCATACAAATATTAAGTGAAGGAATGGTTGCATTTTTTGATTTGTATGCACCAGAGTGACAGTAACGACACTCGATCTTCATTACACCAGCGTGCAGATCATGCGGGAATTTGATTGGCTGTGCCGGCTGATAACCCTGATGAACGTTAGTGTTCCACATGGTTACCCAGGCGTAGCTACCTAAAGCAAGTGTACCGCAGAACACAAAGAAGAACACCAGTTTCTTGTTTTTGCTCAGCTTAACAACAGTTGCTAATGCGCTGCCTTTCTCTGCTTGCTCAGCTTCTTCCTCGTCGGTCAGTAAGCCTTTTTTCTTTAACAGTAAGCGCTCCAGTGTACCGATAACTTTATTCAGTACCAGGATAACGATGAAAGCAATAACGATTACGCCAAGCAAACCGTAGATCATCATGCTACTTGGGCCTTTGTCTTCTGCAGCAGCACCGCCTTTTGCAGCATCAGCCTTAGGGGCTTCCTGCATTTTTTTGTACTCGGTGCGTACATAAGCAATAATGTTAGCCGCATCGCCGTCGCTCAGATCGGCAAACACGGTCATACTGGCCTGGTTAAACTCGTTGTAGATCTTTAATGCTTTAGGATCTTTAGCGGCGATTACGGCCTGGTTGTTCTGGATCCACTTGGTTAACCATTTGTCGTCAGTTTCTGAAGTAATGATTGGACCAAGGGCCGGACCGGTCATACGCTGATCAAGCTTATGACAAGCGGTACATTTGCTTTTAAACAGCGCCTCGCCTTTTGCTGCGTCTCCCTGTGCACGGGCCGCAAGGCTCATCGCCGTTAGACCGGCAACCAGTAAAATCGACCTTGAAAGTTGTTTAAGAATCAATGAGATACTTCTCATAAAGTGTATTTGTGCTTAATAATTTTTAATTATTTGGTTGAAAATGCTGATAGATATCTAATACACCCGCTTATTTTCAGTGCACAAAAGTAAAATTTATTACAGTATAGCTGACAAATTAGTGACACTAAACTATAATTTATAATCTTTCTAAATAAACTACTAAAACCGCTTAAATGATATCAAAAACAATGTTTTTAACATAAAGCACTATCGTGTTTTTTTTATCAACAAAAACTTAGAAGCCAAAAATATTGTTAAAAACCGTCGCCAATTGAAGTTGTCACTCGCATTTTTTATCATCAGGTGTCAATTTTGGGGTACCCACCAAAAAAGCGCATCAAAACTACTGGCATTTTGATGCGCTTTATAAGATTAGTAAATCCCAGTACGTTATAGAGGTGTTATTCCGCTGGTTGATCTTTAACACAACGCACGCTGAGCTGCCAGGCCGTCCCCTGCCGGTTGGTGCGCAAAGTATTATCACCTTTGTCTATATGCATGGTGATGAGGGGTGTGCCGTCATGCGTGCTGGTATAAAATGTAGCCATACCCTCTAGGTATCTGAATTTGCCTGCACCATATTCGCCCCCGAAAGTAATTTTTAGTGTATTTACCAGATCCGGACACGCTTGCCCTAACTCCTCCCACTCTGCTGCAGTTGGCAAGTGCCAGCCTTTGGGCACAGCTGCCTGTGCTGCATAAAAACCATATAGCATGCCATAAATTTTGGCATTAGCTTCGTCTCCACCATAGTACTGGGCACCGTCTGTTTTATAGTTAAGGTTCTGGGCCATCCAGGTATGCTTACCAATTTTTACGGTTTTATAAACCTGGCCATCGCGCTCATCGGTAAAGGAACCGTAAACAGCCTGGGCGGGTTTCTTAACAGCGCATGCAGCGAACAATGACAGCGATAAGATTGTTAATAAGGGTTTTGATTTCATGATAGTAAGGTTATATAGGTTATAGATGCATAAATATAAATAATTCCATAGCGCTAAAACCTTATTAAACAAAAAAGGGATAAGCTTGCAGCCCATCCCTCTTCCTATTCAAAAAATCAATTACTGATTCAGGATCCATGCAAAGATGAGTGGCGCTACTATAGTGGCATCACTCTCTACAATAAACTTAGGTGTATCAATATCCAGTTTACCCCAGGTAATCTTTTCGTTTGGCACAGCGCCGGAGTATGAGCCGTAAGAGGTAGTTGAATCTGAGATCTGGCAGAAATAGCTCCAGAACGGAATATTTTCCATTTCCATATCCTGATACAGCATTGGCACCACGCAGATTGGGAAATCGCCGGCAATGCCACCACCAATCTGGAAAAAACCGATGCCTTTACCTTCTGAGTTCTGTACGTACCAATCGGCCAGCCAAGCCATGTACTCAATACCGCTTTTCATGGTAGTGGCCTTGATCTCATTTTTGATAACATATGAGGCGAAGATGTTACCCATGGTAGAGTCTTCCCAACCCGGTACTACGATTGGCAGGTTACGCTCTGCAGCGGCCAGCATCCATGAGTTTTTCGGATCGATCTCGTAATATTGCTCCAGCTCGCCGCTCAGCAATATTTTGTACATGTATTCATGCGGAAAATAACGCTCGCCGGCATCATCTGCATCTTTCCAGATTTTATGGATATGTTTTTGTAAACGGCGGAAAGCTTCCTCTTCCGGAATACAGGTATCGGTAACTCGGTTGTAGTGGTTCTCTAATAAATCCCACTCATCCTGCGGAGACAGATCGCGATAATTAGGTACGCGTTTGTAGTGCGAGTGCGCAACCAGGTTCATGATATCTTCTTCCAGGTTGGCACCGGTACAAGAAATAATATCAATTTTACCCTGACGGATCATCTCGGCCAGCGAGATACCCAGCTCTGCCGTACTCATGGCGCCGGCAAGGGTCACCATCATTTTGCCGCCTTCCAGCAGGTGTGTTTCATAACCTTTGGCTGCATCAACCAGCGCGGCAGCATTAAAGTGAAGGTAGTTTTTCTCGATGAACTGAGAAATTGGTCCTCTTGTATTGCTCATGATTTTGTTGGTTTCTATTTTCGGCGCAAAGGTAGACTTTTAGTTAAATAGTTGATTGGTTAATCAGAGATTAGTTATCTGAACCATAATTTATGGCATATCTGTCAATTCCGTAGAGCCACGTATCTGTGGCTCCCGTTTGCTATTGCATAGTTGATAAGCCACAAATATGTTATTCTACACAATACGTCCTTGTGGGCTCTGTGTAAAGCGCCGTGTCCACTGTGGTTAATTCGCCATCTTCCAGGCAAATCAAACAAAATGCAGTTATCTTAGCCGCGCAATCTTACCATGAAAAAACTCTTTCCTATTATTATCGTATCGCTGATCATCGGCAACACGGCATCGGCTCAAAAAAACCTGCTGCCTAAATTTGTGCGCAAAATGTTGTTTGAGAAAGACAGCAGCAAACACAGCAGTTTCTTTTTGTTGCCGGTATTCAGTTCGGCACCAGAAACTGGTGTTGAGGTGGGGGGCTCGGCCCTTTATTCTTTTTATACGGATACCGTACATACCGATACCCGGGTATCAAACATATTTGGCTATGCTACAATTACCACCAAGGGGCAAAATAGATTTAGTTTGAGCACCAGCTACTGGACGCCGCAAAACAAGTGGCACTATACGGCAGCTGTTAGCTATATTAACTTCCCGTTTGATTTTTATGGCATCGGCCCCAATACCTATAAGGCTGATAAAGACCGCCTGGGACAGCATCGTTTTAAGCTGAACTTTGAGGCTGACAAGCGCATTACCAAAAACCTTTATATAGGTGCCCTTATAGGCGCATTTGATTATCATTTCGAAAATAAAAACCCTGGAGGAAGTTTTGACACCAACCCGTTGGTAGAAAGCCGTAATGGCGGCGGCGGATTACTGGCCGGAGCAGCAGTAATGTTTGATACGCGCAATAACAATACTTATACCACCAAAGGGGTATTTATTAACGCTTATTATTACTTAATGGGCGGCATCAACCACAACAATTACCTCTACTTGTTACCCGGACAAGCCTCTGTTGACAACAATAACTACCGTGGCGGCCTTTTTAACATAGAAATTACTCAATACAATAAATTAAGTAAACGCTTTGTATTGGGCTTTGACTTGCAGGAGCAAAGCCTGACCGGCGGCCAATCACCTTTCTACCTCCTCCCTGCCCTGGGCAGTGACGAGATGATGCGTGGCTACTACAATGGCCGCTACCGCGATCGTAATTTAATTGCAGCCCAGACCGAACTACGTTACCGTCTGAGCGATCGCATTGGCATAGTAGGCTTTGCCGGTATGGGTACGGTGTTTAACAAGTCATTCTCGTTTGCCCAGCTCAAGCCCAACTATGGCGGCGGCCTCCGCTATTTCTTCGACGTAGAAAAAGGCCTTTCCATGCGTATGGATTACGGTGTAGGCCAAAAAGTACCCGGCGAAGGCAGGCAAAGCGGCCTTTACCTGAGCCTGGGTGAGGCGTTCTGATAGTGGTGAATGGTGATTGGAAAAGTACGATTACACAAGAATGAATACCCGTTTCCTGTTACTTCCCATTCATTATTGACTACCCGCTACTCACCATTTACAACTCACTAAAAAATAGTTTTGCCTGTAATAATAAATTACTACCTTTATCGTAATAGGTATAAACCTTGCCTTTTTCTATGAACAAACGTCTGCGCTATTTATTTGTCGCCCTTGCTGTTACAGCTGTTTTTACAGCCTGTAAGAAGGAGGATGTGCAGGCAGGTCTGTCACAGATTAACGGCGAAGTAATGCAGGCCAATATCTCTGGTGTAAACGGACCAACCAGCGGCAAGCCCGGCGAAACGCTTACCTTTAATCTGCTTTGGCACAATACCCAGCAAGGTTTATGGTTTGACCATATAGGCGACAGCACTGCAAGTGTTGATACCCGTATTGTTAAAATTTACAGTGTTATCCGTACAGATAGTATACCTACGGATTCTGTACCCCGTCCTATCAGCTATAACTTCAAAGCGCCGACCGCCGGTACTTATTACCTTAAATTTTATAAGGTTGAGAATACAGATAAATCGGCTATTATCGACACTGTCGTAATTAAGTAAACAATCCTGTATTTTCTTACGTTCCTTTTTAAACACTTGTTATGAAAAAGGGAGATACCGTGCACTGGAAATGGGGCGCTCATGAGGCAGAAGGCAAGATTGAAAAGAAACACAATAAGCCTGTTGAAAAGACCATCAAAGGCAGCAAAGTAAAACGCAATGCCAGTAAGGATGAACCTGCTTATGAGATCAAGCAGGAGGATGGTGGTAAGGTGCTGAAGTCGGAGAGTGAGTTGAAGAAGGGTAAACGCTAGTTATCTTGTATTATGCTCCAGCCATATCTGGTCATAAACTCGTTAACTTCATCATCAAATGACTTCTTAGCATGATGCTGTTCCTGGTTTTTAATGTAGCCAATAACGGCCGGAACTTTTGATTCACTTACTGAAACGGCAAAGTAGTCATCCTGCCAACTGAATTTTCCTGAAACAAGATTATTTTGATTGATCCAATGAGATGATTCTCCCTTTATTAACTGACTAACTTTCGATATACTTTGATCTTTACCCAAAGATATCAGGCAATGTATATGGTCAGAATAACCGTTTATTGCTTCTAAGAAGATACCCTTTTCAGTACAGTTTTGAGCAATATGCTTATAGACTTCTTTTCTGATTTCTTTCAAAAGCAGAGGCTCCCGATTTTTGGTAGAGAATACCAGATGTACCCAGATCTTTACAAACGACATAGTTTAGGCTTAGCAGCCTTAAAGATACAGTTTACTGGTCAATTTTGGCTAAAGCCATTTATTGCAACCAAAATTCCGTCCCATAAATGGGACGGCAATGAATGGGAAAAGCTGATATACAGCTCACAGCCATCGCTTTATAAACTTTACTCAACATAAAAACAGCAATAAGAATATCTAAAGACTTGAGTATTACATTGCCGTTGACTTTAGTCAACGGAATAAGAATAACAAATAAATGGCTTTAGCCAAAACCTATTCAACTAAAAAAGACAGCACTATTATAAGCACTGTCTTTATTCTTCAATCTCTGATCTCGTCTCCCCTCACTACTTCGCTCCGCCAAACTCCATCAGGTAAGCCTTTAGGAAATCATCCAGCTCGCCATCAAGCACGGCCTGGGCATTTGAGGTTTCATGATCAGTACGCAGGTCTTTCACCAGTTTGTATGGGTGCAATACATAATTGCGGATCTGGCTGCCCCATTCAATTTTCTTTTTGTTGCCTTCTATCGCGTTAGTGGTTTCCTGGCGCTTGCGCATTTCAATCTCATACAACTGCGATTTCAATAAGCGCATGGCATTATCTTTATTCTGCAACTGCGAGCGCGACTCCTGGTTTTTGATGATAATACCCGATGGTTTGTGATACAAACGCACCGCGGTTTCTACCTTATTCACGTTCTGGCCACCGGCACCACCCGAGCGGAAGGTTTCAAACTCTACATCGGCAGGGTTAATCTCAATTTCAATGGTATCATCTACCAGCGGATACACATAGACCGAGGCAAATGAGGTATGGCGCTTGGCATTGGCATCAAACGGCGATACGCGCACCAGGCGGTGCACCCCGTTCTCCCCTTTCAGGTAGCCATAGGCAAATTCACCTTCAAACTGCAGAGTTACGGTTTTAATACCGGCCACATCACCTTCCTGGTAATCCTGCTCGGTAACTTTATAGCCGTTCTTTTCGCCCCACATAATATACATACGCATCAGCATGCTGGCCCAATCGCAGCTTTCGGTACCACCGGCACCGGCAGTGATCTGCAATACAGCGTTTAGCTGATCCTCTTCGCTCGAAAGCATATTTTTAAACTCCAGCTCCTCTACTTCTTTCAGTGCGGCGTTGTATTGCTCCTGCATTTCGGCCTCGGTGGCATCACCACCCTGGTAAAATTCAAAAAGCACGCCCGTGTCGTCAATGGTCGACGATAGTTTCAGAAACTGGTCTGTCCAAACTTTTTTGGTTTTGATAGAGGCCAGCACCTTTTCGGCCTCTTTAGGGTGATCCCAGAAGTTGGGACCAATGGTGATTTCCTGTTCTTTGGCTAGTAGATCGAGCTTATTGTCGATGTCAAAGATGCCTCCTCAGGGAAGCCGTTCTATCCCTCAAGTCTTGTACTTGTTCTTTAGTCATACCGGCAAAGATAGTAACATTTCGGATTTGGAAATTTTGATTTCGGATTTGTTAAAGGCCAGACTAAATGTAGAGACACATAATTGCGTCTCCTCTATGTATTTTTCCCGTAGATCATGCACTGGTAAGATCTGCTTGTCTTACGGATTATACAATTATACGTTTCTAAAAAAACACCATCCCCAAAGAAAAAGCCCGCCTGTAAAAACAGACGGGCTTTCAAAGTATAAATTTTAAAGTAGTTCCAAATTTACGCTACCATCAGCTGATTAACCAGCGGACTCAGATCTGCACGATTGCCGTTCAGGTTAGATAGCATGGTACCCAGAGCAAAATCTTCTTTGCCGCTACGGGTTTGCGTTACCAACTGATCCATCACACCAGGAATCAATTGCAGTGACGTAGCCTGCGCATCCTCCGGATTAACGCCATAAAACTTATTCAGTTTATTAGCAAAACGATTCACCATACTGGAAGTAAGGGCAGCACCATAAATGCCCGAATATCGGAAAAACTTAATCAGATCGTTTAACTTACCGCTCTCCATCTGGTTTTTTAACACCTCGATGATCGAGCTTGAAGCCTCGATAATTACTGCGTCACGGTCTTTTGCCGCAATCACCGGATTGTCAATAACGGCCTCTTTGGCGTTATTTTTAACAAGCAAAAAAAGTTTTTCAAACATGGTTAATTTTTCCTTTCCTGATCAATTAACAAATTGGTGAAGTATTGTTTTGTTAATTATCAATAAGACAAAGATAGCAATTGTTTATTTTGAAAATCAAAATAATATTTAAAATTTGTTAAAATATTGTCAAAATCACCGGTGTATTTAAAACACTAACCACATGTGTGCTTTTTACACACAGACGCCGTGTTAATCAAACACTTAGCTAACAGCGCTACACACACACTAAAAATCAAACTTTCAGGTGGCAACAGCATAATTGCAGATTTTAACAAACAATAATGCCAGCGTAACCATTAACTTTTTAAATTTGACGAGATACAAATACATCAACTATGTTGCCAAATATTGATTTCACCACCACGGCAGCCTATAAATATCTTACAGATCACTTTATAGACATTGCCAAAACAGATCTTAAATCGCTTTTTTCATCTGACAATGAGCGTTTTAACAAATTCTCTTTCCAGTTTGAAGACATCCTGGTAGACTTTTCTAAAAACCGCATCACCGATGAAACTTTAGCGCTTTTAATACAGTTGGCGCGTGAGTGTTCACTAAACAGTGCAATTGAAGCGATGTTTAACGGCGAAAAAATTAACGTTACCGAAGGCAGGCAGGTGCTGCATACTGCCCTGCGCAACCGCAGCAACACCCCTATCCTTGTTGATGGAAAAGATGTGATGCCAGAGGTAAACGCCGTGCTGCAGCACATGAAAGAATTTAGCGAAGCTGTGATTAGTGGTGAGTGGAAGGGCTTTAGCGGCAAAGAGATAACAGACGTTGTTAATATAGGTATTGGCGGTTCTGACCTGGGGCCGGTAATGGTTACCGAGGCATTGAAGCCGTACAAAACCCGTTTGGATCTGCACTTCGTATCAAACGTTGACGGTACACATATTGCCGAAACACTAAAAGACTTAAACCCTGAAACTACCTTGTTCCTGATTGCCAGTAAAACGTTTACAACTCAGGAAACCATGGCCAACGCGCATTCAGCACGCGAGTGGTTCCTGGCTGGCGGCGCTCAGGAAGTGGATATTGCCAAGCACTTTGCAGCCTTGTCTACCAACTCGGCCGCGGTTGCCAAATTTGGTATTGATACCAAAAATATGTTTGAGTTTTGGGATTGGGTGGGCGGCCGTTACTCGCTGTGGAGCGCCATCGGTCTGTCTATCGCCCTGAGCATCGGCTTTGACAACTTTACCGAGTTACTGGCGGGCGCACACGCCATGGATAATCACTTCCGCAACACCGAGTTTGAAGAGAACATTCCTACCATACTGGCGCTTATCGGTATTTGGTACAACAACTTCTTTGATGCCGAAACTGAGGCTATCCTGCCATATGACCAATACCTGCACCGCTTTGCGGCTTACTTCCAGCAGGGTGACATGGAAAGCAACGGTAAATCAACCGACCGTAACGGTAACATCATTGAATACTCAACCGGTCCGATCATCTGGGGCGAGCCTGGCACCAACGGTCAGCACGCGTTTTACCAATTGATTCACCAGGGCACCAAACTAATCCCTTGCGATTTCATTGCACCGGCTCAAAGCCATAATCCACTGGGCGAGCATCACCAGATGTTGCTATCAAACTTCTTTGCTCAAACTGAAGCATTGATGAACGGCAAAAACTACGACGAAGTAGTAGCCGAACTGAAAGCCGCCGGCAAAAGCGAAGCCGAGATTGAAAAACTGGCACCATTCAAAGTATTTGAAGGTAACCGCCCAACCAACTCTATCCTGGTAAAAACCATTACTCCGCGCAGCCTGGGCTCATTAATTGCTATGTATGAGCACAAGATATTTGTACAAGGCATTATCTGGAACATCTACAGCTTTGACCAATGGGGTGTTGAACTGGGCAAGCAACTGGCCGGCAAAATTTTGCCAGAACTGAAAGGTAACGAAGAAGTATCATCGCATGATTCATCTACCAATGGCCTGATTAATCAGTATAAAGCCTGGAGATAGTTTGTTGAAGATTAGGCTTTGCCTGCCTCAAAATGAAAGCCATCCGTTTATTAGCGGATGGCTTTTTGTTTAGGCCAGTCCTACCAAAGTACGCGGTCGCTCGGCTCCAGCCGAGTGACACGCTGTCTCGCGGCCTCTGGCCGCCGTGAATTGATTTTGCAACTACGGCGGCCAGAGGCGGCCGCAGGATGGTCGTTACCCGCGAAGACGCGAGCAACTGCGAATAAAGATGAGGTTGAAACCTATTGCCGGTTGAACAGGCCTCCAATATTTTCACCGGCTATATCATCCATTTTGCCAATACATTTCGGCATCTTGCAGAGTTGTTTTCTGCAACCCATGGCTAAAAATGATTTTTGAGCATGTTTAATTCAACCCATACCTACATGAAAAAATCTGTGTCATGGATATCGGCCATCATACAGGTCGTCTATGTTTTGCCATTATTAATAGGAATATGGCAAATGAGTAATATAAGCCTTGGCCCAGACAATACTTCTACGCCAATAATTTATAACAATATTATCTCTGCAATAGTACGCTTGATTGTATTCTACCTATACTATCTATTATTGTTTCCTAACTTTTTTTACCGGCAAAAATTCACTTCATTCATCATTTTTACCTGCCTTATTATCGTCATCGGCGCAGGCTTGATTCATGCTTATGTTTATTTGCATGTTAAAAACATCTCATGGTTTAGCTATAATCGTTATTATCCTTATTGGATAATTGTTAGCAACAGTGTCTACATTTTAATAACCGGTATGGCGGCCTGTGTGGCGCGAGGATTCTTAAGCTGGCTGGTAGAACGTGAGCGTAGTCGGCAACTGGAAAAGAGAAACCTCGAAACCAGCTTTGCCCTGCTCAAGGCACAAACCAATCCGCACTTTCTGTTTAACACGCTCAATAATATTGATGTGCTGATTGAGAAAGACCCCGACAGGGCATCAATCTACCTCAAAAAACTATCAGACATCCTACGTTTTACCCTTTATGAAACTCCGTCTGAGCAAATTGCACTGGCCGATGAACTGAAATACATCGATCAATACATCGAATTGCAACGTATCCGCACCGCTAATCCAGATTTTGTAAAGTTTGAGTTGGAGGGTGATCCTACTGGCATCAACATAGCCCCCATGCTGTTTATTCCTTTTATAGAGAACGCCTTTAAGCATTGCACCAACAAAAAACTAAGTAATGCCATACAGATTACTATTGCCCTACAGCGCCAAAACATTATTTTTAACTGTAGCAATATTTACGCTGAGCAAAGCATCCACCCGCAACAAAATAGCGGATTGGGTTTGCAACTGATCCAAACGCGGCTAGATCTGCTCTATCCCGGCAATTATCAGCTCGATGTAGACCAAACCGCCGATCGCTTCAACATAAACCTGAGCATCAATTTGACCCAATGACCATTAATTGCATAATTATAGAAGACGAACCGCTGGCTATGGACCGCCTGAAAAGCTTTGTGCAGCGGGTGCCATTTCTTAAACTGATGGCCTGTATGGATAACGCCATAGAGGCCATTAGTCACATTCGTACAGAGCGGGTTGATCTGCTGTTTCTGGATATCCAGATGGATGGTTTTACCGGCATACAATTACTGGAAGCATTGAACAAGCGCCCGGAGGTGATCATTACCACCGCTTTTGATCAGTATGCGTTGAAAGGATTTGACTTAAATGTATCTGATTACCTGCTCAAGCCCTTCACCTTTGAGCGCTTTATGCAGGCCATAACCCGTGTAAGCGACCGGCTGACCGGTAATATTGCTCAGTCCCCAAAGCAATTCATCTTCATTAAAACAGAATATCGCCTGGAAAAGGTCAACCTTGCCAACCTACTTTATATTGAAGGCATGCGCGATTATCGCTGCCTGCAACTGAGAGACCGCAAGATTTTAACCCTGCAAACCTTCGGCGAGCTGGAACAGGAATTACCTGCCGACCAGTTTTGCCGCGTGCATAAATCATTCATCGTGTCCGTAAATCACATTGATAGTGTGGAGCGCGATCGCATTCGTATTAATGATGCTTTGATACCTATATCAGATACCTATCGCACCCTGTTCTACCAGCGTATTAATAAAGCAATACATTAATTTGCATAGTTTCTGGGCAACAACGGTCTGTTTTTCTACCTTAGCTATATAGACCATTGTTTACCAAAAAATTATGAAAAAATCATTACTGCTATTAGCCACGCTGGCAGCAACTGTGGCCTTCGGCCAGGAAAAACCCATACCGCTTTACCCCAACGGCATCCCAAACTCAAAACCCGCACCTGCTACTTATAAAGAAAGCATTGTTAATGGCGGCGCCAGCAAGGTGACCGACCCGGAGCTTACTCCTTACCTGCCGGAGAAAGGCAAAGCCAACGGCACTGCAGTAATTGTTTGTCCAGGTGGTGGTTATGTGCACCTCTCGATGGTGAAAGAGGGTGCTGACATTGCCAAACGCTTTAACTCTATTGGCGTTACCGCCTTTGTATTGAAATACCGTTTGCCCAGCGATTCTATCATGAAAGATAAAACCATTGGCCCGCTGCAGGATGCCCAGCGTGCCATCCAGATGGTGCGCGAGCGTGCAGCCGAATGGGGCATTAACCCGGCAAAAGTGGGTATTATTGGCTTCTCGGCCGGCGGTCACCTGGCTTCTACCGCGGCCACACATTTTGATAAGGTGGTGATTGAGAATAAAAACAACACTAGTGTGCGGCCTGATTTTGCGCTGCTCATCTATCCGGTAATTACCTTTGGAGATCTGGCTCACCGTGGCTCGCAAGTGGCGCTTACCGGTAAAGATGCCAGTCCGGAACTGATTAACCTGTACAGCAATGAGAAACAGGTAACCGCCAACACGCCTCCGTGCTTTTTGGTACAAGCAGAAGACGACCGTACCGTACCCGTACAAAACAGCCTGATGTTTTATGATGCATTGCTAAAAAACCACGTAAAGGCCGAGATGCACATTTACCAGGCCGGCGGTCACGGTTTTGGGTTGAACAATAAAACCACTAAAGACGATTGGTTTGAACGTTGCGCTAATTTCCTGGTACAGAACGGGTTTTAGACCGAAGACCAGAGGATGTCATGTTGAGCCCCCGTCGAAACATGTGCGGTGGGACTTGCCAGCTTGTTTTGTATAGTGTATAGGGCCTTCGCGCGCCCTTCGACGGAGCTCAGGATGACACCCTTTTTTAGTGCTTAGCGGATGAAAGCCCATCCGATTTACTAAATTAGCTTCATCTGCACATCTGCCTATGAAGTCTAAAGAAACTACCCGTGAATTTATATTTATCATCATCGGCATTTTTTCTGCCGGGATGGGTTTGAAAGGTTTTTTGTTATCCAGCCATTTTATTGATGGCGGTGTAACAGGTATCTCCATGCTGCTGGCAGATATTACGCCGGTGCCTATCTCCATCTTCATCTTCGCTATCAATTTACCTTTTTTATGGCTGGGCTATCGCAAACTAGGCAAAACCTTCGCTATTAAAAGTACGCTGGCTATTGGCGGCTTGTCGCTTTGCCTGGCGTTGGTACATTTCCCTGATGTAACACATGATAAATTACTGACAGCCGTATTCGGCGGAATTTTTCTTGGTACGGGTATTGGTCTGGCTATTCGTGGCGGGGCCGTGCTGGACGGCACCGAGATTGCCGCCCTGTTGGTCAGCAAACGCTCGCAATTGCTGAAAGTGAGCGACGTGATTTTATCGTTAAATGTGGTTATCTTCGGCATAGCGGCTTTTGTGCTGGGTATTGAGCAGGCCTTATACTCCATCCTTACCTACCTCTCGGCCTCCAAAATGATCGATTATATCCTGAATGGTATTGAGCAATATACCGGTCTTACTATTGTTTCTATCCATAGCGAGGTGATCCGTAAAACCATTACCGAAACGCTGGGGCGCGGTGTTACCATTTACGAAGGCAAAAACGGTTATGGTAAAGATGGTGTAATTAATGATCCGCGCGATATTATCTTTACAGTTGCCACCCGATTAGAAATCCCATCCATCAAAAAAGAAGTATTGGCTATTGATCCAAAAGCGTTTATTGTACAGCAAAGTATTGATGATACTACGGGTGGTTTATTGAAAAGAAAGGGCCTGCATTAAAGCAGTTAATTATTGTTTAGAAGTTACAAAACAACTGCGCGCCGGATGTCAATCTGAGCTTGTCAAAGGGCGCGCGAAGGCCAATTGACATATCTTTTACACTACTACTCAACTTATATTTCACCAATAACTACTCACTCACTATCGTCAGCAGCTCATTCAACTCGCGTACTTTATCTGTAGAGCCTAATTGCTCATAGGCACTAATAAGGTTACGCAGTACGCGGCGAACAATATCTACATTGCTACAGGGCTCATAAAACTGTTTGTCGGCCTTCAGGCCTAGTTGTTTAAGAAACATATCTACATCCCTCCTGCCAAAGATAAAACCCCGGTTAAAGGCATTGATGTAGAACATTACGCCACCTTCAAACTCGCTCTCGCCATTCTGATCCATATAGGCCAGAATAAAATGCTGTGGCAGGTTAACGCCATAAATAGGAATATCCAGCTTTTGTGAAATAATGGAATAGATAATGGCCAGCGATATCTGGTTGCCCTTCTTGCTCTCCAGGACCTGGCTCAGGTAACTATTCTGCGGGTCCTGATGGTGGGCGGTATTGCCACTAAAACCATATATATTATAAAAAATATGGTTAATCAGTTTCACCTGCTCAGCCGGACTGGCATCATAGATCATCTGCATCCAGATGTCGCGTTTAATGGCTTCAATCTGATTAATTACTTTCTGCTCGTCCAGGTCAGGATATTGGTATTTATTGATGGCAAGCACACCCTGCAACAGATCAAACGCCCCGCCCTGATACCATAGTTGCAATTCTGTTTTAACGTAATCAAACTGTATCTCGTGTACCAGGTTAGCCAGCCGGTCCTGCAATATCGGGTCAAAAGCCTGCTCCCAGGCGCTCTCCAGATACTCAATCACCTCGCTGCCGTACGATTTTAATTTATTATGCACGTGTGCAAACACTTCCGCGTCCTGATCATCCAACAGGCGGATGAGAGATGCTATTTCTGCAACGTTTATCATTTCAACCCCTCAGCTATATCAAATGTTTATCTAATTTTACCGCATGTTCAACATCAGGTTTGGTATAGACTACCTGCTGCATCGCCTAACAGCAAAAACACGCCACGGTACGCACTCTCCCTTTGTTTACAAATTAGTAGATGAGGTAATTTACGATTTTTCGCCCAAAAACGTATACAATTCTATAGAAGAGACCAGAAAAAGACTGCTGCATGACAAGCACCGCATTACCGTAACAGATCTGGGTGCCGGCTCTCACATTAACAATAAAAGCGTGCGCTCTGTTGCTGAAATTGCTAAAAACGTGGTACAATCCGCCCCGCTGGCGCAGCTGCTTTATCGTCTGGCTGCTTATCATCAGCCTGGAAACATAATTGAACTGGGTACCAGTCTGGGCATTACCACGCTGTATTTGCAGACTGCAGCCCTCCGGGCAGATGTTTATACATTAGAAGGATGTACGGAAGTTGCGGTGTTAGCCAGCGAGCTCTTTAAACAGCAAAAAGCGGATGGCATTAAACAAGTACCCGGCAATTTTGACGACACGCTCCAACCACTCATCAACAGCTTGCCGCAAGTTGATTTTGTGTATGTAGATGGTAATCATTTTTATGAAGCTACCATGCGTTATTTTAACTATTGCTTACCTAAGGTTCATGAAAACACTATACTGGTTTTTGATGATATTTATTGGAGTGAAGGCATGAAACAGGCCTGGACCGAAATTAAGGCCCACCCACAAGTTACGGCCACAGTAGATTTGTTCTGGACAGGCCTGGTATATTTCCGCAAGGGGCAGGCAAAAGAGAATTTTAAGATCAGGCTTTGATGCACCGGCAATCATACTTATTTGTTCATTTCTCTCTAACATAAATTTCATCTGTGGCTGCTTATTTTAAGTATGAAAAACATCTACATACTCATTACAACATTGCTGTTATCAGCAAGTACGTTCGCTCAAAATACGTTGAACTTTAAAGAAGGCTCAACACTCAACTACGACGTAAACTACGGCGGACAATCTATAATATTTGCACTAACCATTAAAAGCATGGGCGACCCCATTAAAATGGATTGGGACGTACAAGGCACCGGCGGCAGCTATGAAATGAGCAAAAAAGGTTTTGATAGTGGCTCATCTTTCAATGCTCAGCCCGTGCAAGGTGGCACCACCAAATTAACCGACGATGAGACTTTTTGTGTCATTTCTCAATCAGCGTTTAAAAGCTTAGCCACAACCAAATCATTTATTTATGGCGGTGTTACTTATACCGTTAAGGAAATCGGTACCTATAAGCTGAAAGACAGCACTGCCGATGATTTTTATGTAACATCTGCCGATGGAAAAACGGAAATGTG
>Ga0153918_1000260_pt1 | contig 29804 bp, 29 predicted proteins | sample TSFL002MetaG_FD_104687 | JGI IMG/M metagenome (GOLD analysis project Ga0153918, IMG submission 104687) | Attine ant fungus gardens microbial communities from Florida, USA - TSFL002 MetaG | ecosystem: Host-associated > Fungi > Mycelium > Unclassified | place: USA: Florida, Paynes Creek Historic... | reverse complement strand
TGAGGTCGCTATGTCTCTGTCAATTACGCGTGAAAATTTCGATGAATGGATGATGCCGGTTTACGCTCCGGCGGCTTTTATTCCGGTTCGTGGGGAAGGCTCGCGCCTGTGGGATCAGCAGGGCAAAGAGTATATCGACTTTGCGGGCGGGATTGCGGTAAACGCGCTGGGCCATGCGCACCCGGCGCTGCGTCAGGCATTGAACGATCAGGCGGCGAAGTTCTGGCACACCGGTAATGGTTATACCAACGAGCCTGCGCTGCGTCTGGCGAAAAAACTGATTGATGCCACCTTCGCAGAAAAAGTCTTTTTCTGTAACTCCGGGGCTGAAGCCAACGAAGCGGCGCTGAAGCTGGCGCGTAAATATGCCCACGATAAATTCGGCGCGCATAAGAGCGGGATTGTTGCCTTCAAGAACGCCTTCCACGGCCGCACGCTCTTCACGGTGAGTGCGGGCGGTCAGCCGTCCTATTCCCAGGACTTTGCACCACTGCCACCGGATATCCGCCACGCCATTTACAACGATCTGCAATCGGCCGCTGAGCTGATTGACGATACCACCTGCGCGGTGATTGTTGAGCCGATGCAGGGCGAAGGCGGCGTGCTTCCGGCGCAAAAAACGTTCCTGCAAGGGCTGCGTGAGCTGTGCGATCGTCATAACGCCGTGTTGATTTTCGATGAAGTGCAGACCGGGGTCGGTCGTACCGGCGAACTGTATGCCTATATGCACTACGGCGTGACGCCGGACGTACTCTCTACCGCTAAAGCGCTGGGCGGCGGCTTCCCGGTCGGGGCGATGCTGACCACCGATAAATTCGCCAGCGTGATGACGGTGGGCACCCACGGGACCACCTACGGCGGTAACCCGCTGGCCTCTGCTGTGGCCGGACAGGTGCTGGATATCATCAATACGCCAGAAGTGCTTAATGGCGTGAAGCAGCGGCATGACTGGTTTGTCGAGCGTCTGAACGCTATCAACAGCAAGACGGGCTTGTTTAAAGAGATCCGCGGTCTGGGGCTGTTAATTGGCTGCGAACTCACGCCGGAATTTGCCGGAAAAGCTAAACTTATTTCACAGGAAGCAGCAAAAATGGGCGTGATGGTGCTGATTGCCGGTGCCAACGTGGTGCGGTTTGCCCCTGCGCTTATTGTCAGCGAAGAAGAGGTTAAAACCGGTTTAGACCGTTTTGCGCTGGCCTGTGAACATGTGAAGTCCGGGGTGTCATCATGATGGTCATCCGTCCCGTTGAGCGCGGCGATCTCGCCGGGCTCATGCTGCTTGCCGGAAAGACGGGAGGTGGGCTGACCTCGCTTCCTGCTGATGAAAAAACGCTGTCGGCGCGCATTGAGCGCGCCCTGCATACCTGGCAGGGGACGTTGCCAAAAAGCGAACAGGGCTATGTGTTCGTGCTGGAAGATACTGAAACGGGAACCGTTGCCGGGATTTGTGCCATCGAGGTGGCCGTCGGGCTAAACGACCCGTGGTACAACTACCGTGTTGGCACCATGGTTCATGCATCGAAGGAGCTGAACGTCTATAACGCGTTGCCCACACTCTTTCTCTGTAATGACCACACCGGGGCCAGCGAACTTTGCACCCTGTTTCTGGATCCGGCCTGGCGCAAAGAGGGCAACGGGTATCTGCTGTCGAAATCGCGCTTTATGTTTATGGCCGCGTTTCGCGATCGTTTTAATGAAAAAGTGGTTGCCGAGATGCGTGGTGTTATCGATGACAAAGGGTATTCCCCGTTCTGGGAAAGCCTGGGCGAGCGCTTTTTCTCGATGGAGTTTAGCCGTGCGGATTACCTGTGCGGCACCGGGCAGAAAGCCTTTATTGCCGAACTGATGCCTAAACATCCTATCTACACCCATTTCTTAAGCCCCGAAGCGCAGGCGGTGATCGGCGAAGTACATCCGCAAACTGCGCCTGCCCGCGCGGTGCTTGAGAAAGAAGGTTTCCGTTACCGCAACTATGTGGACATCTTCGACGGTGGGCCAACGCTTGAGTGTGATATCGACCGGGTTCGCGCGATCCGCAAAAGCCGCCTCGTGGGCGTTTCTGAAGGCCAGCCCGCGCCGGGTGAGTGGCCAGCCTGCCTGGTTGCCAACGAGCACTATGACAATTTCCGCGCCATGCTGGTCCACACCAACCCGAAATGTGAACGTCTGGTGCTGACGCCTGCGCAACTGGATGCCCTGAAATGTAATGCCGGCGACACGGTTCGCCTGGTGAGACTCTGCCCTGAGGAGAAAACAGCATGAGTTTATGGATTAATGGTGACTGGGTAACGGGCGAAGGCGAACAACGCGTTAAAACCAACCCGGTGGGCAAAGAGGTGCTGTGGCAGGGGAACGATGCCAGTGTCGCGCAGGTGGAACAGGCCTGTACGGCGGCCAGACGCGCATTCCCGGCCTGGGCCAAACAGCCTTTTACCGCGCGCCAGGCGGTCGTTGAGAAATTTGCCGCACTGCTCGACGCCAATAAAGCTGAGCTGACGCGCATTATTGCTTCGGAAACCAGTAAACCGCGCTGGGAAGCCGCCACTGAAGTCACGGCGATGATCAATAAAATCGCCATTTCGGTGAAGGCTTACCATACCCGTACCGGTGAGCAACAAACAGAGATGCCGGATGGTGCGGCCACGCTGCGCCATCGTCCACACGGCGTGCTGGCCGTGTTTGGGCCGTACAACTTCCCGGGCCATCTGCCAAATGGACACATTGTGCCTGCGCTGCTGGCGGGCAATAGCGTGATTTTTAAACCCAGCGAATTAACGCCGCTGACCGGTGAAGCCGTGGTCAAACTCTTGGAACAGGCTGGCCTGCCGCCTGGCGTGCTGAACCTGGTGCAGGGCGGACGTGAAACCGGGCAGGCGCTGAGCGCACTCAGCGATATCGACGGTTTGCTGTTTACCGGCAGCGCCGGAACGGGGTATCAGCTGCATCGCCAGCTGGCGGGGCAGCCGGAGAAAATCCTTGCGCTGGAAATGGGCGGGAACAACCCGCTGATTGTTGAAGATCCAGATGACATCGACGCCGCAGTGCATCTCACTATTCAGTCCGCCTTTATTACCGCCGGGCAACGCTGCACCTGTGCGCGTCGTCTGCTGGTAAAACGTGGCGCGCAGGGCGATGCGTTCCTGAAACGTCTGGTTGAGGTTACTGCGCGTCTCACCCCCGCAAAATGGGATGCGGATCCACAATCGTTTATCGGCGGATTGATCTCCGAGCAGGCTGCGCTGAATGTGCTGAAAGCCTGGCAGGATCATGTTTCGCGTGGGGCGAAAACGCTGCTGGAGCCGAAACAGGTGCAGGCGGGTGCCTCGCTGCTGACGCCGGGCATTATTGAGATGAGCGGTGCGAGCAACGTCCCGGATGAAGAGGTCTTTGGCCCGCTGCTGTGCGTCTGGCGTTATGACGATTTTGACAGCGCCATTGCGATGGCGAATAACACCCGCTACGGACTGTCGAGCGGGCTGATTTCCCCGCATCGGGAAAAGTTTGACCAGCTTCTGCTGGAAGCGCGAGCCGGAATTGTGAACTGGAATAAACCGCTTACCGGTGCAGCAAGCACCGCGCCGTTTGGTGGTGTGGGGGCATCGGGTAACCACCGTGCGAGCGCGTGGTATGCCGCAGACTATTGCGCATGGCCGATGGCTAGCCTCGAAACGCCTGCGCTGACGCTGCCGGAAACATTGAACCCAGGTCTGGATTTTACGCAGGGGAATGGTCATGAAAGCGCGTGAGGTTAACTTTGACGGGCTGGTGGGGCTTACGCACCACTATGCCGGGCTGTCGTTTGGTAATGAAGCCTCGACAAAGCACCGTTTTCAGGTTTCTAACCCGAAGCTGGCGGCGAAGCAGGGGCTTTTGAAAATGAAAGCACTGGCAGATGCCGGGTTCCCGCAGGCGGTGATCCCGCCGCAGGAGCGCCCGAATGTGCCGGTTTTACGTCAGCTGGGATTCAGCGGCACTGATGAGCAAGTGATAGAGAAAGCCGGCACGCAGGTGCCTTCTCTGCTCTCTGCCGCCAGTTCCGCGTCCTCGATGTGGGTGGCGAATGCCGCAACCGTCGCGCCATCAGCGGATACGCTGGATGGTAAAGTGCACCTGACCGTTGCAAACCTGAACAACAAATTCCATCGCGCCACTGAAGCAGAAACCACCGAGCGGGTCCTGCGCGCCATTTTTAGCCATGATGCGCATTTTAGCGTGCACTCGGCGCTGCCGCAGGTGGCGATGTTTGGCGATGAAGGCGCCGCTAACCACAATCGTCTCGGCGGCGACTACGGGGAACCGGGCCTGCAACTCTTTATCTACGGGCGTGAAGAGGGCGGCAGTACGGCGCCGTCCCGCTATCCGGCGCGTCAAACGCTGGCGGCAAGCCAGGCGGTAGCACGGTTGAACCAGGTTAACCCGCAGCAGGTGATTTTTGCCCAGCAAAATCCGCACGTTATCGATCAGGGTGTGTTCCATAACGACGTGATTGCCGTTTCTAACCGCCAGGTGTTGTTCTGCCATGAACAGGCGTTTGCGCATCAGGACAAACTCCTGGCCACGCTGCATGAACGCGTGCCCGGCTTTATGCCAGTACAGGTGCCAACCGATGCGGTAAGCGTGCAGGATGCCGTTGAAACCTACCTGTTTAATAGTCAGCTGTTGAGCCGGGATGACGGCAGTATGGTGCTGGTGCTGCCACAAGAGTCGCGCAATCACGCCGGTGTGTGGCGTTATCTGAGCGAACTGGTGAAGGCGGATAACCCTATCGATGAATTGCGGGTCTTTGACCTGCGCGAAAGCATGGCAAATGGTGGTGGGCCCGCATGTCTGCGTCTGCGCGTGGTGTTAACCCAGCAGGAGATGCAGGCGGTTAACCCTGCGGTGATGATGAATGAAACTCTGTTTAACACCCTGAATAACTGGGTGGATCGCTACTACCGCGACAGGTTAACGCAGGCTGATCTGGTAGACCCACAATTGTTGCGTGAAGGGCGAGAGGCGCTGGATGACCTCACCACTATTTTGCAACTGGGCTCTGTTTACCCGTTCCAGCGTTAAAGGAGGCGTTATGGAGAATTTACTGGCGCTGACGCTGGCTAATGAAACGCCCGAGCAGCCTGAAGGTGACGGCCCCTCGTTCCACTGGCGATGGCTGGGGCGGGGCATGCTTGAACTGACGCCGTTTGAGGCCAGCGAGCGGTCGCTGGTGCTCTCCTGCGGAATTCATGGCAATGAAACTGCGCCGGTTGAGATTGTCGATTTGCTGTTGCGCGCGCTGTATCGCGGAGAGGTTGTCCTGCATTGCCGTCTGCTGGTGGTGCTAGGCAACCCGCAGGCGTTGGCGCAAAACAAACGTTATGTCGTGAGCGACATTAACCGGATGTTTGGTGGCCGCTGGTCGCAGTTCCCGCAAAGTGATGAAACCGACCGTGCGCAGTGGCTGGAAAATGTCGTGACGGACTTTTTCGCCACTGCTGGGGAAAACCGCTGGCATCTCGATCTGCATACGGCGATCCGCGCCTCATACCATGTGCGATTTGGCGTTTTACCGCAGCGTAATCAGCCGTGGGATGAGGAATTCCTGGCCTGGCTGGGCGATGCGGGCCTGGAGGCGCTGGTATTCCATCAGTCGCCTGGTGGTACATTTACCCACTTCACCTGCGACAATTTCGGCGCGCTGGCCTGTACGCTGGAGCTGGGCAAAGCGCTGCCGTTCGGGCAGAACGACCTCTCACGTTTTGCCCCTACGCATCTGGCGCTGCGGGCGTTACTGGGTGGAACGTTGCCAGAACATTGTCAGGAACATGTTGAGCGCTATCGGGTGGTGCAACAGATCACGCGGCGCAGCGATGCGTTCCAGCTGCACATGGCCGCACATACGCTGAACTTCACGCCGTTTCGTCAGGGGGTTTTACTGGCAGAGGATGGCGATGAGCGTTATGAAGTGCATGAAAAAACAGAGTATGTGCTGTTTCCAAACCCTTCCGTTGCGTTTGGCCTGCGGGCAGGGCTGATGCTGGAAAAAATCAGTTAATACCGTCGCGGCCCTTAGCAGCAGTGATTTTCCAGAAGTTATGGAATTTGTCCCATTGAAGTAAAAGCGTTACAGCGATGCCTTTGTCCGGCTGAAAATCGCCGAAGCGTTTCCGTAAGGCAGGGGCGACGCGCAGGGATGCGCGACGAGGGCATAGCCTGCATGGATGCAGGCTGGTGCCCGACCCGATAGCCTGAAGGAATAAGCTGAGGGAACCGCGAAGCGGCGATTATCTGGCCGGGAGCCCGGGTCGCCAGGGCGGTGGCGGCGAGCCGCCCTGGCACGTTCACGGGGACTGGGGTGACAAAGTAGTAAGGAACGTAAAGTGAACGGAATGACTACCGTAGCCGTATGTTCTCCCTCAACCTGAAGAGGAGAAGGCGTCGTTTGCGCCCATAGCGTCAGAACCGCAGTCCTGAATGTTTATTTCCGCTGACCCTAACAAACTTATTTTCTTAGCTATTATTGCGGAGTGCCGTTTTTTGCAGATTATTCCTGGTTATTTGCTTTTAAAATAATCATCGATTCTATATACTCCTTCATAATCTCTTTAAAATCACCGTGTTGTATATTTTCGTTTCAACTCTCCACGCTTTATCCTTAATTCCTCCACATTTGGCGAAAATTTGTTTTTTACACTTTCATTGTTTTACCGTTGCTCTGACTTATTGACGATAAACCCCGTAAAGTTAATCTCGTCAACACGGCATAGCGCCGAAGAATAACTGAAAGTAAGGAAATAAATTATGCGTAAGTTAACTGCACTGTTTGTTGCTTCTACCCTGGCTCTGGGCGCTACCAGCATGGCGTTCGCCGCAGATACCGCGACCACCACGACTGCCGCGCCAACTGAAGGCAAAATGATGATGCATCATAAAGGCAAGCCGGGTATGCACCACGACATGATGTTTAAAGACCTGAACCTGACCGATGCACAGAAACAGCAGGTTCGCGACATCATGAAAAGCCAGCGTGACCAGATGAAACGTCCGCCGCTGGAAGAACGCCGCGCGATGCATGACATCATCGCCAGCGATAGCTTCGATAAAGCAAAAGCCGAAGCGCAGATCGACAAAATGGCTGAGCAGCACAAAGCAGGAATGCTGGCTCGCATGGAAACCCAGAACAAGATCTACAACATTCTGACGCCTGAACAGAAAAAACAATTCAATGCTAATTTTGAGAAGCATCTGACAGAACGTCCGGCGCCGGAAGGTAAAATGCCAGCACCAACCGAATAATCGGTTCAACATCTTAAGACCGCCGGGATCCTGTCCACAAAAGCGCAAACGCTGTGGACAGGACCGGCGGTTTTTTCTTTTACAGCCTCTTGTCTGCCGCCAGAAGCGCGGTATCCTCCTGTAGTCGCTCCAGAGAATGTTCAGCAGAGTCATGGCGTTATTTTTTTCTTTACGCCCGTCTAAGGCCTGCGCGTTCTGCTGCCGATAATACGTCTGTGAGTTCCCAACGATAACAACCAAGAATGCAGCGATAGTGATATTGCTGCCCTGGCACATGTTGTGCCTTTCAGGAGTGGTGATGGAGTTCTTTGATATCCGTAAAATGCCGGTCAGTCTCTGGCGCAATGGTGCCGGCGAGACACGTGAAATTTGCTGTTTTCCTCCCGCGACGCGCGATTTTTCCTGGCGCGCCAGTATTGCAACTATCGCCAGCAACGGCGAATTCTCGTCTTTCCCGGGGGTCGACCGGGTCATTACCCTGCTGGAAGGTGGGGAAGTGACGCTGGATGCCGGTCAGGCATTTTGCCATACCCTGAAGCACCACCAGCCCTTTAGCTTCACAGGCGATCTGCCGGTGAAGGCTCTGCTCAGTGATGGCCAGATGTCGATGGACTTCAACGTCATGACCCGTCGGGATCGCTGTAAAGCGAAAGTGCGTGTGGCCGACCGGACCTTCACCACCTTTGCTTCACGTGGCGGTGTGGCGTTTGTGCTCAGCGGTGCCTGGCAGCTTGGCGATAAACTGCTGACGGCGGATCAGGGCGCCAGCTGGGATGACGGCACGCATACCCTGCGCCTGCTTGAATCCGAAGGCACACTGCTGTTTGGCGAGATTATCTGGCTGGCAGGCCACTGAGTGAAATAACCTCATACTCGCCGGTGAATAATGGTTTACAGAGAATTTTGTAGCCATCGTGATCGAATCCGGCGGGTATGCGCAGTAATGTTGTCGCGTCGTCTAAACTATCGACCGCCCCCAACCATAGCCAGTTGTGGATGATGTGATATTGCGTCATTTCATCCCCGGTTTCTTTTAGCGCAATGGCGCCTTCCCACGGCCAGCAGGTGATGCTGATGGCCTCCAGCCCGGCAAGAAATCGTGCCTGGTGATCCGCAATACTCTCTTTTCCACAGCAGGCTCCGGCACAGCGCTTCAGCGCGGAGCGAAAACAGGCGCGGCCTCTGGTTGTGGCTTCAAGCCCAAGCAGGCTGTAACAGAGCTGGAGATCGTCAGCCAGCGTCTGCAACGTTTGCTGCGCGGCGCGTTTACTGGCAAACAGGCCGTACAGGTTGGGCGTGTGCGCGAAATCGACGTCGCGTGCGTAAACCACCTGCGGCTTGCCGTTGATGACCTGTAAAGAGCAGAGCTGGCGATTGCGGCGCAGGCGTTTATTGAAAAGCGGTTGTTGTTCTTTAATCAGGCGGGCTTCAAGCAACAGTGCACCCAGCTCGCCAGCCGTCCGGATAAAGGTGACCCGCCGGGACTGGCGAAGCATTGCCGCCTCATCCGGCGTACGGAAATGGGACATAACACGGCTGCGAATATTAACGCTTTTGCCGATATACAGCGGCAGGGTGTCGCTTTCACCGTGAAAGAGATATACGCCAGGCTGTTTCGGTAACGCTTCAAGCCAGGGGCGAAGATGTTCGGGATATTCATAAATAGCCGCCGCTTCAAACTCAAGACGCGGGGCCGATTGACGCCTGCTCACATAGCACTCCGGATACTGTTTATGTATACAGTCTAGCAGGTGTGGGGTGGTTAAAAAAGAGGCTGTGATTCAGGGAGGATTGCCGGGGAGCGTTTTTACTCACCCGGCAAAAGGTGGCTATTTCTTCCAGAAATCGTCGAACACCGTAATCGGCGTGTGGCGCTTGTGCTCGGTTTTCAGGTACCAGCCTTCGATAATTTTCGCGATACCTGCATCCAGCGTTTTACCTTCCAGGTAATCATCGATGTTTTCATAGGTCACACCCAGCGCGGCTTCATCCGGCAGGGAAGGGCGATCGTCTTCCAGGTCGGCCGTAGGGGCTTTCTTATATAAATGTTCCGGGCAACCGAGCGCGGCAAGTAACTGCTTACCCTGACGCTTGTTGAGGCGGAAGATAGGGTTAATGTCGGTACCACCGTCACCATATTTGGTGAAGAAGCCGGTAACGGCCTCTGCGGCATGGTCAGTCCCGACCACTACCCCTTTGGTCATACCCGCAATGCTGTACTGTGCTTTCATACGCTCACGCGCTTTTTCGTTACCACGGACAAAATCGCTCAGCTCAATACCTGCCTCGCGCAGCGCCTGTTCACTCGCCAGCACTGCTCCTTTGATGTTCACGGTAAGTACGCGGTCGGGCTGAATAAAGGTAATAGCGTCCTGGCAATCCTGTTCATCGGCCTGCACACCATACGGAAGGCGCACCGCAATAAATTGCAGCGCAACGTCTCCGGTTTCTTCACGCAGTTCTGAAATAGCCTGCTGACACAGTTTGCCGGTCAACGTGGAATCCTGACCACCGCTGATGCCCAGTACCAGTGACTTCAGGAAAGGGTTCGTTTTTAAATAGGATTTTAAAAAATCGACGCTACGGCGGATCTCTTCCTGTGCATCGACCACTGGCTTGACGCCAAGCGCCTGAATAATCTCTTGTTGCAGAGCCATTACGCCCTCCATATGCAGAACTAAACAGAATGTATGATCCGTTAAAACTAACCCTTTGGGCGTAAAACGACAAGGATCACAGTTTTGAGTGCGGGAATTTACGGCGATTTAGCAGGTTATCTTTGTTTTAGCGGAATCCTCCGAAATTCCTCTGGCGAAACTCACAAAGTTGAACAATAGTACTTTTTATCCCATGCTTAGGTAACACGCTGAAATACAAGAGGACGGAATATGAACAAGAATGTAGCAGGAATTCTAAGTGCAGCGGCGGTTCTGACTATGCTGGCAGGGTGTACAGCTTATGATCGCACCAAAGATCAGTTCACACAGCCCGTAGTTAAAGATGTCAAAAAAGGCATGACGCGTTCGCAGGTTGCTGCGATTGCCGGTAAACCTTCTTCTGAGATTACGATGATCCATGCAAAAGGTACCTGCCAGACATATATCCTGGGTCAACGGGATGGTAAGGCTGAAACCTACTTTGTTGCATTGGATGATACTGGACACGTGATCAATTCCGGTTATCAGACCTGTGCCGAATACGATACCGATCCACAGGCACCTAAGGCGCAGTAACCCTGCTTGCCTGAGTATGTTAACAAACCGGCCAGATGGCCGGTTTTTTTATGTATAGGGAAATCTTATTTCTTTGCGCGAATTATTTACCCGAAATGTGAAGGTAGTCAACAAGCCAGGTCAATGAGAGACAATTTGAGTCTGTTCAGAATTATCCCCTCTCTGTACCATTGCGTATACTCACTCCAACGACAAACAATGGTAAGCAAACCATCCGTCAGCCGGGATAGCGAGTCGAGTGAGAACGCGACGTCGGGTGGTTAAAAAAGAGGGAAGTTACTATGGAAAAGAAACATATCTACCTGTTCTGCTCTGCGGGCATGTCAACCTCACTGCTGGTTTCCAAGATGCGTGCGCAGGCTGAAAAATATGAAGTCCCTGTGGTGATTGAAGCGTTTCCTGAAACGCTGGCGGGTGAAAAGGGCCAGAGTGCCGATGTTGTCCTGTTAGGGCCGCAAATCGCTTACATGTTGCCAGAAATTCAACGTCTGTTACCGAATAAACCGGTCGAAGTTATCGACTCGGGGCTGTACGGCAAGATCGATGGTTTAGGTGTATTGAAAGCTGCTGTTGCAGCAATTAAAAAAGCTGCTAATTAATTTTTATTTTTCCCGTCAAAGAGTTATTTCACACACAATACGCCGTAACATGAGTTGCGGCATTTAAGGGTATTTTCCTATGAGTAAAGTCATCGCTTCACTTGAAAAGGTACTCCTTCCTTTTGCTGTTAAAATAGGAAAGCAGCCTCACGTTAATGCCATCAAAAACGGTTTTATTAAATTAATGCCGTTGACGCTGGCCGGGGCAATGTTCGTTTTAATTAACAACGTTTTTCTGAGCTTTGGTGAAGGTTCCTTCTTTTATTCATTAGGAATTCGGTTAGACGCCTCTACAATTGAAACCCTTAATGGTTTTAAAGCCATCGGCGGCAACGTATACAACGGTACGTTGGGTATTATGTCGCTGATGGCGCCATTCTTTATCGGGATGGCGTTGGCAGAAGAGCGTAAAGTGGATCCGCTGGCAGCGGGCTTATTATCCGTTGCTGCCTTTATGACCGTTACCCCTTACAGCGTGGGCGAAGCGTATGCTGTAGGCGCTAACTGGTTAGGTGGTGCAAACATTATTTCCGGTATTGTGATCGGTCTGGTGGTTGCAGAGATGTTCACCTTTATTGTCCGCCGCAACTGGGTTATTCGCTTGCCGGACAGTGTTCCTGAATCTGTTTCCCGTTCATTTTCCGCGTTGATTCCAGGCTTCATTATTCTCTCCATCATGGGGATTATTGCCTGGGCGCTTTCTCACTGGGGTACAAACTTCCACCAGATCATCATGGACTCTATCTCTACGCCACTGGCGTCGATGGGTGGCGTGGTCGGTTGGGCGTACGTGATTTTCACTTCTCTGCTGTGGTTCTTCGGCGTGCATGGTTCACTGGCACTGGCAGCGCTGGACAGCGGCATCATGACCCCGTGGGCACTGGAAAACGTTGCGCTTTACCAGCAGTACGGTTCCGTTGATGCGGCACTGGCAGCCGGTAAAACCTTCCATGTGTGGGCGAAGCCGATGCTTGACTCCTATATCTTCCTGGGTGGTACAGGGGCTACGCTGGGTCTTATCATCGCGGTCTTTATTGTCTCTCGTCGCGCTGACTACCGTCAGGTTGCGAAGCTGGCGCTGCCATCAGGCATCTTCCAGATTAACGAGCCAATTCTGTTTGGTCTGCCAATCATCATGAACCCGGTAATGTTCATTCCGTTCATCCTGATTCAGCCGCTGCTGGCCGCTATTACTCTGACGGCGTATTACCTGGGTATTATCCCGCCAATCACCAACATTGCTCCGTGGACAATGCCGGCAGGTCTGGGTGCGTTCTTCAACACCAACGGTAGCATCGCGGCCTTCCTGCTGGCGATATTCAACCTCGGGATTGCAACACTGCTTTACATGCCGTTCGTGGCGATTGCGAACAAAGCTGCAACCATCATCGATGAAGAAGAGAGCGAAGAGGATATTGCCCTCTCACTGAAATTCTAAGTTTGACCGGCGCGGGGTAACCCGCGCCAGAGAAAAGGAGCTAAAAGATGTTAGATTTGGATAGTATCGTTGCTGAAGAAACCGAAGAGAACGATCTGGAAGAAGTGGTGATGGGCCTTATCATCAATTCCGGACAAGCACGCAGTCTGGCTTATGCCGCACTCAAGCAGGCTAAGCAGGGCGATTTCGCCGCAGCGAAAACCATGATGGATCAGTCCCGTACCGCACTGAATGAAGCGCATCTGGTACAGACGAAGCTCATCGAAGGCGACCAGGGCGAAGGGAAAATGAAAGTGAGTCTGGTGCTGGTTCATGCCCAGGATCATCTGATGACCTCGATGCTGGCGCGCGAGCTGGTGGCTGAGTTAATCGAGCTTCACGAAAAAATGCACTAAGTCAGAGCCGTAAGCAGGAGGTCAGCACGATGGAAATTAAAACCGCACTTGAGCAGCAACTGTTTAATGGCAAGAATTTTCACGTGGTTATTTACAACAAAACGGAGAGCGCCAGTGGCTTGCACCAGCATGACTACTACGAGTTCACGATTGTTCTGACCGGACGTTACTACCAGGAGATCAACGGTAAGCGTGTTCTGCTGGAGCGTGGTGATTTTGTCTTCCTGCCGATGGGCTCTTACCACCAGAGCTTTTACGAATTTGGCGCAACGCGGATCCTCAATGTCGGCGTCAGCAAACGCTTCTTTGAGAAACACTATCTGCCGCTGGTGCCGTTCTGCTTTGTGGCGTCGCAGGTGTATCGCGTTAAAAACGAGTTTATGACCTGGATAGAAACGGTCATAGCTTCGCTTAACTTCCGTGACAATGAGTTCGATGAGTTTATTGAAACGGTAACCTTCTACGTGATGAACCGCCTGCGCCACCATCGTGAAGAGCAGCAGGTGATTGACGATATCCCACAGTGGTTACGTGGCACCGTTGAGCTTATGCACGATAAAGGCCAGTTCAGCGATAATGCGCTGGAGAATATGGTGACGCTGTCAGGAAAATCTCAGGAATATTTAACCCGGGCAACTCAGCGTTATTATCGTAAGACACCGGTGCAAATTATTAATGAGATCCGCATTAACTTTGCCAAAAAACAGCTGGAAATTACCAACTACTCCGTAACCGACATTGCTTATGAGTCCGGCTACAGTAGCCCCAGCCTGTTTATTAAAACATTTAAAAAATTCACCTCATTCACGCCTAACAGTTACCGGAAAAGTTTGACGGTAATTAATTGACTATCGGCGGTATTATCCGCCAGAAATATTGACGTAATTGCTTGCCCAAAATAGCGGGACGAGAGCGCTATACTTTGCAGGCGGTTAACCTGATACGTTAAGGGAGATATTATGCAACAGAAATTAAAAGTCGTAACCATTGGCGGCGGCAGCAGTTATACCCCGGAATTACTCGAAGGTTTTCTGAAACGTTATCATGAATTGCCGGTCAGCGAATTATGGCTGGTGGACGTAGAAGAAGGGCAAGAGAAGCTGAATATTATTTTCGAACTGTGCAAGCGCATGGTCGAAAAAGCGGGCGTACCGTTAACCGTGCATAAAACACTGGATCGCCGTCTGGCACTGAAAGATGCCGATTTCGTGACGACGCAGCTGCGAGTAGGCCAGCTGAAAGCCCGCGAACTGGACGAGCGCATCCCACTGAGTCACGGTTATCTTGGCCAGGAAACTAACGGTGCGGGCGGCCTGTTTAAAGGTCTGCGAACCATTCCGGTGATTTTCGATATCATCAAAGATGTGGAAGAAATTTGTCCGAAGGCGTGGGTGATTAACTTCACCAACCCGGCTGGCATGGTGACCGAAGCCGTCTATCGTCACACCGGTTTTAAACGCTTTATCGGCGTGTGTAACATTCCTATCGGCATGAAAATGTTTATCCGCGACGTGCTGGAACTGAGCGACAGCGACGATCTCTCCATCGATCTGTTCGGCCTGAACCACATGGTCTTTATCAAAGATGTGATTGTTAACGGTAAATCGCGCTTTGCTGAACTGCTCGACGGCGTAGCTTCCGGTCGCCTGACCGCGGCATCGGTTAAAAATATCTTCGATCTGCCGTTCAGTGAAGGGCTGATCCGTTCCCTGAACCTACTGCCATGTTCGTATCTGCTTTATTACTTCAAGCAGAAAGAGATGCTGGCCATCGAAATGGGCGAGTACTATAAAGGCGGTGCACGCGCGCAGGTAGTGCAGAAAGTTGAAAAACAACTGTTTGATTTGTACAAAGATCCAAACCTGAACGTGAAACCAAAAGAGCTGGAACAGCGCGGCGGGGCGTACTATTCAGATGCGGCCTGTGAAGTGATCAACGCTATCTACAACGACAAACAGGCCGAGCACTACGTCAACGTGCCGCACCACGGACACATCGACAACATCCCGGCTGATTGGGCGGTTGAGATGACCTGCATCCTGGGTCGCGATGGCGCGAAACCGCATCCGCGTATCACTCACTTTGATGACAAAGTGATGGGGCTTATCCATACCATCAAAGGGTTTGAAGTGGCGGCAAGCAACGCGGCACTGAGCGGCGAGCTGAATGATGTCTTGCTGGCGCTGAACCTGAGCCCGCTGGTGCATTCCGATCGTGACGCAGAACAGCTGGCGAGCGAGATGATCCTGGCGCATGAAAAATGGCTGCCAAACTTTGCTGCAACGGTTGAGAAGCTGAAGTTCAACCACCGTTAAGAGGGAGAGCGATGGAAAACCTGCTGATCGTAAATGCCGACGATTTTGGCCTGTCGAAAGGGCAGAACTACGGCATCATTGAAGCCTGTCGTCGGGGTGTGGTGACTTCGACCACGACTCTTGTCAACGGCGAGGCGGTTGACCATGCGGCAGCGCTGAGCCGTGAAGTTCCGGAACTGGGCGTGGGGATGCATTTTGTCCTCACGCTCGGGATGCCGATTTCACCGATGCCGGGGCTGACATGCGACGGACAGTTGGGTAAATGGATTTGGGAAATGGCCGAGCAGAATGCCTTGCCACTCGAGGAAATTACCCGTGAACTGGATTGTCAGTTCAACCGTTTTGTCGATCTCTTCGGTCGTGAGCCAACGCACATTGATAGCCATCATCACGTGCATATGATCCCGGCAATTTTCCCGATTGTTGCGGATTTTGCCCAACGTAAAGGGGTGGCGATGCGCGTGGATCGTGAAGTGCAGGCGCTGCACGGGCTATTGTTATCTTCTGCGGCAACGACCGACGGTTTCAGCAGCGCGTTTTACGGTGATGAAATTAGCGAAGCACTGTTTCTGAAAGTGCTGGATGATTCCGCCGCGCGCGGTGAACGCTCGGTGGAGGTGATGGCGCATCCTGCGTTTGTCGACAACATCGTGCGCAAGAGCGCCTACTGCTGGCCACGCCTGGCGGAACTGGATGTCCTGACGTCGGCGTCGCTGAAATATGCGATTGCCGAGCGCGGGTATCGTCTGGGGACGTTCAGGGATCTGTGAGTAAAAAAGCCCGGTGGCGGCGTCGCCTTACCGGGCCTACAAAACCAGTCGAAATGTAGGCCGGGTAAGCGCAAGCGCCACCCGGCTTTTTTACGCCGGTATCCGGTCAATCTTACTGCTGCGCGACCACACGCGGTGGGCAGCCAGCAATTCAAACAGCTTCGTCGTAAATGCATCGTCGACGTTATCGCCTTCGACAATCCCTTCTTCGCCCTGATCCGCCACCTTTAACAACGCTTTAAACTGGCGCGCTTCGCCCGCTAGCGCAATGGGTTTCAGGTGCTTATAAGCTTCCAGCAGATAGTAAACTGCATCGCCATTGTTAAGCAGGCTGTTGATATCACCACAAGGCACAATTACCGCATCCACGGCCAGGGAAGGCGCACCGGCAAAGGTTGCGGCAATTGGCAGCACTGAACCGTCATCGGCGTTCACTTCCCCCATACGAGAATAAAGTAATTTAGCGTGCACGCCCTTCGTTTTGAGCGCCTGCATTATGCCCAGCACGTCGCTGGCACGTGTTTTGTCGTTCAGCAAGATAGCCACCACGCGACCCTTGATCGTGCCGCCCGGCACCGCATACAGGCTGAGGGACGGATCCTTCTTCAGCCCGTTGACGTCTTTTGGCGGTACGGCATTGCGCTGCTCGTCGCTCAGGGTAATGCCGAGCTTATCGGCAACGCCCTGAGCCAGCTGAATATCAATATGCGCCAGCTGGTCGACAACGCGCTCGCGGATGTAAGTTCGCACGACTTTGCTCAGTTCAAAGCTAAAGGCACCGATAATATGTTGCTGCTCAATCGGGGTCTGGCTGTTCCAGAACAGGCGAGGATGCGCATAATATTCGCCAAACGATGGGCTTCGCTCACGGATTTTTGTCCCTTCAACACGCTCCGGATAAGACTCAAAACCGCCGTGTTGCGGGCCCGGTGGGGTTTCACGCGGCCAGTTATCATTGATTGAATTCGGCTCATAGTTTGCCGGATTAGTATCGATATCCTGGCGATGCATCCCGTCACGCTGGAAATTATGATACGGGCAGGTCGGCCGGTTAATTGGGATCTCGTGGAAGTTTGGCCCGCCAAGACGGCTGATTTGTGTATCGGTATAAGAGAACAGACGCCCCTGTAACAGAGGATCATGGGTGAAATCGAGTCCGGGAACGATATGCCCTGGGTGGAATGCCGCCTGTTCGTTCTCGGCGAAGAAATTGTCCGGGTTGCGATTGAGCACCATTTTGCCGACCAGTTGCACTGGAACCAGCTCCTCGGGAATAAGCTTGGTCGGATCCAGCAGATCGAAATCGAATTTGAATTCGTCCTCTTCCGGGATCAGTTGAAGTCCAAGCTCGTATTCCGGGTAATCTCCCGCTTCGATAGATTCCCACAGTTCACGGCGGTGAAAGTCCGGATCTCGCCCGGTCAGCTTTTGGGCTTCATCCCACACCAGTGAGGCTTTACCCGCAACAGGCTTCCAGTGAAAGCGTACAAAGGTGGCTTTACCTTCGGCGTTAATCAGGCGGAAGGTGTGAATACCAAACCCTTCCATCGTGCGCAAACTTCGAGGAATGCCTCTGTCCGACATTGCCCACATGACGTTGTGCAGCGTTTCGGGTTGCAGAGAGACATAATCCCAGAACGTATCGTGCGCGCTTTGTCCCTGCGGTATGGCCCAGTGGGGCTCCGGTTTTACCGCATGGACAAAGTCAGGAAATTTATGCGCATCCTGAATGAAGAATATCGGGGTGTTATTGCCAACCAGATCGAAAATACCCTCGTCGGTGTAAAACTTGGTCGCGAACCCGCGGATATCGCGCACCGTATCAGCTGAACCTGCGCCACCCTGAACGGTGGAGAAACGGACAAACACTGGCGTGATTTTTTCCGGGTCGGAAAGAAAGCCCGCTTTGGTGATCGCTTTCAGGCTTTTATAGGGCTGGAAATAGCCATGAGCAGCGGAACCGCGAGCGTGAACAATCCGCTCCGGGATCCGCTCGTGGTCGAAATGGGTTATTTTCTCCCGCAGGATAAAGTCCTCCAGCAGGGTTGGCCCACGCGTCCCTGCGCGCAGGGAGTTCTGGTCATCGGCGATACGTACCCCCTGATTGGTGGTGAGGGCAAAGTCTTCGCCGTTTTTGCGTTTAGCGTTAAGCGATTTGAGCTTCTCATTCCCCGTATCCGGGGATTTCAGGCTTCCTGATGCCGTAGGTTGTTCGCCTGGGGCTGAAAGGCCGGGGGAAGGTTGATGCGATCCATCCGCAGGTGCGAGTGAGTCCATGCCCGGTTGAGATTCTTCAGTGCCATGAATGGGTGATTGATGTGTTTTATCTTTGTTCGACATTGCACGCGTCTCCTTTATTCATTGCTAAAAACCGTATTAAGGGTAGAACAATGTGATGAGGTGGCTGGCGAACTCAGAGTTTTCAGATGCCATTGTTAACGAAAGAAGCTGCGTACAGCATGGAAGGCGCGACGCGTGGGGGAAGGATCGGCTATCATAGAATTTTCCTGTTTCCAGAATTTGCTTTAGTGAACCAGTCTCTTATGAAACCTCTTCGTCAACAAAACCGCCAGGTTATTAGCTATGTGCCCCGCGTTGAACCCGCTCCGCCTGACCATGCTCTGAAAGTGGATGGTTTTCGCGATGTCTGGCAGCTACGGGGTAAATACGTGGCCTTTGTGCTGATCGGCGAACACTTCCGTCGTTCCCCTGCGTTTACGGTGCCGGAATCGGCGCAGCGCTGGGCGGTACAGACCCGCCAGGATGAAGAGGTTGAAGAATAACAGCCATAAAAAAACCGCCATCAGGCGGTTTTTTTAATTCAGCAGTGATTAACGGTGCGCCAGTTCGACGTCGTCTTCGCTTTCCAGAACCGCTTTGTCAGTCTGTTTTAACCACTGACTGGTCAGCGTACCCGCAGTCATCGAGCCGCTCACGTTCAGTGCGGTACGGCCCATATCAATCAACGGCTCGACGGAAATCAGCAGCGCAACCAGAGTGACCGGCAGACCCAGCGCAGGCAGTACAATCAGCGCGGCGAAGGTGGCACCACCGCCCACACCAGCAACACCAGCGGAGCTCACGGTGACAATGCCCACAAGCGTAGCAATCCACACCGGGTCGAGCGGGTTAATACCCACAGTAGGGGCAACCATCACAGCCAGCATTGCCGGGTACAGGCCTGCACAACCGTTCTGACCAATGGTGGCACCAAAGGACGCAGAGAAGCTGGCGATAGATTCAGGCACACCCAGACGACGGGTTTGCGCTTCAACGTTCAGCGGAATGGATGCTGCGCTGGAACGGCTGGTAAAGGCAAATGTCAGTACCGGCCATACTTTGCGGAAGTATTTCAGCGGGCTAACGCCGTTCACACCCAGCAGGATGCCATGCACCACGAACATGATGCCCAGACCCAGGTAAGAGGCAACCACAAAGCTACCCAGCTTAATGATGTCCTGCAAGTTAGAGCCAGCAACGACTTTGGTCATCAGGGCCAGTACACCGTAAGGTGTTAACTGCATTACCAGACGCACCAGCTTCATGACCCAGCTTTGCAGGGTATCGATAGCCGTCAGAACGCGTTCACCTTTCGGGGCATCGTCTTTCAGCAGTTTCAGCGCTGCCACACCCAGGAAGGCCGCGAAGATAACCACGCTGATAATAGAGGTTGGGTTCGCACCGGTCAGGTCAGCAAACGGGTTCTTCGGAATGAAGGAGAGCACCATTTGCGGCACGGTCAGGTCGGCGACTTTACCTACGTAGTTAGACTGAATGGCCGCCAGACGCGCGGTTTCAGCAGAGCCTTGCACCAGACCTTCTGCGGTCAGACCAAACAGGTTGGTTACCAGAACACCCACCAGTGCGGCAATCAGCGTAGTGAACAGCAGCGTACCGATGGTCAGGAAGCTGATTTTACCTAACTGAGTGGCGTTATGCAGACGAGCAACCGCACTCAGAATGGAAGCAAACACCAGCGGCATCACGATCATCTGTAGCAGCTGTACGTAGCCGTTACCCACGATGTTGAACCACTGAATAGAGTCTTTCAGTACCGGATTATCTGAACCATAGATAGCCTGTAATACCAGACCAAATACGACACCCATACCCAGACCGACCAGTACTTTCTTCGCCAGGCTCCACTGTTTGTGGCGCGCCTGAGCCAGAAGCAATAGCAAAATAGCGAACACAACGACGTTCGCGATGAGTGGAAAGTTCATCCCCGTTCTCCTGATTTATTATGTGGTCGGTTTTACCGAACCTGTTGGCGCAAGGTTAGCAGAAGTGTGATGTAGCGCTTATATCCAAATGGAATGGGTTATGACAAATACGCTTATTTTGCAGATTTAATGTTCTATTTGATGATTAATAAATCGATTGAACTGAAATTGCAGCGAATTGATCATCTGGGAAGACCAGCGAACTGCACCATTTTCGGGCAAGGTTTGCGGCATCCACACGGCATAGGCAAAAAGCGCCATACATAAAACGCGCTCCAGCTGGTTACCTTTCTGTGGCGCCAGGATCGGCAGGCGGAACCGCCAGCGGCACGGCCACAGTAACGGCACACCCGCAGGGGTCAGCATATCGGCGAGAATATGGCTTAGATAGCCAAGCACCATGCCCTGAATGGCATCTGCAGGCACAATCCAGCTTTCAGGAACCTTTAAATAGAAGAGGGTCAACAGACCAAACACGGCCAGCAGGCTGTGAGTGAATCCCCGGTGACCGAACGCCCGGGCGATGGGTTTGGAAAACCACTTCAACCGCTGTCCAAGAAATGATTTAGGGTGATCAATATCGGGTAACAGGCAGGTGAGCACCGCTGAAGGCACAATATGCCACCAGTCACCCTGGGCCAGCACGGGCGTTAGCTCAGCGTTTTTGGCAAACACTGCGCAAGCAATAGAAAAAAGCAGGTGGCCTTCCGCCGTCATGATAAAACCCAGGAAACTGTCAATTCATACAGTATAGGGTTTTTATACAGTGGGCGGAAGAGGTGACGGTGTAACTCTTTGTCACAAAACTACGTTAACGCGCGAGCCAGCCACCATCAACGGCTAAGGTATGGCCATTAATGTAGTCTGATGCCGGTGACGCCAGGAATACCACCGGGCCTTGCAGATCGTCGGGCAATCCCCATCGCCCCGCAGGTATACGGTCCAGGATCGCCTGGCTGCGTTGCTCATCATCACGTAACTGCTGCGTATTGTTGGTGGCCATATAACCTGGCGCAATGGCATTGACGTTAATCCCCTGAGCCGCCCATTCGTTTGCCAGAAGGCGAGTGATGCCTAGCACACCGCTTTTCGAGGCCGTATAAGAGGGAACACGGATGCCGCCCTGGAACGAGAGCATGGAGGCAATGTTGATGATTTTACCGCCCTGGCCCTGGGCAATAAACTGCCGGGCGACTGCCTGAGAAAGGAAGAAGACTGATTTCAGATTCAGGTCAACGACCTCGTCCCAGTCTTTTTCACTGAAGGAAAGCGCGTCTTCACGGCGGATGGTGCCCGCGTTATTCACCAGAATATCGACGCGCCCCATCTCTGCAACCGCTTTGGTGACGACGTCATGGATACTTTCCTGCTGGCCGAGGTCGGCCCGGATCGCCAAAAAACGTCTGCCGAGGCCGGTGACCCGGGCGGCCGTTTCTTCAGGAATTTTTCGGTTTACCCCCACGATATCGCACCCGGCCTGAGCCAGGGCAACGGCCATGCCTTGTCCAAGCCCGGTATCGCACCCGGTGACGATGGCCACTTTTCCAGAAAGAGTGAAGGTATCCAGTATCATACGCGCCTCAGAAGTAGGGTTATTGTCGTTCTGACCCAAGCATAGGAGGCAATAAGCAGAAAAGCAAATAAAATGAAACGATGTTTTATTTTTGTGATTTGCAGATTCAGGCAGCGAGTGCTGCCTGAGATAATGCGTTATTCACCGCGCAGGTGTTGCACGGTCAGGTCGGTCAGTGAGGCAAGTTTAACGTCAGCAAGCGCAAAGCGCGGATCATGCTGGCCTTCTTCGGCAGGGACGACAATTGAACGCATCCGCGCAGCCTTTGATGCCACCATGCCGTTAACGGAATCTTCCAGCGCAACGCAGGTGAGAGGATCAAGCCCAAGCTTCGCGGCGCAGTCCATGTAGACCTGCGGGTGCGGCTTGCTGTAGGGGAGCTTTTCTGCCGATGCCAGCGCATCAAAGCTGTCACGCAGCTCGAACATGGTCAGCACTTTTTCCAGCATATGCAGCGGAGAAGCCGAAGCCAGCCCAACCTTAAGGCCTTGCGCTTTGCACAGGGCGATTGCGTCACGCACGCCAGGCAATAACGGGCGATTCTCTTCAACCAGCGTAATAGCGCGATTGATGATGCGCGCAGTCACTTCCTCACGGCCAGGCCCAACCCACGGCTGGTGGGCGTACCAAAGTTCAACGACCATATCGATGCGTAACCCCAGCGTATCGGGGAGTTCGTTACGGCGACGAATGTCCACGCCAAGGCTGGCCATAACATCCAGTTCTGCACGATCCCACAGCGGCTCGGAATCAATAAGTAATCCATCCATGTCAAAAATAGCGGCAAGAATTTGGCGCGGTGTCGACATCACAACTTCTCCTTAATTCAGGGTGTACGACAGACGATAAGTGCTAAGTGCAGTCTGCAATTTAGCATATTGCCTTTAAAGAGCGGGCGAAAATGATGGGCAGCAGGTAGACTTAGGCACAAATAACGCGTCTTTTGGAAGGGGAACTGATGACGTATCAACAAGCTGGACGCATTGCTGTCTTAAAACGTATTGCCGGGTGGGTGATCTTTATTCCGGCCGTGATTTCCACGCTGATTTCCGTACTTAAGTTTATGTACGATCACAGCGAAAAACAGCCGGGTATCAATGCGGTAATGCTTGATTTTGCGCATGTCATGATTGAGATGATGCGTTTTAATACGCCTTTTTTAAACTTCTTCTGGTTCAACTCACCAACGCCCGATTTTCACCAGAAGCTCAATGTCGGCTTCTGGATAGTCTATGCGCTGATCTTTGTCGCGATGGCGCTCCAGGCGTCGGGTGCCAGAATGAGTCGCCAGACGCGTTTTTTGCGTGAAGGTGTGGAAGACCAACTGATCCTGGAGCAGGCGAAAGGGGCGGAAGGATTGAGCCGCGAGCAGATTGAGTCCCGCATCGTGGTTCCGCGGCACACCATTTTCCTACAGATTTTTCCGCTCTACGTCCTGCCGGTGATAATTATCGTGGCCGGATATTTCTTCTTCTCGTTACTCGGTTTCTTATAAGAACAAACGGGTGGCATCTGGCCACCCGTTCCTGTCTTATGCCGCCAGTACACGCTCCAGCGCGCGCTGGGCATTCACCAGGTGCTCGCCGCCAAACAAAATCGCGCGGTTAATCAGGGTGTAAAGCTGATAAACCGACTGGCGCTGAAGGAAATCTGCCGGGAGTGGCGACACTGACTGATACCCGTCATAGATTTGCGCAGGCTGCTCAGGATGGAGTGGCAGCATAGCAAGATCGCACTCTCTGTCGCCCCAGTAGCAGGCCGGGTCAAAAATATACGGTCCATCTGGCCCCAGCGCGCAGTTTCCTGACCATAAATCGCCATGCAGAAGCGAAGGCTGCGGCTGATGCGAAGCAAGACGTTGCTGAACGTGTTCGACAATGGCGTCGATATTGCCAAATTCCAGCCCTTTTTCCGCAGCCAGCTCAAGCTGCCAGCCGATGCGTTGTTCGGCAAAGAAGGTTGACCAGCGGCGTTGCCAGGCATTGGGTTGCGGAGTGGTGGAGAGATCGTTATCAAAATCGAGCCCAAACTGGGGTTGGTCGCTCCACTGGTGCAGACGCGCCAGTTGCTGCCCGAGGATAAAGGCGTTATGGGCATCTAACGGACGGGCAGGGAGATAATCCATGACCAGGAAGCTGTAGTCACGATCGCTGCCTAACGCCCAGACCTGAGGTACCGTTACGGTTCTGCTGCGGGATAACAGCTCTAACTGGTCGGCTTCGGCCGTGAAGATAGGGAGGAGCTCCCGTTCATCACATTTGACGAAGAAATCACGCCCTGCGTAGCGTAAATGCCATGCGGCGTGGATCTCTCCGCCTGGCAGTTCGTTACGCAGTTCAATTTCACCTTCACCCAGTTGCTCACTTAAAAGATGACTGATAGCCTGCCACATGATGTCTCTCCCATGTTGTCTGCCAGATCATAAAGTTAGCGCAAAACCGCTGTAAAAAAATACGAACTAACGCACACCTGAGCCGTTTGGATCCACGCAGGGCACTTATTGTTCTTTTTTTTGCCAGTTTTCCCAGGTGTCTACGTCAATGTCGGCTGTTTTGTGGGTGGCACTTTCAACCAGGCTGCTTGCCAGCGCGCTGACTTCATCTCTGGATAACGCGCTTATCAGCCCAAACGTCAGCGTGCCGAGTTCATGAATATTGCCTTCTTCATCGGTCAGCGTGAGTAAAAAGTTCGCGCGAGTAAAGGCGTTGTTGATTTCATTGAGTTCGGTCAGTGATGCTTCATGAAAACTGACGGTTATGACATAGCGAGTGATATCTCCACTGCTCATATTTCACCTCATTGTTATCATGAAAGTTTTCTTAGCATAGTCGATAGTACGCGTTTGGCGAACCCGGGGAGCATTTCCCCTCCATGAAGAAGGGGAGAATGTCTTAACTTCTGGAAAGGAAATCCACAATTTTTTGCGTATCGGCAAGAGAACACAACCGTGTACCCTGGTTAATCGTTGCTGCGCTACCTGCCGCCACACCGTAGCGCGTCATCTCCAGTAACGAGGCCCCTTGCGCCAGTTTCAGCGCCATTGCACCCACCATGCTGTCGCCTGCACCCACGGTGCTCTGGCTTTTCATTGGCGGCGGGACCACCTGCACAAAACCGGAGCCATCAACGGCTAATGCCCCTTGTGGGCCAAGAGACACCACCACGCGCAGGGCTTTGCCGCTGTGAATCAGTTCTTGCGCCGCAGTGCGAACATCGTCAGGTTGGGTGAGCTCACGGTTGACCAGCGCACTTAGTTCTTTCTGGTTGGGTTTGAGCAGCTCAAGTTGCCCAGGCTCTAAGGCGGCCTGAAGTGCTTCACCGGAGCTGTCAACAATGCAGCGGATCCCCTTCTGCTGGACGGCCCGGATCAGCTGCGTCAGCCTTTCCGTTTTAACGCCAGGCGGCAGGCTGCCGCTAATGACCAGCAAGGCACCACTCTCGATGGCCAGAACTTTTTCCTCAAGCTGGCGGAATTCATCTTCGCTCAGTTTCGCGCCGGGCATAACGAAACGGTACTGTTCGCCGCTGGATGTCACGTGGACGTGCAGGTTCTGCCGCGTCCAGTCCTGGGCGTTAACGGTTGAAACTGCGACCTTTTCATCTGCCAGCAGTGCGACCAGATGCTCCCCGGTAGCGCCGCCAGCGGGGAATATTGCCGTCGCCTTTCCACCGAGGTGTGTAATGGCGCGCGCCACGTTGATCCCACCGCCGCCTGGTTCAAATACAGGGGCGCTACAGCGCAGTTTACCTTCCGGGTAAATCTGCGGCGTCAGGGTGGCGGAGTCGAGGGAAGGGGAGAGCGTGAGTGTATAAATAGAAACCATCATTACCTCCTTTTAGTATGGGTATCAGTAATCCTGGCACCAATTCACCAGAAGGCAAAGTAATTAACATCATGATTTTCATTATGAATAATGAGAAAAGTAACCAAATTGTTTTATAAAATAAAACGCGTTTTGGGATCGTTCTTATTCAAAAAATGAAATAAGAAAACATTGCTATGTTATTTGAGCCTTTTTATAATTTCTTACCTTTCTCTGGACGCCTTGTCATTGATCCTCAAGAAAGTTTCCGGGACCGTGATGGTCTCTTTTTTTGTTGTACGGACTCCTTAATAAAATGAAGCTTTTGAAGACAGTACCCGCTGCACTGATGCTGGCGGGTGGCGTGTTTGCGTCAATGAATGCGACCGCCGATGATACCGTTTTTACTGTCATGGACGATCCCACCACGGCGCAAAAGCCCTTTGAAGGTAACCTGAACGCCGGATATTTGGCGCAATCCGGTAACACGAAAAGTTCTTCGCTGACGGCGGACAGCACGCTGACCTGGTACGGTAGCAACACGGCCTGGTCCTTGTGGGGTAACGCCAGCAACACCTCCGCTAACGACGAACGCTCTTCCGAAAAATACGCAGTAGGCGGACGTAGCCGTTACAATATGACCGATTACGACTACCTGTTCGGCCAGGCCAGCTGGTTAACCGACCGGTACAATGGCTATCGCCAGCGTGATGTCTTCACCGCAGGTTATGGTCGCCAGTTCCTGAACGGGCCTGTTCACAGCTTCCGTTTTGAATTCGGTCCTGGTGTACGTTATGACGAGTACACCGACGGCGATACCAAAACCCAACCGTTAGGCTATGCGTCTGGTACTTATGCCTGGCAGATGACCGACAACACCAAATTTACCCAGGGTGTTTCTGTATTCGGTGCCGATGATACAACGCTAAACTCTGAAACGGCGCTGAATGTAGCAATCAATGAACACTTTGGTTTAAAAGTGGCTTACAACGTGACCTGGAACTCTTCGCCTCCAGATACTGCACCGGATCACACCGACCGCAGAACCACGATTTCACTGGGCTACAAAATGTAATTACCACGGGCCGAAATATTATCGGCCCGTTTTTTTATTTTTACGAACTGTGCTATTTTATATTGAACAGCGTTTTAAAATATTTATTCGACAGATATCTCCATATTTTCTCCATAATGACTCTCTTCGTATTACATTCAGTTTATTTGACACGAATTGATAAATAAATTGACTAGGCAAAAGTGTGATCCAGATCTACACTCATAACACAGGCAAAATTTCGCCTTAAGTCGTTTTGCATTAATTCAGTAAGAGAACAATCATTATGAAAAAAATCAAAACTGCCGCAGCAGCAATGGTGCTTTCTGCACTTTCCTTTGGCGTATTCGCTGCTGATGAAGTGACTCCACCTGCCAGTAACACCAATACCCAGGTCGGCATCGCTAAAGCGTCTGACGTTGAAGCTGGGTCTAACATTGCCCCGGGCTCACAATCTACCGGTCAATCAATGAATGACGCATTTGATGTGCATAAACTGGTTGCAGGTGAGTGGTCCTGATACGTTCCTTGTCGCGTTGTTATTGAAATTAAACCAATAACTCAACCCGTCAAAAACCGGATTGTGATGTACCGGTTTTTTGCGGTTTAAAATGATGTAAAGATAATTAAAGTTTATTCATTACCTGTATTTCATATTCGCAAAAAAACCTTCACCGAAATGTATTATTCGGTAAAGGCATTTCGCCTGTCTAATTCCATGACGTTCTAGCCCCAGATCATTGCCGCCCAGCGCAACAGTAACATCGCTCCGCAGATAGCAATTAACACCAGCACCATTTTCCAGTGTTTTACGGCAAATCGTTTTGTTGGCATAACCTAATCCTTGTCTGTTGATAATGCCAGTGTACCAAAGAGAGCGGTGAAATGCGCATTATCCGGGGTTAGGTTATGCCACATCATACTGGTGCGGTTCAGAACCAGTGGAATCTTTCGGCGAGAATCAACAATAAACCGGTGGCTGAAAGTATATTCAATATCACTACGGTTCTACTGGATACGTTCATGTTGTGCCCCTTAAGGTTTAAGGACCTGTTCAAGAATAGCTCAGCACGACTGGAATGCGAGCGCCAGGAAGCGAACCCCTGCAAACTCATGCGAAAGTACCAGGTACTTCTGTCTGCCACAGAGGGTGCATTCTCCCTTTTGTTAGTGTTAACATTGCAAGGCCTGCCGTAAATCCGCATTTGTCTGAATTCGGCGGGTGCATGATAACGAACCAATTTGACGATTGTTGGTCAGATGGCCTCGTAATCTACTGTTAAATCACGATTATTTTCTTTGTATATGCTCTTATGTGTGGGGCATCACTGCAAATAAGGATATAAAATGCCTGTAATTACTCTTCCTGATGGCAGTCAACGCCAATACGACCACGCTGTTAGCCCAATGGATGTGGCCCTGGACATCGGTCCTGGACTCGCAAAAGCGACCATTGCTGGCCGTGTAAATGGTGAGCTGGTTGATGCGTCCGATCTGATTGAAAACGATGCGAAACTGTCAATCATCACAGCGAAAGATGAAGAAGGTCTGGAGATCATTCGTCACTCCTGTGCGCACCTGTTAGGTCATGCAATCAAGCAGCTGTGGCCAAATACCAAAATGGCGATTGGCCCGGTTATCGACAACGGTTTCTACTATGACGTTGACCTTGACCACACCCTGACCCAGGAAGATATCGACGCGCTCGAAAAACGTATGCACGAGCTCGCTGAATCCAACTACGACGTCATTAAGAAGAAAGTCAGCTGGCACGAAGCGCGTGAAACCTTCGTGAAGCGCGGCGAGAGCTATAAAGTCTCTATTCTTGATGAGAACATCGCTCATGATGACAAGCCTGGCTTGTACCATCACGAAGAATACATCGACATGTGCCGTGGGCCGCACGTGCCGAACATGCGTTTCTGTCATCACTTCAAACTGATGAAGATTGCAGGCGCTTACTGGCGTGGCGACAGCAACAACAAGATGTTGCAGCGCATTTATGGTACCGCATGGGCAGATAAGAAAGCCCTGAGCGCCTATCTGCAACGCCTGGAAGAAGCCGCAAAACGCGACCACCGTAAAATCGGTAAGCAACTTGACCTGTACCATATGCAGGAAGAAGCGCCGGGTATGGTGTTCTGGCATAACGATGGCTGGACTATCTTCCGTGAACTGGAAACTTTCGTGCGCTCCAAGCTGAAAGAGTACCAGTATCAGGAAGTGAAAGGCCCGTTCATGATGGACCGTGTGCTGTGGGAAAAAACCGGCCACTGGGACAACTACAAAGATGCGATGTTCACCACCTCTTCTGAGAACCGTGAATACTGCATCAAGCCAATGAACTGCCCGGGCCACGTTCAGATCTTCAACCAGGGTCTGAAATCCTACCGCGACCTGCCGCTGCGTATGGCGGAGTTCGGTAGCTGCCACCGTAACGAGCCGTCAGGTGCGCTGCACGGTCTGATGCGTGTTCGTGGCTTTACTCAGGATGATGCGCATATCTTCTGTACTGAAGATCAGGTACGTGACGAAGTTAACGCCTGTATTCGTATGGTCTACGATATGTACAGCACTTTTGGCTTCGAGAAGATCGTGGTCAAACTCTCAACTCGCCCTGAAAAACGTATCGGCAGCGACGAGACCTGGGATCGTGCTGAAGCAGATCTGGCCGTTGCGCTGGAAGAGAACGGTATTCCGTTCGAATACCAGCTTGGCGAAGGTGCCTTCTACGGCCCGAAAATTGAATTTACCCTGTATGACTGCCTCGATCGCGCATGGCAGTGCGGTACTGTACAGCTGGACTTCTCCCTGCCGCAGCGTTTAAGCGCCTCTTATGTTGGCGAAGACAACGAACGTCAGGTACCTGTAATGATTCACCGTGCAATTCTCGGTTCTCTGGAGCGCTTCATCGGCATCCTGACCGAAGAGTTCGCCGGCTTCTTCCCAACCTGGCTGGCGCCAGTGCAGGTCGTGGTCATGAACATTACTGATTCTCAGGCTGATTACGTTAAAGAATTGACGCAGAAACTACAAAATGCGGGCATTCGCGTAAAAGCAGACTTGAGAAATGAGAAGATTGGCTTTAAAATCCGCGAGCACACTTTACGTCGTGTCCCGTATATG
>Ga0153918_1000259_pt1 | contig 29813 bp, 31 predicted proteins | sample TSFL002MetaG_FD_104687 | JGI IMG/M metagenome (GOLD analysis project Ga0153918, IMG submission 104687) | Attine ant fungus gardens microbial communities from Florida, USA - TSFL002 MetaG | ecosystem: Host-associated > Fungi > Mycelium > Unclassified | place: USA: Florida, Paynes Creek Historic... | reverse complement strand
TCCGTTGTGGTGAATTGAAAAGGCGGAGGACGTGCTGTTAGGCGTAAGCCGGAGTTATCACCGACCACCACACACCTAACCTGCTACCTCAGGCAATCGGTCGAAAGACGCCGGATAAACGTAACCGGCCTTAATTGCACGACCTTTCTGAAAGCGTCCTATCACCAATCACCAGAACACATCCAGATACCCTTGCACATTCGTGGCGACGGGGTAGGACGCTGCCAAAAAAGAAAACCCGCTCAATGGCGGGCTTCGTGAAGATGGGTGGCAAGAGACTGTTCGAGCAGGCTCTTGCCTGATTTGCTCATGCCTTTAGTCACGAACAAACCACGTTACCGCAAAATGTATCCTGGATTTGTTCTGATCACCATCATCCCTAATCCTAATTTGAACAAATCCTCCTGATGTTCTGGAGGTTGGAATGAAAAATATGGCAGACAAAGTAACCACTGCCGCTGCTTACACCACATCTGGGGCAACCTTTCTGGCGGGGAGTATGTCATTAAATGAATGGCTGGCTCTCGGCGGTTTCGTTCTGGCAGTCTTTACGTTCGCCATAAATCTGCATTACCAACGAAAACGAGATCGCCGAGAAGAAAACGCTCTACGGATGCAGTACGGAGACCGGCGCAATGAGTCAAATAATCCCCCTGCTTAATTACGAAGAGGGTTATCGTGAGAAACCATACATTGATACCGAAGGCTATCCGACAGTGGCTTGCGGTATCAAGATTGGCCCTAAGGGCGCTTCGTTAAGCAATTACACCTTCACCGTTCCGCGAGATGTTGGTGACGTATGGCTTGAGTCATTCGTCAAAACCACAATCAGCAAGATGAACGCTAATCCTTCCATTGTTGCGGCAATGAAATCCTGCAACCCTGCACGTCGAGACATCCTGATAAGCATGGCTTACCAGATGGGTGTTAATGGTCTGGCAGGATTCAAGAACACGCTCGCAATGATAGCGGCAGGAAACTATGCAGGCGCAGCCAACGGAATGCTATCAAGCCTGTGGGCTAAGCAAACACCTAATCGCGCCAAACGTCATGCTGAAGTGATGCGCACCGGTGAGATGACTGCATATGCGGGGCTGCTATGAAACTTCGACTCGTTGATGACTGGCGGCACTGGTGGAGATGGAATTCAACAAAAGTGATTCTGGCGCTTGGTGCTCTGCCGACTATCTGGTTTGAGCTTCCTCCAGAATGGAAGGCTGAAATACCTTCAAGCTGGATGCGTGTCGGTGCGATTGTCCTGATGGTTGTTGGCGTTCTGTCGAGGATGACCTTACAGAAGCCACCAAAGGATAAGGGAGATGGGAAATGACCAACCTTATCGCCTCATGCTGGCAATACATCTTCGGCATTGTCGGGATTATCGTTGCTGTACTGGCTGCATGGTTCAGCGGAAAGAGCAAAGGCACAACAGAGGCGAAAGCAAAGGCTGATGTTGAAGCTGCTAACCAAACCGCGAAGCAGTCTCAAGCTGCCACTGATAAGCAAGCCTCAATCATTAAGGTTGCCAAAGATGCAGACCAAAAGAATCAGTCTCTTTCTGATGACGCTGCTCGTGACCGCATGCGCAGATCAAAATACCACTCCGACGATTAAGTACATCAACGTTGATTCAGCCTGCACAGCATTCGGACCGATTATTACTCACGGCAAAGACCCTGAATTGATGGATGCAAGGACAGTGAAGGCGATCAACGCCCACAACGACAAGTGGGATTCATTATGCGAAAACGAGAGCGTGAAATAACACTGCTCTACGGAATGTCACTCATACGTGATGACGTTCTTAACCACCCGCTACCAAAGCACTCAGCCAAAGACAGATTAATCATCTTCGTGCATTACGTATTTGCGTTCTCTTCTGTACTCACATTGGCAGCCTCATCAATCATCCTGATTCTTTCGTTCATCCCTACTGTGGGATAACAAATAAAGGTGTTTCAGTGGAAATTAAAATCAATAACCTGCCATCCTTCGCGATCGTTAGGCCTGAACATTCTATTGCAATGGAATTGGTTGAGGTGAAGGTTCCTGTGCCACTAAAGATTGAGCAATTTATTTCCGATTGGTGGCTTCCATTATTAGCGCCGCCAGCCTGGTTCGCATTCATTATCTGGATTTATCAATACCTTTAAACGGAGCCAACAATGGCAGACATTACACAAATGACAGATGCACAGAAACTGAAGCTCGAAGTCTACCGCCTGGTGATGAATGACTCCGCGGCTACCGAAAAGGCCATTGAGTTTATCGCTGGTAACGAGCTGAACTTTGAGCTGTTCAAAGATGCATATGCCAAAACAGCCAATGAAACAACGGCTCTTGCTAAGACCGAGAAAGCAATACGTGAAGCTAAGGAAGTGTTAGACCTTTTCGCATAAACCGTAAGGGGTATGAGATGGTTATCTATAAAGGCCGGGTTTATGGAATGCCTGGGCCCACAGGATCGCAAGGTCCAATAGGACCTCAAGGACCAACCGGCCCCGCAGGTGCTACTGGTGCAACAGGACCAGTTGGAGCTACCGGTGCCACTGGGTCAATTGGTCCCCAAGGCGTCGGCCTATCTCCTGGTACAGGTATAACCACTGCGGTAACGCTCGGAACCTCATTCCGGGCAACAGACACAACGAAGCCTCACTTCCTCTCTGTGATGATTGATGTTGCCTACTCAATAACACTGGCCGCAACGCTGGCTGATGTTGTCGAGCTATGGGTAGGCCCAGTATCAGCTGACGTTGCTTCAGGTAATACTGCAACAGCCAAGCGAGTTGCTTCATTCAGGTCATCTCTAACCGGTATCGCAGTATCTATAGGAATGGGCTCAGGTGACAGAGGTCAATTAACCTGGCTTGTGCCTGCTGGCCATTACTGCGCAGTACGTAGAACAACAGGAACCACAGCAACCATCTCTGAAGTATTCATGCAGCCATTAACGTAAAGGAGTTAACCATGGCGATTAACACATCAATGCTAACGGTTGGCTCTGCATGGATTCAGGTAACTGACGGAACGCAGACTAAAACAGTTCAGGTGCTTTCTGGAGCCGTGCGCTTAGCGGATGCAACAACCAATCCGGGAAATGGCTTCTGGCAGGGTCATATGCTGACCGATAACGACGATAATTGGGCAACGATTACCCCTCCAACTATCGCCTGGATTCGAACCGCTTCAAATGACGGCGACTCAGCCGAAGTCTCTATCAGCTAAAGGAACAATCATGGCAATTACATCTATTCAGACAGCAACGGCTGGCTCTGTCGCTAACCTCGTCACTGTGGTTAAGGCACACATCGCTGCATCGCGATTCCCGCAAGGCAGTCTACGTGGTGTGCATGCAACTATCAGTAAGACGGAATACTTCCAGGTTGTAGCAGCAGGCGGCACTACAGCAACGGATTACGACATCGTGGTAAGTCAGGATCGCGCTGATTTCACTATCAAGTGCAACGCGAAGATTTCTGCCGGCTTCCTGCCATTGGGTGACATGGTCGTCATTCAGATGGGCCCTGGTCGCACAGTAGAGTACGCACAAGCATTCACTAAGGCGTAATGAACTATGGCGACTGAGAGAAGCAAAGGCGGTCGCCCTTCTGATTATCTACCAGAGGTAGCCGCCGACATATGCTCAAGGCTTTCTGATGGTGAAAGCATTCGTTCTATCTGCAAACGTCCTGGCATGCCAGCAAAGGCAACGATATTCCGCTGGATAGCAGAACATTCTGAGTTTAGAGACCAGTACGCGAAAGCCACAGAGAGTCGTGCTGACGCCATCTTTGAAGAAATGATGGATATTGCTGACACGGTGGTTGAAGAGAGTGCGGCTGTATCGAAAGCAAGGTTACAGGTTGATACGCGTAAGTGGATTCTCTCTCGCATGGCTCCAAAAAAATATGGCGACAAGATTACCAATGAGATAGTCGGCAAGGATGGCGGTGCTATCCAGATTGAAACCTCACCAATGAGTACGCTATTCGGAAAATGACAACGATTAACCCTATCTTCCAACCGTTCATCGAGGCGCATCGCTACAAAGTCGCCAAGGGTGGGCGAGGTAGCGGTAAGTCATGGGCAATAGCAAGATTACTTATAGAGGCAGCAAGGCGTCAGGCGATTCGAATCCTGTGCGCTCGTGAGTTGCAGAACAGCATCAGTGACTCAGTAATCAGGTTGCTTGAGGACACAATAGAGCGTGAAGGCTATGCGGCTGAGTTCGAAATACAGCGCTCTATGATTCGACATCTTGGCACTAACGCCGAGTTCATGTTCTACGGCATCAAGAACAATCCTACGAAGATAAAGTCACTCGAAGGTATCGATATCTGTTGGGTGGAAGAAGCTGAGGCTGTAACGAAGGAGTCGTGGGATATCCTCATCCCAACAATCCGTAAGCCGCACTCTGAGATATGGGTCAGCTTCAACCCGAAGAATATCCTGGATGATACCTATCAGCGTTTTGTGGTCGATCATCCAGATGACATCTGCCTGCTGACTGTTAACTACACCGACAATCCGCACTTCCCAGAGGTTCTTCGGTTGGAGATGGAAGAGTGCAAGCGGCGTAATCCAACTCTCTATCGTCACATCTGGCTAGGTGAGCCGGTAAGCGCAAGTGATATGGCAATCATCAAACGCGAATGGCTTGAAGCAGCTACAGATGCGCACAAGAAGCTTGGATGGAAAGCAAGGGGCGCTATAGTTTCTGCGCACGACCCATCAGATACCGGGCCAGACGCTAAGGGTTATGCATCGCGCCACGGCTCTGTAGTGAAGAGAGTTCTCGAAGGCTTACTGATGGATGTGAATGAAGGCTCTGACTGGGCTACTTCTCAGGCCATTCAGGATGGTGCAGACCACTACCTTTGGGATGGTGACGGGATTGGGGCTGCATTACGCAGGCAAACTACTGATGCATTCAGTGGCAAGAAGATAACCGCTACGATGTTCAAGGGTAGCGAATCACCATTTAACGAAGATGCGCCATATCAGGCCGGAGCCTGGGCTGATGAAGTGGTGCAGGGTGACAATATCCGCACTATCGGCGATGTGTTCAGAAACAAGCGGGCGCAATTCTATTACACGCTGGCTGACAGGCTGTATCTGACTTATCGCGCAGTTGTTCATGGCGAATATGCCGATCCAGACGATATGCTTAGTTTCGACAAAGAGGAAATAGGCGAGCATATGCTAGAAAAGTTGTTCGCAGAACTCACTCAGATACAGCGCAAATTTAACGGTAATGGCAAGCTTGAGCTCATGACTAAGGTCGAAATGAAGCAGAAGCTTGGTATTCCATCCCCTAACCTGGCAGACGCACTGATGATGTGCATGCACTGCCCGGCATTAGCTCCAGAAGAAACGGACATCTACGTTCCCTCATCCTCCGGTTGGTAAAAATGGCAGAGACATTAGAGAAAAAACATGAGCGCGTCATGCTCAGGTTTGACCGCGCCTATACGCCGCAGCAAGACGTGCGCGAAAAGTGCATTGAGGCTACGCGATTCGCTCGTGTTCCTGGCGGTCAATGGGAAGGAGCAACAGCAGCGGGAACCAAGCTTGATGACCAGTTCGAGAAGTACCCGAAGTTTGAGATTAACAAGGTAGCGACTGAGCTTAACCGCATCATCGCTGAGTACCGTAATAACCGCATCACTGTTAAGTTTCGCCCGGGCGACAAAGAGGCCAGCGAAGAGTTAGCGAACAAACTGAACGGCCTGTTCCGCGCTGACTACGAAGAGACGGATGGCGGAGAAGCTTGTGATAACGCATTCGATGACGCAGCAACAGGTGGCTTTGGCTGCTTCCGTTTAACGTCGATGCTGGTAAACGAATATGACCCGATGGATGAGCGGCAACGCATCGCTATCGAGCCAATCTACGACCCGTCACGTTCTGTCTGGTTCGACCCTGACGCGAAGAAGTACGACAAGTCAGACGCGTTGTGGGCGTTCTGCATGTACTCGCTATCACCAGAGAAGTACGAGGCTGAGTACGGTAAAACACCGCCTGCATCGCTCGATGTGACGACAATGACCAGTTGGGAATATGACTGGTTCGAGCCTGAAGTAGTGTACATCGCTAAATACTACGAGGTGCGCAAAGAATCGGTTGACGTCATCAGCTATCGCCAGCCATTAACTGGTGAGATTGCAACCTACGACAGCGACCAGATTGAAGATATTCAGGATGAGTTAGCCATTGCGGGCTTCGAAGAGGTTGCCAGACGTTCTGTTAAACGCCGACGAGTCTATGTCTCAGTGGTTGACGGCCAGAACTTTCTTGAGAAGCCACGCCGCATTCCCGGCGAGCATATCCCTCTCATCCCTGTGTATGGCAAGCGCTGGTTCATTGACGACATTGAGCGCGTCGAAGGTCATATTGCTAAAGCCATGGACCCACAGAGGCTATACAACCTCCAGGTGTCTATGCTGGCCGATACGGCAGCGCAAGACCCAGGGCAAATCCCTATTGTCGGCATGGAGCAGATACGAGGCCTTGAGAAGCACTGGGAGGCTCGCAATAAGAAACGTCCTGCGTTCCTGCCATTGCGTGAAGTGAAGGACAAGGCCGGAAACATCATTGCAGGTGCAACGCCAGCAGGTTACACGCAGCCAGCAGTAATGAATCAGGCTCTGGCGGCGTTACTTCAGCAGACCAGTGCTGACATTCAGGAAGTAACCGGTGGCAGCCAGGCAATGCAGCAGATGCCAAGCAACATTGCACAGGAGACGGTGAACAACCTGATGAACCGTTCAGACATGGCATCGTTCATCTACCTGGACAACATGGCAAAGAGCCTGAAACGTGCAGGTGAGGTCTGGTTGTCCATGGCTCGTGAGGTTTACGGTTCAGATCGCGAGGTTCGCGTCGTCAACGAGGATGGCACTGACGACATCGCACTGATGAATGCGCAGGTTGTCGATCGTCAGACCGGGCGAGTAGTTGCACTGAATGACCTGTCTACTGGTCGATACGATGTCACCGTTGATGTTGGTCCGAGCTACACAGCGCGGCGTGATGCTACGGTATCAGTTCTGACGAATGTACTCAGCACGATGTTGCCAAATGACCCTATGCGCCCTGCTATTCAAGGAATAATCCTGGATAACATCGACGGTGAAGGTCTGGATGATTTCAAAGAGTACAACCGCAACCAGCTTCTAACCTCTGGCATTGTTAAGCCACGCAACGAGAAAGAGCAGCAGATTGTCATGCAGGCACAGCAGGCGGCGGCAAATCAGCCTAACCCTGAAATGCTCATTGCACAGGCTAATTTGGTTGCAGCGCAGGCCGAAGAGAAGAAAGCTGACAATGAGACCCGCAACACACTCATCAAGGCGTTCACTGCGCAGCAAGATGCACAGGAAAGCCAGGCAAACGTTGTTTACAAGCTTTCTCAGGCTGAACACATCAATAAACAGGGCGTCATGGATGCCATCAAGCTTCTGAATGAAGTCCTTCAATCGCAACAATCACAAATACCTACATCACCACAGTCACCGGCAGACTCAATGCCGAGCTAAGCAGGAGTAATCAATGGAAAGCGAACTGATCATCGACGGTCAGGTTATTGACCTGTCTGAAAAACAGGAATCAGCCGAAGAAGTAACCACTGAGCAACCTCAACCTGAAGAGAAAGCCCAGGAATTGGAAGCGAAAGCGGAGACCGAGAGTGAACAGGCCGAAGAGCAGCCGGAAGAATACTCCCTGCGCGTCGGTGATGAAGAAATCCCACTGACGGAAGAGGATGACGATCACGTAGATGGTCAACCTGCACCTCAGTGGGTGAAAGATTTACGCAAGAACAACCGCGAGAAAGATAAAGAGTTACGGGAACTGCGCCGCCAGCTTGAGCAAGTCCAATCCAGGCCGACAGAGCAGCAACCACAGCAGCAAACAGACGCCATCCCGCCTAAGCCGACTCTTGAGTCGTGCGAATACGACGAGGCAGCGTTTGAACAGGCAATGACTGACTGGCATGAGAAAAAGAGCCGTGCCGAACAGCAGATGCAGCAGAAAGAACGCCAGCAACAGGAATATCAGCAGCGTTTCCAGCAGCGGGTAGAAGCCCATAAGCAGCGAGCCGCCAAACTCCCAGTGAAAGATTACCAGGAGATGGAGGAAATCGTGAGAGCAGAGGTGCCAGACCTGCATAAGGAAATACTGATTCACTGTGCCGACGAAGGCTCAGAACTGATTGCCTACGGGCTAGGTAAGAGCCAGCAACTACGCCAGCGTGTAGCCGCTGAGACAGACCCAATTCGCGCAGCATTCCTCTTAGGTCAGATTAGTAAGCAAGTACATCTTGCGCCGAAGCCTAAGAAAGCCATCAAACCAGAGCCGGAAGTTCGAGGTGGCGGCGCTGATGCGAAACAAGACGACTTCAACAAAAAATGTCCCGGCGCAATCATCGAATAAAGGAAACTGCTAAATGGCTACTAACAATCTCGACAGCAACGTCAGTCAAATCGTCCTGAAAAAATTCCTGCCGGGCTTCATGTCCGACCTGGTTCTCGCTAAAACCGTAGACCGCCAGTTGCTGGCAGGTGAAATCAACTCCAGCACCGGCGATAGCGTAAGCTTCAAACGTCCGCACCAGTTTGCATCACTGCGTACTGCAACAGGTGATATCTCCGGTCAGGCCAAGAACAACCTGATTTCAGGTAAAGCAACTGGCAAGGTCGGTAACTACATCACCGTAGCGGTTGAATACGGTCAGTTGGAAGAGGCTATCAAGCTGAACCAGTTGGACGAAATTCTGGCTCCAGTTCGTCAGCGCATCGTCACTGACCTGGAGACAGAGCTTGCTAAGTTCATGATGAACAACGGCGCTCTGTCGCTTGGAAGCCCGAACACCCCAATCAACAAATGGTCCGATGTTGCGCAGACCGCATCCTTCCTGAAAGACCTTGGCGTTGAGGAAGGCGAGAACTATGCGGTAATGGACCCATGGTCCGCACAGCGCCTGGCTGATGCTCAGTCTGGCCTGCATGCATCTGATCAGCTTGTACGCACCGCATGGGAGCAGGCACAGATTGCCTCTAACTTCGGCGGCATCCGTGCGCTGATGTCTAATGGCCTGGCGTCACGTACTCAGGGCGCATTTGGCGGTACGTTGACTGTATCTACCGCGCCGACCGTTACTTACAACGCGGTGAAAGATACCTATCAGTTCACTGTTACACTGGCTGGCGCAACCGCATCTGTTACCGGATTCCTGAAGGCCGGTGATCAGATTAAGTTCACCAACACCTACTGGCTGCAACAGCAGAGCAAGCAGGTTCTGTATAACGGCTCAACCCCAATCAGCTTTACCGCTACTGTTCTGGCGGATGCTAACTCCACTGCGGGTGGCGCTGTTACTGTTACGCTGTCTGGCGTCCCAATCTACGACACCACTAACCCTCAGTACAATGCAGTGAGCCGTCAGGTTGCAGCCGGTGATGCCGTAACTGTAATTGGTACTGCCGGTCAGACCATGAAGCCGAACCTGTTCTATAACAAGTTCTTCTGCGGCCTCGGCACCATCCCTCTGCCAAAACTGAATAGCATCGACTCAGCAGTCGCAACTTACGAAGGTTTCTCCATCCGAGTGCACAAATACTCAGACGGTGATGCCAACGTACAGAAAATGCGTTTCGACCTTCTGCCAGCTTATGTGTGCTTTAACCCTCACATGGGCGGTCAGTTCTTTGGCAACCCGTAATCACAAGGGGCGTCGGCCCCTTTCTTTTTGAGGAGGCGATATGGATCGCATGAGTGTATTCCTTACAGCAGATAACGAAGCCGGTCATGTTCAGGCTGTTATTGCAGAGAAAGACTTCCCGATTTACGAAAAGCTCGGCTTTGTCGCATCAGTCGATGACCTCAAGCCAGCAACCAAACGCGGACGTAAGGCGGCAGACAATGGCGACGACTCTAACAAAGGGTGAAATCGTACTATTTGCACTGCGTAAGCCAGCGATTGCCTCAAATGCCACCCTGACTGATGTAGAGCCTCAGTCTGTCGAGGATGCCATTCAGGACCTCGAAAATATGATGTACGAGTGGCAGATTAATCCTGGAGAAATCGGATATTTATTCGCGGCGGATGGTGAGGAGCCGTTGCCGGACGATGACTCCGGACTGCCGCGCAAATACATGCAGGCCGCTGGTTACCAGTTAATGCTGCGCATTCTTTCTGACTATAACCTTGAGCCATCAGCAAGTGTGCTTACGAACGCCCAGCGCTCTTATGACGCACTTCTGACAGATACCCTTGTCGTTCCATCAATGCGCCGTCGTGGTGACTTCCCTGTTGGCCAGGGTAATAAATATGACGTGTTCACATCAGACCGTTACTACCCTGGCGACCTACCACCAATAGACGGTGACGTCCCAAATCCATAGGTGAGTAAATGCCGATTCAGCAATTGCCGTTAATGAAGGGAGTCGGCAAAGACTTCACCAATGCCGATTACGTTGATTTCCTGCCTGTGAACATGTTGGCAACACCGAAAGAGGTGCTCAACTCTAACGGTTATCTGCGTTCTTTCCCTGGAATTAAGAAGCTTCAGGATGTAGCAGGTATTAGCCGTGGCTCTATGTACAACACGCATGAGAATGCTGTGTACCGGGTGTGCGGAAACTCTATCTATAAATCAGGATCATCTATTGGAGGGGTTCCTGGAGTCTCAAGGGTAAGCATGGCTTGCAGTTATAACAGCCAGGCGGTTGGCGCCAATGGAACAATGACGCTATTCCGCTATGGCGGAACGACAAAAACCCTCAGCAACTGGCCTACATCAACTGGCTATGTCCAGTATGAGCTCGGCAGCTTGCGGGATATGTGTCGAAACCGCTCTCGTTACATCTGGAGCAAAGACGGAACTGACTCATTTTTCATAAGCGACCTTGAAGATGAATCAAAGCCAGACCGTTACGCCGCTGAATACCGGGCAGAGAGCCAGCCGGACGGAATCATCGGCATAGATAACTGGCGTGACTTCGTGGTTTGCTTTGGAACATCGACGATCGAGTATTTCAACCTTACAGGTAACGCATCTGCGGTTGGTGTCGCAATTTATCAATCTCAACCGTCAATGATGGTGCAGAAGGGTATTGCCGGAACTTACTGCAAAACGAAATACGCCGACACCCACGCAATCATCAGTCATCCTGCAACTGGTGCACCATCGGTATATCTGATTAACTCCGGTGCTGTTCAGCAGATTGCCACATCAACTGTGGAGAAATTACTCCAGAGTTACAGTGCTGATGAACTTGCTTCTGCCTACATGGAAACTACACGGTTCGAAGCTCACGAACTGCTGCTGATTCACCTGCCACGGCATGTGATGGTTTATGACGGTTCAGTCAATCAGGGTGGTGCGCAGTGGGCAATCCTCAAGACCGGCGTCTTCGATGATGTTTATCGTGCGGTAGACCTGGTTTACGAGGGTAATGCGATCACCTGCGGTGACAAGCTAACCGGTCAGCTTGGCGTCATGGATAAGTCAATATCCAGCCAGTACACCGATCAGCAGGAGCATTTGCTTTACACGCCGCTATTCAAAGCAGATAACGCACGAGTATTCGACTTTGAGCTTGAATCCAGTACAGGCGTATCGCAGTTCGCGGAGCGCATGTTTATCTCGGCAACCACGGACGGGATTAACTATGGTCGTGAACAGATGATTCCATGGAATGCGCCATTCCGTTATGACCAGCGAGCCATCTGGAAACGCCTCGGTCGCATCCGCAAGAACATCGGATTTAAGATACGAATTATAACCTCATCGCCCGTTACGCTTAGCGGGTGTCAGGTAAGGATAGAGTGATGGCAGATGAACCACAAAAGGTTAACGTGCAATCGCGTCGCGTTGACTCTTCAATCCTTCCCAACACATTCAGCCAACCGTATCGCCTCTACATCATCCAGCAAAACACCGACATGCTCAGCATCGCAAACGCTGCTAACAATGCTGGCGAGCTTGCTTATGAGGCGACTGTTAAGAACGAACAGCAAGATGTAATACTTGAGGACCATGAAAGCCGGATTTCAGCATTACGCGTTGAAGTTGACGATCACGAAATCCGCATAACCGGAAACACTTCTGCAATTTCTGCTCTATCAGTCAGGGTCACGACAGCGGAAGGAAACATCACTACGCTACAGGCTGATGTCTCTGCGTTGCAGACCAACGTTTCCGCTTTGACGACTCGCGTTGCTACAGCAGAGGGAAACATAACCACTCTGCAAGGTGACTACGTTTCGAAGTCTGCCGTAGCATCGCAAACACTGGCATCCCCACTTAACGTATCGACCTCTTACTCTGTCGGCGGAACTAAGGTTGTAGGCGCACGTAACACAGGCTGGACAGCATCAACAGGCACCGGATCTAAAGCCGGGATAAATGGAAGCACGACGTACACCGTTAGCGCCACGTACACGCAGTCAGAGATTCAGGCCATGGCAACAGGGCTGCAACAGGTTAGGCAGCTTGCAGTGGCCTTACAGACAGCATTAGGAGCAACATCCGGTCACGGGTTGATAAACGCATAATGCACATAAAGCTCATCGATAATCCGGTGAAGCTTGCAGAATTTCTCAATAATCCAGAAAACACAGGAAATATCGTCGACAGCGGGGATAAATACTTCATCAAGCCCGATGCAGTATATCTCGGCATCTACGAGGGTGTTTTATTGGCTGGCGTTCATGAAGTGCGTAACTTCTGGCACAGCGTAGTTGAATGTCACGCCATCTACTCTCCTGGCTTTCGCGGTGAATATGCCCTCAGCGGTCACCGGTTATTCTGCAAATGGCTTCTCGATAATTCCCCATTCCTGAACAGCGTTACCATGGTTCCAGACACTACAAAATACGGGCGTGCGCTAATACGCCTGCTTGGTGCAACGCGTATTGGTCATCTCGATGATGCGTACATGAGCAATGGGAAACCTGTCGGAATCACCCTCTATCAATTACCTCGCTCGAAATATGAGGAGCTATTAAATGCTAATTCATCAAATTGCCAATAAGCACCTCAACAAAGCGGTGTATCAGAAAGGTGGCGGTGATAACGGAGCCGGTGCGCAAGCTGATGCTACGAAAAAAGGTATCGAGCTACAGCGTGAAATGTGGCAAACGAACATGCAGAACCTTGCACCGTTCACTCCACTTGCACAGCAATATGTTTCCCAGCTTCAGAACCTGTCAACGCTTCAGGGGCAGCAGTCAGCACTTAACAGTTACTATGGTTCAAAGCAATATCAGGACCTCGCCAATCAGGCTCGATATCAGAGCCTTAACGCTGCCGAAGCAACTGGCGGACTTGGCTCTACCGCAACAAGCAATCAGTTAGCCACCATCGCGCCTACGTTAGGGCAAAACTGGCTTTCAGGTCAGATGAATAACTACCAGAACCTAGCAAATATTGGTCTCGGCGCGCTTACCGGACAGGCTACGGCAGGGCAGAACTACGCCAACAATGCGAGTCAGTTATATCAGCAGCAGGCTAATGCAGCAGCAGCCAATGCTAACCGCCCTTCAGGTTTGCAGACAGCACTTGGCGGAGCGGCATCAGGCGCAGCAATCGGAACATCAATCATGCCTGGCTGGGGCACAGCAATTGGTGCAGGTATTGGCGCGCTTGGTTCACTTTTCTAAGGGGAAATCATGGCTACATGGCAGCAGTCAGGCAGCCCGGGAGGGTTGCTGGCAGGTCTTGGCGGGGTAAACACAAACGCACCACAAGCCAGTGATGCAAACACAGCGCTCGCCTTCATTCGTCAGAACAATGAAGATGAACGCTCAGGCCGTAACAACATTGGCTTGCAGGCATTGCAGGGCATTGGCTCAGTGATGGATATCTACAAGCAACAGGAGCAGGCCCAGAGAAAGCAGCAATTCCAGCAGGACTATGGTCAGGCCTACGCGTCAGGTGATCGAAATGCTATGCGACAACTGGCCGCACAATACCCTGACCAGGTAGATGCTGTTCGTAACGGCATGAAGTTTGTCGATGAAGACCAGCGCGCTACTGTTGGAAATCTTGCTGCTGCTGCCCGCCTTGCTGCTACCTCACCAGAAGCGATGGGAGCTTGGTTGCAGAACAACTCGGCAGACCTGCAACGAGTAGGACTGGACCCGGCAGACATTGCGCAAACCTACCAGCAAAACCCGAAACAGTTCGGTGAGTTCGTTGACCATCTTGGCATGGCAGCACTCGGACCAGTTGATTACTTCAATGCTCAGGACAAGATTGTTGGTCAGGCGCTGAACCGAGATAAGCTCAACGAAACTATCCGGAGCAATCAGGCTGGAGAGTCTTTACAGCGTCGTGGGCAGGATATTACCGCACGAGGTCAGGATATCTCAGCAGCGACAGCGCGCCGAGGTCAGGACATGGCTAATCAACGCGCAAATGCATCCGGAAATGCAGGCTCTGATGGTCGCACTGTTCAACTGTCAGATGGTCGTACCGTGCAAATCGTTGGCAAGCTTCACGGTGCTGGTCAGAACGCATTCTATGAAGGCGTAGACAATGCAGGAAACACCGTTCGTGTACCAGCAAGCTCAATAGCAGCGCCTGCAACATCGGCAGCATCTGCGCAGAATTACGCAATGTCTAAAGACCTGAACGCAATCCTGAACGCACCAACTGAGAAGCTTGACTTCATGACTGGTGTAACGGGCGGTAACGGATCGCCCTCATGGGATGCTGAAGTCCGTAGTCGTCTTGGTGGTGGCGAGCAGCGTCAACTATTCAATGCGACAAAGCGCATTCAAGGCAAGATGCAGAACCAGGGCATTGCAGCCGCAAGGGATATGGGCGCATCAGGCATCAACACCGTCGCAGAAGCGAAGATGTACTTTCAGGGCATGCCGCAGGTCGACTACTCAAGCCCGGAAGCGATGCAGCAATCACTTCGCGACATTCAGCAGTACACCGACAACTACAACCAGCAGTACAGCGTTGACGTTGGTAATCGAGGCGCTCAGTCCCAGCCTTCACGACCAACACAACAATCTCAACCAGAACAGCAACAGCAGCAAAGCACCGGCTTCTCTTCACTATGGGGTGACTAATGGCTAAGGCATGGAAAGACGTTATTGCCTCTCCGCAGTATCAGGCATTGGCACCAGAGCAAAAAGCACAGGCGCAGGAGCAATACTTCAATGAGGTAGTGGCTCCTCAGGCTGGCAGCAATGCAGAGCAGGCTAAACAGGCTTTCTATGCTGCATATCCAGTGCCATCAACAGAACCTCAGCAAGTACAGCAACCGCAGCAGGAATCTCAGCCACAAGAACAGGGCGGATTCCTGTCGGACCTGGGTAACGCGGCAGCAGAAACAGGGCGTGGATTGCTTCAGGCGGGCGTGAACCTGGCCAACATCCCTGCATCAATGGCTGATGCTGTAGCGAGCGCAGGGGCATGGGCTGGCAATAAGTTGGGCCTTGGTGATGGAACATACCAGCCAGCGCCACGTGTAACCACCGAAGGGTTAGCACAGGATTTAGGCCTTCAGCAAGGAGCACTAACTCCTCAGACCACGGAAGGGAAGATATTTTCCGAAGCATTGCCATATCTGACCCCTGTGGGTGCTGAGAGAATTGCCACTCAGGCTCCGACGATTGCCCGTCGTGTAGCGCAAGGAGCATCGCGCTTACTGGCAGAGAACGCAGTAGGCTCTATGGCTGCGAATAGCGAACAGAATAACCCTTCAGCACTGGCAGCAGACCTTGGTACTGGTGTTGTATTGGGTGGCGCTATTAATCAACTTGGGCGCGTTGCTGGCGCTGCCTATCGTGGTGTAAAGGGTGCAATTTCTCCAGAAGCACAGCAGGCGATCCGATTCGCCAATTCTGCCGATGTTCCTCTGCACACAACAGACATATTACCTCCAAATTCGCGTGTAGGACGTATGGCGCAGACCACAGCGGAGAATATTCCCTTCGCTGGCACAAGCACCATGCGAGCAAATCAACAGGAAGCGCGCAGCCAACTGGTCGATGAGTTTGCGTCACGATTTGGTGAATACGATCCTTCTATTGTGGTTGGCAGCCTGAAGTCAAAATCATCTGGAATCCGTAGAGCAGCCGGTAATCGTTTGGAGCAGGTACAGAGCGCAATGGCTGGGGTTAATATCCAGCCTAACCGTGCAATTCAGCAAATAGATAAGGAGATTGCAGAACTGCAAAAGTTAGGCGGGGCTGCTGATACCGAAACGATTTCTAAGCTCAAAGTATATAGAGACGAGCTTTCAAGAAATGCCGGTGCTAGCGGACCAATGGCGATGGACCTCTCTCAGTTAAGTGCTCTGCGCAGCCAGTTTAGGCAGGACGTAAAGGGAGAGCGACAGGCGTTAATCAACAGGTCAGAGGCAGCTGTAAATCGTGTATACAGCGCTATGACAGGGGATATCGACAATGCCATAGGTACAAACCTGGGTAATGACACTTTAAGGCGGTACAAGCAAGCTAATGCCATTTACGCCGATGAAGCTAATAAGCTCCAGAATACGCGCCTGAAAAACGTTCTGATGAAAGGCGATCTGACACCTGAAGTCGTAAACAACATGCTTTTCAGTAAGAACAAATCTGAAGTCCAGAACCTGTATAACTCAGTAGGCCAGATTGGTCGAGCTCAGATGCGTAACGGCATTATCGGCAAGGCAATGGAGAAATCTGGTGGCTCACCTGACCAGTTCCTTCGACAGGTTAATTTGATGTCTAACCAGACGGGAATCGCGTTTAAAGGCCGTGATGCTGCATACCTGAAAGGGATGAAGAACTATCTTGAGTCAACGAAGCGAGCAGGGCAGGCAGGAGTTACAACACCAACCGGTCAGCAGACTATCCCATTCATTATGGGTATTGGCACTGTGACTAACCCTGCTTTGATTGGCGTTGGTGGTGGTTATGGACTGCTTGCAAGGATGTATGAGAGCGAGCCAGCACGCAACGCAATGCTTCGCCTGGCTAACACTCCAAGAGGCTCTACAGCCTTTGAGAAAGCGTTATCTGACGTCGAACGCATTGTTAACTCATTCGCTCAGGGTGCGAAGTCTGAAGCGCTAAGTGAATAGGGCGACGCCAACACAGATTCCGAAAATTAAGAAAGCAAAGTTCAAACAGTCTCTTTCCATAAATCCTCCACTCTTTTAACCAATTATAACCGACCTTAACGCAACGCTGCGCAAGTTTTAGCTTGTGCGGCTTTGCTGCGCCCGGAGCACAGTAAATGTCAGATATCACAGCAAATGTTGTAGTGAGTATGCCTAGCCAGTTATTCACTCTGGCGCGATCGTTCAAAGCAGTTGCAAACGGAAAAATATACATCGGCCTGATTGACACAGACCCAACCATCCCGTCAAACCAGATCCAAGTATACATTGAGAACGAGGATGGTAGTTACGTTCCAGTGTCGCAACCTATCATCATTAATGCAGGCGGGTATCCGGTCTATAACGGAAATATTACAAAGTTCGTCACTGTTCAAGGCCATTCCATGGCGGTGTATGACGCATACAATGCCCTGCAATTTTATTTCCCAAATGTACTTGGATATGAGCCAGACCAGTTCCAGGTAAATATCGGATCTAGTGATGGATTTAGATATGTCGGCCAGTGTCCTGACGTCTCCACATTAAGGACTATAGAACCAACCACAAACGGACAGCGCATCCTCCTTCGCGAATACACAGCAGGTACAGGATACGGTGGTGGTCAGTTACGCGCCGTGCTTGATGGTAGCTCTTACACAGACAACGGCGTCACCGTATTCAAAACCACTGGCGGCGCTGCGTGGATTCGAGTTAATGCTGATGTTATCACCTCATTTATGGCAGGAACGGTTCCTGACAATGGAGTGACAGACAACACTATTGCCATCAACAGGTTCCTACAAGCCGGAAAGAATCTTGTCATGGGAGACGGAGTTTTTGGTCACTCTGGGCAAATAGTTCTGCGCACCGGAATATCTTTGAATCTTTCAGGTGCTACATTAAAGCCATCATCAACCCTTCTCACTGCGGCATGGAGAGGGGATAGTCTGACTGATGTAAAAATAACTGGTGGCATATTTGAGGGTACGGGGCTTGATAACACCACCGGGAACGGTCAGCTTCTTCTGTTGGTAAGCTGCCAGAGATGCATTATCGATGGTACAACATTCACTAAATCACCTAATGATGGGTTGCGTTTCATTACCAGCACCAGGTGCATAGCAAGCAATGTCATCTCGTATAACAACTTGTCAGTGGGAATTCAGGACCGTGACGGTGATTACAATAGCATCATCAGTTGTAAGTGCAGCGGAAACGGGAATACAGGGGTGGCTTCAAGCACAGGTGGACGAGGAATTTTAACCTGGCGCAGCTTCGGTACCAAAATCATTGGGTGCGATGCCTTCAACAACACTGAATATGGAATCCGAGCCTATTCACAGACCGGTGATTCAAGAGGGTCAACGCAGATCCTTATCTCTGATTGTCATGCTGGAGATAATACCAAGATTGATATTTATGTTTACAACGAAATTGGAAGCCTATCTGAGATTTTGGTATCTAATCCCATGGTACGCAGAACCACGCAGCCCGAGGGCGCAATAATTGCGTTGCAGGGTACTAGAGTAAGCTGCAATGGAGGAAGCGTAATCAAGTCTGGTGACAGGCTAACGGTGCCATGCTTTTCACTTTTTCAAACTGATAGCGCGGCAGTTCGTGGGGTTACGGTTGGTAATGTTGGGCAGCTTTTTAGCTTCTCATCAGCCAATAACTCACTCATAACCGGATTGATTGCCAACTGTGCAACTGTATGTGGTACCGCAGCAGGAAATGGAACCATGTATAAAGGTAACAGCTTCATTCACGGTGGGTCGGGCACTAGTGATGCAGCAATAGACGCAGGGACAGACCCTTGCAGCATAATTTCTAATGTTTTCACTGGGTTCTGGAGAAACATATCGTGGAACTCACAGAAAATGACCATCTCAGATAATGAAAGCAGCGGCACCACAGAGTTATCAATGAGAATGTTTGGAGACGGAATTGGAAATCTTTATATGGGACCAAATAGATGGGATGCTGCAAGCAATCCAGTGCTGCTAACAACACTACAAAAACAGGGTGGGCCATCCGCGGTTCCTGTATGGTATGCAGATGCAGTGCCCACCTCAACTGCATTAACTAATCCTGTTGGCTCAAGGGTGTTAAAAGCAACTCCGGTTGTTGGTCAGCCTAAAGGCTGGCTATGTACGACCTCCGGAGCACCAGGAACCTGGGTTGCCGAAAACAATCTCTGATTACCTAGCTCTATACACGGTGAAATAACCGTAAGAGTCAACCTTGGTAAACCCATTGAGCGGCTTATCCGACACTATGTGGTTAAAGCCGCTTTTACTCATCTCCTTATCAAACTGATCCTGATTACTCACTATTGTTACCTTTTTATCAGGTAGGCAATCTGTAAGACCATTCAGACGGTATGGGGCCGATATGAAGTAAATCGTTTCTCCGCTTAAAGCTACATTGCAATATGGTTTGTTATTTGAAAATGAATAATCTACCTTTCCGGCCTTATAAGTTACGATAGAGAGTGAGACTACTACAACGCAAACCGCAATTCCTAGCTCCTTATGTATCCTGCCTGCTACTATCATAACTGTAGTATAGACAAATGCCAGAACGGGAAGCGCCGGGTAAACATATCGAGGAACCTTGTAAGGAGCGAAAGTCATCACAAACAGCCACCAAATAATTGTTGATGATATGGCTATCAATATGAATGGCTTATTCATGTCAGCTTTTTTCCAGAGGAATGAAGCTACAACACATATAATGAATGCCCCGAATGCAAACCAGAAGTGTGGATGATATGTCCCAAGATCATGAAGAGTATTCACAGCCTTTAGCATGTTTTCATGAAGACTGTCAGATTTTGATAAAGCCTCATTCTGTCTAGATCCTCCAACGAAGAAGTAAGGAGGATAAATGGCGTATGCAACAATGCTGGTTGTCAGTGAAAATTTCAAGCATGTCAACGCAAGGTCTTTGTAGTTTTTATCACAGTTAAACATGGCATAAATCAACACCATGAGCATCACAATAAAAACATAAACCACTGAAAAATAACCAGTAAGAAGAGTAAAGACAGTAACAATTGAATAACAAATAATGAATTTGGTGCTAGGTAATACATTCCTCATATAGGCCATCGTCATGGACAGGAACGCCAAGGTCATGGTCTCCTGAAGCTGATACGGCCTGGCAAATATGGTGTTTGATATTGTCTCGTAGCATATGAACGCCACTATAACCGATGATATTGTCACCAAATGACTGCGCGACAGTTGATAGGCCATATGGCTGAATATCAACATAGAGGCAACAGACAAGACAATGTTAAGCTGAACAGCCCACAGCAATGTGAAGTAAAATTTATCGCTGGAAGTTCCTGTAAACCATATTCTCAGAAGTGAATAGTACAAATTGCTGTGTGGTGTATCTCTATTGAATACCCATAGGCTTTTTATGTCACCGAGCATCCCAGATATGGTTACATCATTAAACCACATCGCAGCCCTAAGCTGATCGCCTGTTAACTTTAATACATCCGGGAACGCTTTATCGAATCCGTAAGGATTGTACGCCGAGAGTATAAAGGACATGGACTCATCAACATGAAGTCCTTGCCGCATAAATAACCAGTACTCACGTAATAAAATCATCAAAATCATTAAAATGGCGTAAGACGCAATAACTCTTTTACCAGAAATCATTTTCTTCCCTTCAACACATATCTTGGTCGATTCTTAACTTCTACGTAGATCCTTCCTATATATTCACCAAGGACTCCAATCCCGATTAATTGAATGCCGCCCAGGAAAAGAATGGAAACCAGTAGAGAAGGATAGCCTCTGACAGCATTGCCAAAAGCAAGCGTATCAATAATCATCCACGCACCGTAGAGGAACGCCACGCCAGCAACCAGTAAACCTATGTAGGTCCACACGCGGAGAGGGAAGGTTGAGAAACTTGTGATACCTTCAAGGGCAAGGTTCCACAACTTCCAGCCATTGAATTTTGTACTCCCAGCAACGCGTTCTGCGCGGGCATATTCCACGACATCAGTGCGGCCGCCCACCCAGCTCAAAACACCCTTCATGAACAGGTTGCGTTCAGGCATGAGTTTGATGTTTTCGACCACCTCGCGAGACATCAGGCGGAAGTCACCAACGTTTTCCTCGATCTGCGGGTTACTGATTTTGTTGTGCAACTTATAGAACCATTCAGCGGTTTTGCGCTTCAGCCTGCCATCAGTGGAGCGGTCAGAGCGCTTGGCAAGAACCATGTCCGCACCAGCCTGCCACTTCTCAATCAGGTGCGGAATGACTTCGATAGGGTCCTGCAAATCTACATCAATCGGGATAATCGCTTCCCCGGTCGCGTGGTCAAGGCCGGCAAACAGAGCCGGCTCTTTACCAAAGTTACGAGTGAACGACAGCGGCACAACAAGCGGGTCTGCAACAGCAAGTGCGTTAATAATTGATTCTGTGGCGTCTTTGCTACCGTCATTTATGAAGACTATCTCAACTTCATGCTGCTGAAGTCCTTCAAATTCCCGAACCGTTTTATAAAAAATAGGTATCGCGTCTTCTTCGTTGAAGACCGGAACGACCAGAGAAATTTTCATTTCGCATCCCTAAAGACAATGAACTTTGAATAGATAAAACCGCACACCAGACTGATTGCGGAGAACACGATTAACGTGATGATAGGAGCCATGCCAGACTTATCAGCGCACCATCCAACAGCGGCGCTAAGCGTCCCCATAAAGCCAACGTAGAGCATGTAGCGCATGGTGGTAGTCGAGGACTTAAACGTGAACCTGGCGTTTGCAAAGAAGCTGAAAGACACCGCCACAACGAATCCGGCAAAGTTGCCAAGTGCCTGACCAGTATTGAATGCGTAGATGCAAACGGCGAACACCACCCAATGGATGAGTGTGTTGATAACACCTATTGATGTGTACTTGGCGAATAACTTTAACATTATAGAAATCAGTGAATTCGGAAAGGTCTGAAGTGTAGCACCACAAACGCTATTGATCGATACCGCCGATCGATAATACTGTATGTATATACAGTAACTATCGGAGGTGATTTATGGGATTCCCGAGCCCAGCTGCTGATTACGTTGAATCGCGCCTGTCACTTGATGAGGCGCTTATACAGAAACCAGCTGCCACGTACTACATGCGGGCGGGTGAGACTATCTACAGGTGCGGCATCATGAAAGATGCGCTCCTTGTCATCGATTCGTCGCTTAAGCCATGTGACGGCTCGCTGCTTATCTGTGACTGCAACGGTGAGTTCAAAGTAAAGAGATATCGCACATACCCGCAGCCGCATCTTGAGAATGTGGCGAATGGGAGAAAAGAGAGGTTACCAGGCAACGACGAGGGCATCAGCGGAGCGCTACCAATATTCGGGGTCATTACGTACATCATCAACGATGCGCGTTCTGGTGAGTTTGATGACTGCCCGGTGATGTGAGACAGAAATGGGACGCACAAAGCTTTGCATCGGTTTGCAAGGCTTTGCATGTTTTACCAAGATGGGACGTGTGAGCGCCGTAGTGATGGGGTAAGTTGTTGTTAGCTCAGGTGGTTCCAGGAACTTCTAAGCCGTAGGTCGTAGGTTCGAATCCTACAGGGCGTGCCATTAAATTTCACAGATTGCCGCCTGCGCGACGTCCTGCTGATTTTCTCCATGAAATACCCCTCGCGAAAGTAGCGTTAACGCACATTTTTCACAGCACAATTGACTGTTATAACAGTATTTTTCTTACCCTATGGCAATTTTGCTATTCCTCTACCATGCTCATATCACCTCACTCTTACTCGTGGGGCTTTTCGTAGTTGCTGATTAATCTCAAGGAAAAAGGTTATGAAAAAAACGACTGCTATTTTGATGGGCACTGCATTTCTGTTTACCACCAATACCTTTGCGGCTGAACTGCTGACGAAAAACGAGTTTGAGAAAGTGGAATCACAGTATGAAAAAATCGGTACGGTTAGCACTTCCAATGAAGTCTCGGTAGACGACGCGAAAAAAGAGCTGATCGAGAAAGCCGATAAAGAAGGTGCTGATGTTCTGGTGCTGACTTCCGGTAATACCAACAACAAAATTCACGGTACCGCCGATATTTTCAAGAAAAAATAATGCCTTAGCCACCACCCCTGTTTCGGGGTGGTTGCGCGCCATACCTCCCGCCAGCCTTGTTTCTTGTCTCTTCTCGCTCAGAGATGTCCGTTGACACTTGATTACGCATTCATAATGCGTATAGTTCTCATTTGCATTTCTTTTAATAACTTTTAAGGCCCGACAACGGGTCATTTTTGCGCGCACGTTAAGAGCTCATTATGAACAACACCACAATGCACAAAACGCTGCTGGCGATTGCCATCGGCGCGGTTACACACTCCGCTTTTGCGGCGGATGAGAAAAAAGAGGACACCATCGTGGTCCAGTCCACGGCGGGGAGTGATTTCAAACCCGGTGGTGACCAGCTGCTTCCAGCCTTCCTCGACGGCCAGGTGGCGAACGGCGGGCGCATGGGTATGCTCGGTCAGCAGAACGCCATGGACGTGCCGTTCAACATCATCAGCTACACCTCGAAGCTGGTGGAAGATCAGCAGGCAAAAACCATTGCTGACGTGGTTGCCAACGACGCGGGCGTGCAATTTGTTCAGGGTTACGGCAACAGCGCGGAAACCTTCCGCATTCGCGGCCTGAAGTTTGACGGCGACGATATGACCTTTGGCGGATTGTCCGGGGTGCTGCCGCGTCAGGTGGTGGATGCCCAGATGGTCGACCGTATCGAGATCTTCAAAGGGGCCAACTCCCTGATGAACGGCGCCGCAAGCTCCGGCGTGGGCGGGATGATCAACCTTGAGCCCAAACACGCGGGCGACACCCCGCAGGCGAAAGTGGGCGTTGACTACACCTCGGATTCCCAGATTGGCACCACGCTGGATGCGGGTCGTCGCTTTGGCGATAACGACCAGTTTGGCGCGCGCGTGAACCTCGTGCATCGCGAAGGGGAAACCGGCGTGCCGAACGACCGCCGCCGCACCACGCTGCTCTCCACCGGTCTGGATTACAAAGGCGACCGCTTCCGCACCTCGCTGGACCTGGGCTACCAGAAAAAAACCTTCCACGGCAGCCCAACCAGCGTCAACATCTCGGCGGTGGACTTTGTGCCTGAGCCGCCGAAGAACGATCGCAACTTCTCGCAGAAGTGGGCCTACAGCGATATCGAAAACGAGTTCGGGATGTGGCGCAGCGAGTATGACATCACCGATAGCTGGACGGCATATACCGGTCTCGGCGCGCAGCACGCGCACGAAGAAGGGATCTACAGCGCGCCGAAGCTCCTCGATAAGAGCGGTAATGCGACGGTCAGCCGCCTTGATACCAACCGCATCAGCGATTCCGTCAGCGGCATGGCGGGCATTCGCGGTAACTTTGACACCGGTTTTGTCTCGCACAAGGTCAACGTCGGGTATTCAGCGATGACCAAAAACGAAAAAATCGCGTGGAAAATGTCGGCGGCGGCAGATAACCCGACCACCAACATCTATCACAACACCGGCGTTGATATGCCGGACAGCACTAACTTCAACGGCTTAGGCGGGAAATACAGCGATCCGCTGACCAGCGGGCGCACCCGTACCCAGGGCTGGCTGCTGAGCGATACGCTGGGCGTACTGGACGACAAGCTGCTGTTCACCGCAGGCGCACGTCATCAGAAAGTTGTCATCCGCGGGTACAACAAAATCACCGGCGCGGAAAACGACGCGGACGGTTTCGACGGCAGCCGCTGGATGCCAACCTACGGCGTAGTCTATAAACCGTGGGAGGAAATTTCCCTCTACGCCAACCACACCGAGGCGTTACAGCCCGGTGAAACTGCGCCGAACACTGCTACTAACTACGGCCAGAGCACCGGTATCGTGCACTCTAAGCAGAACGAAGTGGGCGTAAAGGCGGACTTTGGCCGCGTGGGCGGCTCCCTGGCGCTGTTTGAGATCAAAATGCCGTCGGCGATCCTTGACGACAGCGGTCACTACGGCCTGGATGCAGAACAGCGTAACCGCGGCGTGGAGCTGAACGTCTTCGGCGAGCCAATGCTTGGGATGCGTCTGAATGCCAGCGCCACCTGGTTGCAGGCCGAGCTGACCAAAACCAAAAACGGCGTCAATCAGGGCAACGATGCGATCGGTATTCCGAGCTTCTACGCCGTGCTGGGCGCAGAGTACGATATCAAGCCGATTGAAGGCCTGACGGCGACCGCACGCGTTAACCACTCCGGCACGCAGTATGCCGATCTTGCGAACACCAAAAAGCTGGACAGCTACACCACGCTGGATCTGGGCATGCGCTATCGCTTCGCGGTGAACCACAATGAAAACCAGATGACCGTGCGGGCAGGCATCGACAACGTGACCAACGAGAACTACTGGTCAAGCGTGGACGATTCCGGTACTTACATCACTCAGGGCGAGCCGCGTACCTTTAAGGTCTCGGTTGGCTACGAGTTCTAAGCGTTCCACCTCGTTATCCGGGGCAGGGACGCCCCAATCCCTTCGTTGTCGTGTTATAAAATTGTAATAAAAGCTTCTTACACTGGTCGCCACATCCTTACCTCTTGGCCAATGACAGGAAGCCGCTATGGGCAGACCCCTCAAATCCGTATTTAAAAAAGAACATCGCGACGATATCAGTAACCGCAGCGCTAACCCGGTATTCTCCGAGGTTGCAGAGGTGTTCCTCTCCCGCCGCCGTTTTCTCCAGATGGGGGCCGTAGCGGGGGCCGCCGTATCATTCCCGTATCTGATCACACCCGAAAATGCCATTGCCGCGGTATCGAAGCCTTCCGCGCTGGCAAAAGCGGTTTCCCTGGGCTTTACCAGCATCGACGTCTCCACGGAAGACACGGTCAGGGTGCCAGAAGGCTATATTGCCCGCCCGTTCTATCGCTGGGGTGATCCGACGGGAATCAAAGACAACATGCCGGCATTTAAGCCGGACGCCAGCAATACCACAGACGAACAGGCTGTGCAGGCGGGTATGCACCACGATGGCATGGCGTGGTTTAGCCTGCCGCAGGGGGCGCAAAACCCGGAACATGGCCTGCTGGCGCTGAACCATGAATACATCGATAACGGGATGCTGTTTACCGACGGTACGGCGAACTGGAGCCTCGATAAAGCCCGCAAGGGGCAGAACGCGATGGGCGTGTCGGTGGTGGAAGTGAAAAAAACGGGCAGCGGCTGGGAGCTGGTGCGTCCGTCTTCCTTCGCCCGGCGTATTACCGTCAATACGCCGATGCAGCTTACCGGCCCGGCGCGGCATCAGGATTTAATGAAAACCGCCGCCGATCCGCAGGGGGAACGCGTTCTGGGCACCATGCAGAACTGCGCCAACGGCCACACGCCTTGGGGCACCTATCTCACCTGCGAGGAGAACTGGTCGGACATTTTTGTGAAAAAAGCCGATCTCAATCCGCTGGAAAAACGCTACGGCATCAGCGACAGCGATGAGTCCTATCGCTGGAACGAGGTGGATGAGCGGTTCAGCGTCGATAAAACCCCTAACGAACCCAACCGTTTCGGCTGGGTGGTGGAGATCGATCCCTACAACCCGACCTCCACCCCGCGCAAGCACACCGCGCTGGGCCGCTTCAAGCATGAGGGGGCCGCCGTCACGCTCGCCGCCGATAATCGCGTGGTGGTCTACATGGGCGACGACCAGAAGTTTGAGTACATCTATAAGTTTGTCTCCGACAAAAAATACGATCCCGCGAACCGTGAAGCCAATATGCAGCTGCTGATGTCCGGCACGCTGTACGTCGCCAGGTTCAACGAAGACGGGAGCGGCGACTGGCTGCCGCTGATCTTCGGGCAAAATGGCCTGGATAAAAGCAACGGGTTTGAAAGCCAGGGCGATCTGCTGATCAAAACCCGCCTGGCGGCCGACGCGGTGGGGGCAACGAAAATGGATCGTCCCGAGTGGATTGCCGTCGATCCGCACGCCAGCGGCAGCGTCTACTGTACGCTCACCAACAACAGCGATCGCGGTAAAGAGGGGAAGGCACCGGTCGATGCCGCTAACCCGCGCGCCAACAACGTGTTTGGTCACATCATGCACTGGCACGAAGAGGGTGCCGATCCTGCCGCCGCACGCTTTAAGTGGGATATTCTGGTTATGGCCGGGCGTACCGACGGCGACGATCCGAAGGCCAAAGGCTCCATGCAGGGCGCGGCATTCGGCAGCCCGGATGGGTTGTCGTTCGATCACCAGGGCGTCCTGTGGATCCAGACCGACGTCTCCTCCAGCACCATCAATAAGAAAGCGTACGAGGGGATGGGCAATAACCAGATGGTCGCCACCATTCCGGGCACCAACGAGTATCGCCGTTTTCTGACCGGGCCGCGCGGATGTGAAATCACCGGCATTGCGTTTACGCCGGACAACCGCACGCTGTTTATCAACATTCAGCATCCGGGGGAGGGCGGGGATGATATTACCGACCCGGCCAATCCGCGCGCTGTTTCCAACTGGCCAGACGCCAGCCCGAACGGGCGTCCGCGATCGTCAACGGTGGTGATTACCAAAGCGGACGGCGGGATCATCGGGTCGTGACGTTTATCCGCCGGGCGCATGCGCTGGCCCGGCGTTAAGCTTGCTACCACCAGCATGAAGTGTTAAAACGTGCCCCTTCTAAAAAAGAGACAGGGGTAGGGCGTGAAAGACGCGTCATCCGCTTCAGGCCATGGTAGCGCTGAAGCTTCGTCGGATCAGAGTCCGACGCTGCAACGTGGTTTGCAAAATCGACATATTCAGTTAATTGCCCTTGGCGGCGCGATCGGTACCGGGCTGTTTCTCGGCATCGGCCCCGCCATTCAAATGGCTGGCCCGGCGGTTCTGCTGGGTTACGCTCTCGCCGGGATTATCGCCTTCCTGATCATGCGCCAGCTCGGCGAGATGGTCGTTGAAGAGCCGGTGTCCGGCTCCTTCGCACACTTTGCCTATAAATACTGGGGGCCGTTCGCAGGTTTCCTCTCCGGCTGGAACTACTGGGTGATGTTCGTGCTGGTGGGCATGGCAGAGCTGACCGCCGCTGGCATCTATATGCAGTACTGGCTCCCGGACGTGCCGACGTGGATTTGGGCCGCGGCCTTCTTCATCATCATTAACGCCGTTAACCTTGTGAACGTGCGCCTGTATGGCGAGACCGAGTTCTGGTTTGCGCTGATCAAGGTGCTGGCGATTATTGGCATGATCGGCTTTGGCCTGTGGCTGCTGTTCTCCGGTCACGGCGGCGAGCGTGCAAGCATCGACAACCTGTGGCAGCACGGCGGCTTTCTGGCGACCGGCTGGAAAGGGCTGATCCTGTCGCTGGCGGTCATTATGTTCTCCTTCGGCGGGCTGGAGCTGATTGGCATCACCGCGGCTGAAGCGCGCGATCCGCACAAAAGCATTCCGAAAGCGGTCAACCAGGTGGTGTACCGTATCCTGCTGTTCTATATCGGCTCGCTGGTGGTGCTGCTGGCGCTCTATCCGTGGGTAGAAGTGAAATCTGACAGTAGCCCGTTCGTGATGATCTTCCACGATTTGAACAGCAACGTGGTGGCTTCGGCGCTCAACTTCGTCATTCTCGTGGCGTCATTGTCGGTTTACAACAGCGGGGTTTACTCCAACAGCCGCATGCTGTTTGGCCTCTCCGTACAGGGCAACGCGCCGAAGTTCCTCACCCGCGTCAGCCGTCGCGGCGTGCCGATCAATTCGCTGTTCCTTTCTGGCGCTATCACCTCGCTGGTGGTGCTGATTAACTATCTGCTGCCGAAAGAGGCGTTTGGCCTGCTGATGGCGCTGGTTGTCGCCACGCTGCTGCTGAACTGGATCATGATCTGCCTGGCGCACCTTCGCTTCCGCGCGGCGATGCGACGCAAGGGGCGCGAGACGCAGTTTAAAGCGCTGCTCTATCCGGCGGGGAACTACCTCTGTATCGCCTTCCTCGGCCTGATTCTGGTGCTGATGTGCACCATGGATGAGATGCGCCTGTCAGCGATGCTGCTGCCGGTGTGGGTGGTGTTCCTGTTTATCGCGTTTAAGCTTTCACGCAAAAAGTAGCGCGGTTTTCTCCCTCTCCCTGTGGGAGAGGGCCGGGGTGAGGGCACCAGACCGCACCAAACCAGACCGCACCCGCCTTCACGCCCGGTGGCGCTGCGCTTACCGGGCCTACATGTTCGGGGACGTTATTTAGTAGGCCGGGTAAGGCGCAGCCGTCACCCGGCACCTCCCCTTCACCGTTATCGTGACTCCCCTCCCAATTCTGTTTTGATCCACAGGATCTTTATTTTGTAATCGATTACTTTTTATTTGAGCGAATTTGTAATCGATTACTTTTTCCGGGTGAGGCTTATCATGGTGTCAACTGAGAGTAGTGAAAAGGCGATAACGCAGCACCGGCTGCTGGTGCCGCGTCTGTCGCTGATGATGTTTCTGCAATTTTTTATCTGGGGTAGCTGGTCGGTCACGCTTGGCCTGGTGATGACCCGGCACAACATGTCTTTGCTGATTGGCGACGCGTTCTCTGCCGGACCCATCGCTTCCATTCTTTCGCCGTTCGTGCTCGGGATGCTGGTGGACCGCTTCTTCGCCTCGCAGAAGGTGATGGCGGTGATGCACCTCGCGGGCGCGGCGATCCTCTGGTTCGTGCCGGGGGCGCTGATTGCTGAGAAC
>Ga0153918_1000258_pt1 | contig 29909 bp, 14 predicted proteins | sample TSFL002MetaG_FD_104687 | JGI IMG/M metagenome (GOLD analysis project Ga0153918, IMG submission 104687) | Attine ant fungus gardens microbial communities from Florida, USA - TSFL002 MetaG | ecosystem: Host-associated > Fungi > Mycelium > Unclassified | place: USA: Florida, Paynes Creek Historic... | reverse complement strand
TAAGAGTGCAGGATACCAACGGCGATAAACAAATTACAGAGGCCGATAAAGTGGTGTTGGGCTCGCCAGATCCAAAGTGGACCGGCAGTTTCCGCACTGCCTTTTCTTATAAAGGACTGGAGCTATCAGCTTACCTGTATGTAAGTCATGGTGGTTTGGTACGTACACCGCGCCCATCACTGGTTGGCCGCTATCAGTCTATTAATGTAAATTATTGGACACCCACTAACCCGTCAAATGATTATCCACAACCAAACGTAACTAGCGATATCCCGCTTTACTGGCAGGCTAACAGTTTTGAAGACGGTTCTTTTACCCGAGTAAGAAACATATTACTGTCTTACCAAATTCCTGCGAAATGGATCAGCAAGATAAAAATGCGTTCGTTGGCAGTATCTGTAAACGCGGTAAATCCTTTCCTGTTCAGCAAGTATAAATTGTATGATCCGGAGAGTGTGCAGTATACCCGTTCATACCCATCAAGCAGCACTACCAGTCCGGGGCCGTCGGGTTACAGCTATCGCAGTTTAGTGTTGGGTGTAAGAGCCGGATTTTAACCAGAATAAAGGAATCATTTTAAAGTAAATTGAAATGAAAAAGTATATCATACCTTTCATGATGCTCATGACGGCTTTAAGTATCGCGTCATGCAAAAAGTTTTTGAAAGAGGAGCTGGTAAGCTCGCTTACACAAGACTATTACAATACAGACCAGGGTTTAGAAGATCTGGTGCGATCTGCTTATACACCACTACGGTATAAGTTTGAGGGCGAACAGGCCTATGCCTTATTTAACTTTGGTACCGATGAATTTATAGAGGGCGACCAATTTAATTATGAGTTTTATAACAGCTTTAGTGCTGCCCTGAACCCCGGCGAAGGCCTGATTAACAACCTGTGGACAAACAACTATCAGGGCATTGGTCGCTGTAATTTGGGTTTAGAATTGCTGCCAGGCTTTAAAAGCACCACATCTAAAACACTGAGTACACAAGCGCAGATTACCCAGCGTTTGGCCGAATTAAGGTTTTTGCGCGGTTACTATTACTTTCAGATGGTGCAGCAATATGGTGGCATACCGCTGGTGCTAGCCTCTGCCAAAAATAAGGAGACCGATTTTGCGCGCGCATCAGTTGCCGACGTTTATAAGCAGATTATTAATGATATGCGTTATGCCGAAGCCAATCTGACCCCTACCAATTCAGAAGCCGGCCGTATTACTAAAGGTTGCGCCCAGCATTTTTTGGCCAAAGTTTATTTAACACGCGGCAGCGCAGTAACAGAAGCCCGTGGCCAGCAGCCAACTGATATGGATAGCACTATTTACTACGCTAACCAAGTAATAAACAGCGGTAATTACATACTTGAGCCTGACTATATGAATCTGTGGTATGGTGTATATCCGGCAGGCTATCCTAAGGTTGCCACGCCTGATATTGGCAAAAACGGTACCGCGCCAAGTGGCGACTATGCTAAATTTCAAACCGCGCAAGCCAGCAAAGAGATTATTCTGGCAGCTCAGTTTATTAAAGATTTAACCATGAATGGCACCAGTGGTAACCGTACGCATGAGTACTACATCTGCCAGTATGATGTGGGTATCCCCGGGCTGATTCGTAATGCCGATAACTTTAATGGCAGGCCTTACCGCCGGTTAGGCCCATCAGATTATACCATTGATTTGTTTGACCGCAAAAATGACTCGCGCTTTTACAAAAGCTTCCGCACTGTTTTTTACTCAAATACCAATACCGGCGTGCCTAAGTTTAGCGCTGCCGATGCGCCTAATCCATCGCTGGTGGGCCAGTTGAAGTTTGGTATTGGCGATACAGCGGCTTTATTTATTGCCAACAGCAAAACCAATCCGCTAACAAGTGCACAACTGGCTAAGTACCGCTACACCGTATATTGCCGTTATTACCAGGCAACCGCTGGCGGGCCAATATTGCAGGGCTTTAACAATAACAAATATTTAACTCTGGCCAAACTGCTTGACCCAGTGCGGGTAACTACAGATTATAATGAAGAACGCGGCGTGCGCAACGGTATACTGGCCCGCCTGGCCGAAACTTACCTGATAGCTGCCGAAGCTTATGGCCGAAAAGGTGACTATGCTACAGCCCTCACTTACGTAAATAAAATACGTCAGCGTGCTGCCTATCATGCCGGCGAGTATAAAAACCCGCAGGTATATATGTTTGACGGGGGTACTCCTGGCGATGCCTCAGATACCTATCCGCAGTTAATGGCTACTACAGCCTTGTTTACCACCAATGCTGCCAGCGAACAGTATCCGCCAAGTGCTACCACAGATGCTCAGCGTTTTATACATTTTATGCTGAATGAGCGCACCCGCGAGCTGGCCGGCGAGTTTTACCGTTGGGAAGACCTGGCGCGTACAGAAACTTTTTACGAGCGTACTAAACTTTATAATAAAGACGCGGTTAACATTAAAGACTACAACAAGTTAAGGCCAATACCACAGATACAGATTGATGCTACCACCATTAATGGTACTCCAATGTCATCTGATCAGAAAAAGGCTTATCAAAATCCAGGCTATTAATCAATAGCATATCGTTAGCTATATGGGCGAAGCAACCTCAGGGTTGCTTCGCCTTTTTGTTACAAACGGGTATAGGCAGATGTATTATCTTAGCCTTGCTTCGGCCTTGTTATAAACCAAAATATATGTTACTTCCTAGTAAAACCAAGCTGTTAGCGGCATTTGTGCTGCTGACTGGCGGTACATCATTAACCTTTGCACAGCGTATAGACAGGTATGCATTGGTCAGTCGCCACAATGTTACACTGAGAGAGGCCGACCCATTGGCGCCACTATCTGTCGGTAACGGCGATTTTGCGTACACCGCCGATGTTACGGGTATGCAATCATTAGAGGGTTATTACTACAAAAACGGTATCCCGCTGGAAACCATGTGCACCTGGGCCTGGCACTCGTTCCCTAATACCAAAAATCTGAAACTGGAGGATGCCATGAAGCCGATTGATTTTCATGGCCGGCAAATTATGTATGCCAGCCAGGAGAAAAGCGAAGCCGGTGATTATTACCGGCAAAACCCGCATCCGGTTCCGCTGGGACAGATTAGTTTGATGGAGGATGGTAAAGCGTTGGATGTGGCAAACGTTAAAAATATCGATCAGACGCTTGATTTGTGGCGCGGCCTCATCAATAGCAAATATGAGCTGGACGGGCAGGCGGTATCAGTACAAACCGTATCGCACCCGGAACGCAGCATGGTGGCGTTTAACATCAAATCTGCCCTGCTTAAATCGGGTAAGTTAACGCCTGCATTCAGGTTTCCTTATGCTTATGATCTTTCTATAAAAAACAAACCACCTTTTGACTGGAGCAAGCCCGATCGTCATCAAACCACTATAGTTAGTCAGACACCTAACAGCGTGTTGCTGAAACGTAGCATTGAGGGCACGGTTTATTACGTATCCATCCACTGGCAGGGTAAAGCTAAACTGGTTAATGATGGTAAGCACTATTATCACCTGAATGCTGCCGGCAGTGACAGCCTGCAATTGGTTTGCGAGTTTATGCCATCTACAAACAAAGCGGCTGCGCTTACATTTGCGACGGTTAAAGCTAACGGTATAAAAGGCTGGGCGGATTATTGGCAGAAAGGTGGTGTGGCTGATTTTTCGGGTAGTAAAGACTCTCGTGCTAATGAGTTGGAGCGCCGGATTGTGCTCTCACAATACCTGTTAAAAATCAACTATGCAGGATCATTCCCGCCACAGGAGACGGGGTTGACGCATATTAGCTGGTATGGTAAGCATAACTCTGAGGTGTACTGGTGGCATGCTGCTCAATTTTATGAGTGGGGGCACACGGATTTGCTTGAGAAGAGCTTTAACTGGTACAAAAAGATTTTGCCAAAAGCGGTTGCTGAGGCTAGACGTGAAGGCTTTGACGGCGCCCGCTGGCCTAAAATGTCGGGAATAGACGGGCGTACGAGTCCGGGGAGTATCAATCCATTTATTATCTGGAACCAACCTAACCCTATTTATCTGGCAGAGTTGATCTATCGGGCCAAACCAACCGCCGCTACGCTAAAACGGTATAACGATGTGGTGTTTGAATCTGCTAAGTTTCTGGCTTCATACGCCTTTTTTGATGCGAAGACCAACCGCTATGTGCTTGGTCCGCCAATAAAAGCTGTAAATGAGCACACCGAAGAAAACGCCACCCAAAATCCCACATTTGAGTTGGTGCAATGGTATTATGGGCTTAAAGTAGCGCAGGACTGGCGGGTGCGTATGGGCCTGCCGCGTGATGCCAAATGGGATGATATCTTGCAGAAACTATCGCGCCCGACGGTAAGCAATGGTCGTTACCTGGAAATAGAGACAGAGCCATCGGGCGGTGGTTCAGACATGATTATGGCATTGGGCTATATGCCGCAAACGCCAATGATCGATCCAAAAATTATGGCCAGCACATTTGATAATATTTATCAACGGGGCGGTATGCGCAGCTTTATTAGCTGGAGCTTGGGCAAAGGGGCATTAACGGCAGCCCGTTTAGGCGAACAAGAAAGAGCGGTAAACATTTTATGTAATGATACCTTTGGCGCCCATTTCTTAAAGAACGGCCATGTGCAGCGGGCTAAAGAACCCCTGACCTGTCCGGCATATTTACCTGCCAATAGTGCATTCATGGCCGCCGCTGGTCTAATGGTGGCCGGCTGGGATGGTGGCCCGAATAAAAATGCGCCCGGTTTTCCGCAGGATGGTAGCTGGCACGTCAGATCTGAAGGTTTGAATAAGCTACCGTAAAACGGGTCTAAACAGTAACACAATAACTAAACAGGCGCCAATCAAAGGCGCCTGTTTAGTTATCGTGTTTTTAGGCTACTGGTAAAGCTTTCTGTGCGACAACCACTGGAGCGTGTGGTTTTTACAAAATCAAAATAGATTTGGTTAAACAGCTTGTCATCATCGGTTTTTAACGAGTAGTTGCCAAGCAGGTGTGCTATAGCGGCAACTTTTATCAGCTTAAATTTTTGCTCGTCGCATAGATTAATAAACTGATGAATTTCTTCGAACATCGTGGCATACTCTTTTCTGAACAGCATTACCTTTATTTTGAGCGAATAGAATGATACCTTCATGTAGGTAGTAAGGTTTTCATTCCCTTCTTCAAAGTTTTTCTTCAATTTCTCATAAATCTCCAGTCCCCGCTTGTCGCCATTGTTTATATACATGTGTGCCATCAGTATTTCTATCATAAAATCATAGCACACGGTGCCTTTGGGATACACCTTTTTAAGAGCATTAATGAACCGGACCACCTTAGGTACATTGCGACATAATAGTAACGAATATAGCGCCAGTATCAAAGAGACTTCATTGATGTTGCCACTATCGGCACAATGTGTTGATATTGAAGGATTGAAGTAGAATCTGGTAATGTCTGCAAATGCTTCTTTTTTTATGATGCCAAATCGAAGATAGAAGTAAATGCTTTCCAGGCAGTTAACGGGATTAATAATCATGCAGTGCAAACTGTCTTGCGGCATGGTTTTTAACTCGTTAATGTATTTTTCCAGCTTTATCACATCCATTTGTAGAATGGCTATAAGGCTGAGGCAGGTTTTTACCACTACTTTGCGGTGATCGGGCAATTCAAAATCAAGAATGCTTAACAGCGCCTGTTCATAATCATAATGTATAAACTCCAGACTTACAAAGTAATTAAACAGGTTGTGCTCTCCGTCCTGGTTAAACAGGTTGTTTAAATAATGCGGTTTTTGCTTGTCTGCCAGCTGTTTTTTAAATAAGTGACCCATAAATAAAATCAGATCACAGCGCTCCTGAATGTTCAGATGGGCATCGGCTAGCGCTTTAAAGTCAATAGCATCCTGATTAGAAACAATACTGTAAATGCACCATTTTAAAACCGCTAGTTTATGCGGACTTGAAGACAGAATGGTATTGATCTCACTGATCAGCTTTTGATCGATGCGGTCATTATTATCATTCAGCAATTTTTTAGCAATAGCAAATTGCAGCAAATTATCATTATTAAACTCAATAAATATCTGATACTTTAAGGAGTTTGTATGGCTGTTAATGCGCAGAAAGCCAATGCTTAGCAGTTCCTGATAGGCATGATGATAAGTTTTCAGTATTTCATGCACCGCCAGTTTATCTATGCGGTAGTTGCCATCGGCAATGTTTACGTGGTTGGCCAGTTCGTTCAGCAACACCACTTTATCTTCATGGTGTTTGCCTTTATAAACTTTATCCATTACATATGCGCTGGTTAGTTCATAAATACTGGTACGATTAACATCATTAAGCGAAAAATTCTCTTTATTGGCCTGGTAGAAATACTCAAAATAAAGCGGGTGTGCCAGATTAAAGAGATGCAACTCTTTTACCTCAGCCTGCTCTGTGGGGTTAATGAGCCGACTTAGCTGTGCAATCTCCTGACCATCAAACGAGGGCACGTTTACAGACTGTTGCTTGTCTGTCATAAAGCCTAAAAACCACTCGTCTGATTTGTTAGAGAGGAAATGCCTGTTATTAACCCAGGTTGATGACCGCATGGTAAGAACAACTTTGAACCAATCGCTCTTATTGTATAAAGATACGATGTCAATGATCTGTCCCAGCAATTGATAAAAATCGTTGCGTTTAAAGTCGGCTTCGTTCAGCCCGTCCAGTATCAGATAAAATTTACCTGTTGGCGGCCCTTTTTCAAAGAAAGCAATATTAACTGCCCATTCATCTGTACCGATGCCTAACAGCGCCAGCAACCAATCATTAAGGCTGTGGCCTTGTATTGCTTTAACTAATACGTTAAAACTGAAAAACAGGATAATATCGTCAGACGCCGTGCCAATTTTGGGATTAACGCGTTCATCAACCCAGTGGCAAAGCGCAGTGGTTTTACCAAAACCGGCCGGTGCCGTTAAAATGGTGGCGGTATGCTGCTCTATGGTGAAAATTTCCAGGTGTTCATCAACAAATTTGCGTGGTATAGTTTGCTTAAAAGGTATACCAGACCGGTTTTTGAGCGCCTGTAATGTAAACTGTGTTATTTTGCGGGCATGATCTGCCACATCGCGCCAACTGCTGTTTTGTTGTTTAAGCGCGCCTGAGGGGCCGGTTATTTGTAACTTGGTAACAAAATCGGTCCAGCCGGTATAGCCGCAATACTCTGCTAATGTATTGATAGTAAAAACCGATGGATTGAATTGAGAATATGCAAACCCAAAAACCCTTTTTAAGGTGGTTTCACTGAGCTGTTTATGGGTCTTTTTAAAAATATCAGCCGACAACCTTTTGCAATCAGATGGTATAATCTGACTTAACCCCGCAGTGTCTAATATTTTCCCCTTTAGCCTCTCAAAATGTTGTGGTATGAATTCAATCATGCTTACCTATTATAGAACCATTTGGATGCATTGATCAACCGTGGTTTGACCATTGATGTGGCCTTTAGCTATCTCTTTACCTGTTTGATATTCTTCTGCCAGGATTTGCAGGCGTTTTTCAAGTTGCCTGCACCAATCCTCATAGTCGTCATACCCAAGCATAAAGAGCTGAACCTGATTGATTAAATTGTCAGGTCGCGAAATTGGGCCTGAACAAATGGTTAAGATTTCCAGTTTAATTTGTGTGCTTAAAATAGTCTTGTTCATATTCAGCAGATATAGCGTACACTGCGCCAAGGGGGCTATAGAGAGCAGCAACGCAACAAGAGCTAGGCGTTACAAATTTCTATAGTGGCCAAGTATAAAATTATACCCGCAACTGTTAATATTTAAGGGTGTAAATACCCTATTGCTAAACAGCTTAAGAAATGTACATGACGGATAACTGTTTTTGGCACTAACAGCCTATAAAAATTTGTTTTTTCTTCCAACCAGATCGGGCTCATTCCGGTATGCATTAAGCATACGGGTGCCTTTACTAATTTTAACATAAGTAAAAGTTCAATTAACGAATTTGGTTTAATAATCGGTTCTCAATAAAGCAAGCTGGGGCTTTGCATTAAGAAAGGAAGGTGCGGCCTTTTTTCAGAGTTTTTGTCTGGGATCATGTTTGTTTAAATTAATAGTTATTGCATCGTATAAATACTTCGCGACAAAAGTTGGGGCCTTTTTGCGGGTGTACGTAAATTACTAAAATAAGTTTTATAAAAAAGCAACATGGTAGCTCTTCGTTCATATTATTCAGGTCAAAATCCAATTCTTTCTGGTAAACAGCCACTAAGCTTCTCAAATTAGCGGCTTGCCGTGTCTTATAAATGCACAATGAACAGATATTGGAACTTCTAAAAGCGATTCCAAAAATAGGATATACGCCTTCAGGTTGTTTATAATTCTTTAAACTAAATAAAATGATTGTTCGTGTTATTTTTTTAACTAAAAATATACATAATGGCATTATTAGTAGTTAAAAAATTTCACATGAATAAAATGAACAACTTTTTTTTAAATGAATAGGGGGCTTGATATCTGAATAACTGAATGATATGCTTCGGGCTTTTTAAAATCCAGAACGAGATTTTCGGGGTAATTACAGTCAACTAAATCTGACCGCGTATGAAAATTTCTACCTCTGGCCTTTTCTTAAGGTTTTTAATTCTCGCCCTCTTTATCCTGCAATCCAGCATTGTTTTCGGGCAAAGAACCTACGGCACCACTAATAAAACGGGTGCGAGTGGTGTGCTTTGTTTGGCTTGCGGAGTGGACAATCCAAATAATGCCTCCGACGGCAATCCACAAACCTACTCTACTTTAAACGTCAGCCTGGCACTTTTAGCGTCTTCTTACGAAGAAATTATTTTTGCAACCAAGCCAGCAGCAGGTACACCTGTAACTGTTAAACTTGGTACGGGCGACAATTTACTATCTGTTACCGCTCTGGGCGGCATCAGACTGCAGGCCTATAACGGCACAACCGCCGTAGGTTCGTCTGTGCTGGCCCGCGATCTGGTATCGGTACTGGCTAACAATAACCAGGTGCTGGTTACCTTTACCCCATCAACAACATTACAGTATGACCGCGTGCGAGTTACGCTGGATGCCGGACTAGTAGGCGCGCTAAGCAGTTTTTATGTTTATGATGCGTTTTATAACGGAACGGGTAGCGTAGCATGTAGTACCGCAATTGACGAGTTGCATGGTATCTCATCAGGCTTGCTGAATTTAGGAGCCTCAGTAGGCGGGGTGGTAAATCCACAAAGGGCTATAGATGGTGATACCACTACGGCATCTACATTGAATGCCGGTATTGGTTTGGTTGGTGCGTATGCACAGCAAACCATTATCTTCTCTAAGCCATCTATACAAGGCGATTCGGTCAGAGTAATAGTTTCCATACCATCCTCACTGCTTTCATTGGGGGTGTTAGATAATATCTCGCTTGTTTCATATAACGGCAATACTTCAAATAACGATCAGAATAATTTTAATACGGCATTACTACATTTGCACCTATTGGATGCAGGTACAGGCAGGTATAGCATTACCTATGCACCACCGGCTGTTTTTGACCGCGTTCAGATCCGTTTGGGCGGTGGCATAGCTGCGGTACTGTCATCTATGAATGTTTATGAGGCTAAGGTAGTAATACCGCGTCCGGTAGTAACTTATAATGCTGTTGTAACCAATAGTATACAGGCCTGCGCGGGCAGTACGGTTACACTAAATGTTAACAACGTAACCGGTAATACCTATAATTGGTATACCACGGCAACCGGCGGTAGCGCCGTTGGAACCGGTACCAGCTTTACCACTCCTGCACTTGCCGCAGGCACTACTACTTACTATGTAGAAGCACAACACACCGGTTGTACCGATGCATCAGACCGGCAGGCGGTAACCATAACCGTTAACGCCATACCTGCAGCACCAGTTGTTGCCAATAGTAATCAAACTATTTGCACCGGTCAAACAGCAACGTTTACCGCTACCAGCGTCCCCGGTATCACCATAAACTGGTATAGCGCTGCTACAGGCGGCTCGCCAATTGCAACCGGTAATAGCTTTACCACTACCGCCCTAACAGCTACCACCAGTTATTATGCTGAGGCTGTGGCAGGCGGTGTATGCGTGAGTCCAACGCGCACGCAGGTAACCGCTAACGTGAGTGCGCTACCATCGGCGCCCGCGCTTACCGCACCAAATGTTACTATTTGCGATGGCGATGTAGCCGTTTTTGCAATCAGCTCGCCAGATGCAAGTCTTACTTATAATTGGTATACTGCCGCTACAGGTGGTACACCAGTTTATACCGGCGTTAACTATACCTCTGGCGCACTACACAGCAACACCATCTATTACGTAGAAACGGTAAATGCAAACGGCTGTGCCAGCAGTGCACGTACACAAGCCAATGTAACCGTTCAGCCTAAGCCAGCGGATCCAACATTGTTAGCTAATAACGGCAGTATCAGCGCCGGCCAGACTACTACTATAAATGTAAGCAATGCACAAACCGGCGTTACTTATAACTGGTATGCTTCTTCAACAGGGGCTACACCAATTTTCACTGGCACCAGCTATACTACGCCGGCCCTGTACGCACCGACTACTTATTATGTATCGGCTGTAAACAGCACTGGTTGTACTTCGGCTAATCGTACGGCAATTACTATTAACGTTACCATTAATACCAATGCGCCATGTTCGTTTGCAAACGCGCAAACCAACAGCGTAGGTGGTGTGGCCTGTGTGCTATGTAGCGTTAACAACCCGGCATTGGCTGTTGATGCCGACACCACTACCGCATCTACCTTAAGGGTAACCGTTGGTTTACTTGCATATACGCAGCAAACGGTACAATTTCAGAACCCTGGTTTTGCGGGCGATACGGTTAAACTGAGCCTGGGCTCGCCGGTAGGTTTGGCAGATGCGAGTGTGCTGGGCGGTGTGACCGTAACTTTCTATAATGGTGCAACTGCGGGTGCCAGCTACACGCTGAATAATTCGCTTATCAAACTGAACTTACTGGGTGGTAATAAATTTATTGCCCTGGTTAAAGCCACGGCCGATTATGACCGTGTGGTGATCAGGCTTGACCCGGCCGTTACCGCGCTTACCTCATTGGATGTTTATTATGTAGCCCAACAGTTCCCTACGCCGATATTTAACCCGGTAGCTCCCGAGGTTTGTAAGGGAAGCAAGGCGGTGATCAACATTACATCGCCAGCTAACGGTACTTTAACCTGGTACGATGCGCCAACTGCCGGTACTTTAGTTAACACTGGTACCTCTTATACCACACCAAACCTGAATGCCAATACCACTTATTATATAGTATATACCCGTAACGGCTGTACCAATGGTGTACGTTACCCGGTAACGGTGGTGGTAGATGACGTGCCGGTTAAACCAACAGCGGGTTTAAGCAACGTAACCATCTATGCCGGTCAGACCGCTACTTTAACGGCTGCACCACCAACTGGTGCAACTGTTAACTGGTATGATGCTGCAACTAATGGTAACAAGGTGGGCAGTGGCAATTCATTTACTACCCCTGTTTTGAATGCTAATACTACTTACTATGCAGAGTCAGCCTTAGGTAATTGCGTTTCTGTTGACCGTACCCCGGTTACCGTGACCGTATTGCCTGTAGTGGTACCTGATGTAACCGTAGTGCCGCCTACGCAAACAATCAATGCCGGCGAGACTACCAGCTTCACCGCTTCATCAACCACTCCTGGTGCCGTATTTAACTGGTATACATCACCAACAGGCGGAAGCTCTATATTTACCGGTCCAAACTTTACCACACCGGCACAATTTGCCAATACCACTTATTATGCCGAGGCCAGCATACCGGCAACTGGTGCAAAATCTGCTACCAGGGCAACGGGTACCGTTGTTGTTAATAATACGGCCAACAACCCTGTACCTTGTGATGCTGCTATAGATCAAACCACAGCCAGTAGCGGCATTTTGTGTGTGGCTTGTGGGGTAAACAACGCCGCCGGTTCTGTTGATGGCGACAGAAACACTTTCTCTCAACTGAGCGTTCCGGTTGGCCTGGGTCTGTCACAATATGAACAGCAGACCCTGCGCTTTGCCAGCACAGGTCGTGCGGGCGATAGCGTTGTGGTAGAACTGGGTGTACCGGCAAGTCTGGTAGACCTTACCCTGCTATCAAACATCAGCCTGGCAACTTATAACGGCGCTACTTATAATAACGATCGTTTCCAGGTTAACTCTTCACTATTAACGCTAAACTTACTGAGCGGAGTTAACCGTTTCCGCGTGGTATTTAAAGCAACTGCCGATTTTGATCGCGTAGAGATCCGTCTTAACTCTGTGCTGAGCGCCCTTAACGCGCTTAATGTTTATGACGCTTATCAGGAAGTTGCTGCACCGACAGTAACCGCTACCAGCGTTACCGCCTGCGAAGGCACTCAAGCCACTTTAACAGCTACTGCACCAGATTACGTAACTGTGAAATGGTATACCAGCGCTACCGGTGGTACACCTTTATTTACAGGTAAAGTTTATACAACAGCAGCGCTGACCGCCGGCACCTATACTTATTACGCCGAAGCCAGCCGCACTGCCGATGGTTGTGCGCAAACAGTGCGTACCAAGGTAACCGTAACGGTAAATCCAACCCCGGTTAATCCCGTGGTAAGCGTGCCTACTGTCACCATTTGTTCTGGCCAGACGGCAACCTTTGCTGCCACTCCTGTTAGCGGTGTTACATTTAACTGGTACGATGCTGCTATCGGCGGTAACCTGGTACATACCGGCAATAACTTTACAACCGCGGCGCTTACTGCCAATGCTGTTTATTATGTAGAGGCGGCTAATGGTTCCTGTGTAAGCAGCAACCGTACGCAGGTAACTGCCAACGTAACCACTGCTGTGGCTGATCCAAGCGTTGTGCAGAATGCGGTACAAACCTGTTCTGGTTCAACCGCCACCCTTACAGCCAGCTCTACACAGCCGGGGGTAACCTTCAAATGGTATACACAGGCCACCGGTGGTTCTGCCATATTTACCGGTGCGCAGTTTACCACACCAACACTAACATCAAATACAACTTATTATGTTGAAGCAAGTACCGGTACTTGTACCAGTGCTAACCGTGCATCGGCAACGGTAACAGTTAATCCTGCACCTGTTGCGCCTACAGTAACTGTTGTGCCTGCAAGTCAGCAGATCACATCGGGACAAACCGCCACCCTTACAGCTTCATCAACCACCGCAGGCGCTACCTTTAACTGGTACAACAGCGCCACCGGTGGCACACCAATCTTTACAGGTGCCGTGTTTACTACGCCGGCGCTCACTGCAACCACTACTTATTATGCAGAAAGTGCGTTGGCAACCGGCTGTATCAGCCCAACCCGTACACCAGCAACTATTACTGTTAACCCAATATTTTCTACCAGTTGTGATTTTGCTTCATCGCAAACATTCTCGGTAGGCTTAGCCTGTGTTGCTTGTTCGGTTACTAATCCTAATAATGCAGTTGATGCTGATACCACCACCTTTAGCCAGTTCAATGTTGTGGTGGCGTTGGGCGGCATCTCGCAGAAACTGATCTTTGCCGATCAGGGTAGCGCAGGTGATACGGTACGTATCAAGGTAGCCTTACCTTCGGGCATAATCAGTGCCGGTTTGCTGAGTTCGCTCACCGTTCAATCATACCTGGGCGCCACAGCTAACGCCGATCAGATCACCCTGAACAGTAGTCTGATCAAGATTCAATTACTTTCAGGCGGCACCGCGGCCATCATCAAGTTTGTGCCCGGGGCTACCTATGATGCTGTTCAGATCAGTATCGATGCAACCTTGTCTGCGCTTACAAACCTCAATGTTTACTATGCAACCAAGCAGGTAGAAGCGCCTGTACTGGCTACCAATACAGCTAATATTTGCGGCGGTGGCAGTGCTACCTTTACAGTGAGTAACGCACGTAACAGTGTAATAACTTATGATTGGTACGATGCCGCAGTTGGGGGTAACCTGGTACATACCGGATCTTCTTATACTGCAACCGGTTTAACTGCATCAACAACTTTCTATGTACAGAGCCGCCGAACCTCAAATGGTTGTATTAATGCTAACCGCGTACCGGCTACTGTAAACGTTACGCCAACGCCGCCTGCACCTGTGCTGGCTGCTAATACAGCAACTGTTTGTGCCGGCAACCCGGTAACTCTGTCGGTAACTAATGCCGGTACGGCTACCATTAATTGGTACGATGCAGCTGCCGGTGGTAACCTGCTACATACTGGTGCTGTTTATGTGTTTACGCCTGTAGCCAACGGCAGCTACTTTGCCGAGGCTACTAATGGCAGCTGTACCAGCAGTACCCGCACACAGGCTACTGTAACGGTAACGCCTCGTCCGTCTAACCCAAGTGTGGTATCTGCCAATGTACAAGTGTGTGCAGGCAGTACCGCTACCTTGCAGGTACAAACTCCTGAAACGGGTGTAACTTATAGCTGGTATGCAACTTCAACCAGTACAACTGTACTGGGTACGGGCACCAGCTTTACCACCAGCGCAATCAACGCTAACACCACCTTTTACGTTGGCGCAACCAGTAATACCGGCGGTTGCGATAATACCGGCGGCCGAACCGCAGTTAACGTAACTACTGGCGGCTCTATTGCTGCTCCAACATTGAGCGCTACGGCAACTCAGGTTTGTGCAGGCGGTAGCGCTACTGTAAGTGTAGTTAACCCAGTTGCCGGTTTAACGTACAACTGGTATACTGCGCCAACCGGTGGCTCACCGGTGTTTAGTGGTACCAGTTTTACACTAAATAACATTACTCTAAGTGCTAAATATTATGTAGAGGCTGCCAACACCAGCGGTTGCGTAAGCGCTACACGCACAGAAACAGATATTAATGTACAGGCTCCGCCTACGCCGCCGCAGGTGCAGGCAGGTGCTGGCGGTACTAATGTATGTGCCGGTTCATCAGCCAGTTTAAGCATTCTTAACCCGGATGCAAGCCTGGTTTACCGTTGGTACAATGCCGCTACAAACGGCACTATCCTGTATACTGGTACGCAGTTCAATACTCCGGCTTTAACAGCCAATACTTCTTATTATGTAGAAGCGGCTGCCGCTGGTAATTGTAATCCATCAACCCGTACTAAAGTTGATATTACCGTTACAACGTTGCCTAATTCGCCGGCATTGGTAGCATCAACATTGGTAATCTGTCAGGGTAGTACCGCTACATTGCAAATCAGCAACCCGCAAAACGGTATTATCTACCAGTGGTATGATTCACCGGCTCAAACTAACAAACTGTTTGAGGGCAGTACTTATGTAACGGGTCCTATTAACGCTAATACCATGTTCTATGTAGCTGCGGTTAACGGTAACGGCTGTCGCAGCAACAGCTTAGGTACAGCGCAAGTAAATGTGCAATCGGCTCCGGGGGCACCAGTGCTTACTAATAATGCTGTTTCAGCTTGTGCCAATAGCCAGGCAGTACTAAGCATTAATAATCCACAAACAGGCTTTACCTATAATTGGTATAGCACTGCTACAGGTGGTACGGCGCTGGCATCTGGTACCAGCTTTACTACACCGGTATTAACTGCCAACGCTACTTTCTATGCCGAGGCCGTTAATAGTACGGGTTGTATATCAGGCACACGTTCAGCAGCTAATGTGACTGTTAATCCTGCACCTGCAAACCCTGTGGTAACTGCAGTGGGCGGCTCAACCAGTCCAAGCATCTGTGCTAACAGCACCATTGCACTTAACGCCACCAGCACCACCGCTAACGTTACCTTTAATTGGTACAATGTGGCTACCGGCGGCACGCCAATAGCTACCGGTGCAAGTTATACCACTGGCCCGCTTACCGCAGCCACCACTATTTATGCCGAGGCTGTTGCCAACGGCACCGGCTGTGTGTCTGCTGCACGTACCGGCATCACTATTAACGTAAGCGCACCACCGGCAACACCAACTCCGGTTGCTGCTGCTGTTAATGCATGTAATGGCAGCCCGGCTACGCTGGCTGTGGCATCACCTGTAGGAGGCGTAACTTATCACTGGTATGATGCCAGCAAGACAACGGTACTGGCTACCGGTCCAACTTATACCACCGGTCCAATTACCGCCAATGCTACTTATTATGTAGATGCCACCAGCGGATCTTGTACCAGCCCATCATTGGCCAGTGTACAGGTTACGGTGGTTGCTATTCCAGGTGCCCCGGTACTGGCCAGCAATGCAGTGAACAACTGTAGCGGCAGCCAGGCTACATTGAGCGTGGCATCGCCACAAACAGGCTATACTTATAACTGGTATGCAGCAGCAACAGGCGGCAGTGCACTAAACAGCGGCACCACCTTCCTAACACCTGCTTTAACCGCCAATACCACTTACTATGCCGAGGCTGTTAACAGCAACGGTTGTCCGTCGGCAACGCGTACTGCAGTAGCGGTAAATGTGCTGCCAGTGCCGCCAACACCGGGTGTGGCTGCTACGGGTACAGATATTTGTGCCGGTGCAACAACTACGCTGGCCGTAAATAATCCAGACGGAGCACTTACTTATCGCTGGTACACTACTGCTACCGGTGGTACAGCGGCAGGAACCGGTGCAACCTTTACCACCCCTGCGCTTAATGCTAGTACTATTTATTATGTTGAAGCCACTAATGGTGGCGGCTGTGTTAGTCCAGCGCGTGCAACAGTAACCGTGCAAGTAAGGCAGCCGTTGGCCACACCGGTAGTTAGCGTAGGTACAGCAACTAACAACTCGGTTACCTTCCAATGGGCCGCGGTACCAGGTGCAGTGTCATACCAGGTTAGCCTGGATAACGGCTCAACCTTCAGTTCACCAAGCTCAGGCGCAGCGGGCACTACACATACTGTAACTGGTCTGCAACCTAATCAGGCAGTAACCATTGTGGTGAAGGCTTTCGGCAGCGTGGCTTGCCAGATGAGTGCATTGTCTGACGCGGTGACCGGCCGCTCGCTTAATCCGTTTGGCGATGGTTTGTATATCCCGAACGCGTTTAGCCCTAACGGCGATGGTAAGAACGATATATTCCAGGTGTATGGCACTAACGTTAAATCGGTAACCATTTGGGTGTATAACCAGTGGGGATCGCTGATGTTGCAGACCACTAACAATGCTGCCGGATGGGATGGTACTTACAAAGGCACGCCGCAGCCGGTAGGTGTATACGTGTACTACGTAGAAGCCATTATGAACGACTCACAGAAAGTAACCAAAAAAGGCACAGTAACACTATTGAGGTAAAGCGTTGCGGGCCGCTGCTTGCGGCGGCCCTGCATTGCTTTATGGTAAACCAAAAACCATAAACATCATGAAAAACAGACTACTACTATTAATGGCGCTGATTATGGCCGGAGCAACCTCTGTAAAGGCCCAGATCGATCCGCATTTCTCGCAATATTATGCTAATCCACTGTGGCTTAACCCTGCACTTACCGGCATTATGAATGGTGATTTTCGTCTTACCGGTAATTACAAGAACCAATGGGCCAACGTTGGCAACGCCTATCAAACGGTTGCGGTTGCTGCTGATGCCCGTCCGAGCGACCGCGTAAGCGTGGGCCTGAATGTGCTCGATCAGCGGGCAGGCTCGGCAGGGTTCAACTACCTCACTGCTTATGGATCTTTTGCTTACAACATCACCGTGTCTGCCGATGGTAATCAAAAAATCAACTTTGGTGTACAGGCCGGTTTTATTAACCGCAGTTTTGATATGAGCAAAACACAGTTTGGCAGTCAGTATAACCCCAACTCAGGCTTTGATCCGTCTATGCCGAGCTTTGAAAGTTTCTCAAACAGCAGTACCACCGTGTTTGATGCCAACGCCGGTATCTTTTATTACGATGGCGATCCGCTGAGTACGATTAATCCTTTTGCTGGTGTAAGTGTCGGTCACCTGTCTCGCCCAAATGATCCGTTTTCTGGTACGGGTAAAGGTAAGGTGCCGTTGCGTTATACCTTTCACGGTGGCGTACGCATCAAGGCTTCAGAGCTATTTGATATTACCCCTAATGCTTTATATATCCAGCAGCAAAAAACCAATGAGTTTGCTATGGGGGCCTACTCTGAGCTAAAGTTTCAACAAAATAACGGGCTAATTATGGGTGCCATGTACCGTATACATGACGCGGCTGTTGCCGATGTGGGCTACCACGTAAACAACACCATTATTGGTGTGAGCTATGATTTCAATACCACATCACTAAGCCGGGCAACCAACGGTATGGGCGGCCTGGAGCTTTCTATTAGCTACGTGTTCCATAAAAGAATACAAGAACCTGAACCTATTTGTCCAAGGCTTTAAATCACAATTGTATCATGATGAAGAAATCTACTATTCTGCTATCGCTCTTTCTGCTGGCCGCACCAGCCGCGCTGTTTGCGCAGTATAAAAGTGATTTTAAAGAACAGGGCGACAAATCGTTCAACAACAAAGATTACTACGAGGCTGCCTATTATTATAAAGAAGCAGCTAACGGCATGCAAATGACGCCGTCGGCAGTGCTGCCATTTCAGTCTACTGTTGTTAAAAAAACTACCGATAAGGTGCCTGAGCAAATCTATGTGGCCTTTCAATTGGCAGAATCATATCGAGGATATCAGAACTACCTGGAGGCCGAAGGCTGGTATTTCCGCGTCTTGAACGCAAATTATGAGAACAAATACCCGCTGGCCCGTTATTGGTACGGCGTTTGTTTGCGCGCCAACCAGCATTTTGACGAGGCTATAACCCAGCTTACCCAGTTTACGGCCAATTACAAAGGCGACCAAAAATACGTGGAGCAGGCTAATAAAGAGATGGAAAATTGCCGGTTTGCCAAAGAGCAATACAAATATCCAATGTTAGCCGATCTGACTAAAATGAAGGGCGACTGGAATTCTGACGGATCAAATTATGCTTTGCAGGCCAGGGATGGCCGCTCATGGTTTACTTCGTCGCGTATGCTAAAGGATGATAAAAAACGCCTTAACCGCGTATATGAATTTGCCGCAGGTGGTATTGCCAAACCTGAGATTGTTCATTTTGAGGGCGAGGGCAAGAAGGATGTAGAATACGGCACTCCCGCGTTTACGCCAGATGGCTCGCGTATGTACATTACCCGTTGGTATAAAGATGGTGCTAAAACCATTCATGGTATTTATTTTTCTAATAAAAAAGCACAAGGCTGGGGGCCGTTAGTAAAACTAAACGGTAATGTAAATGCCGATAGTTTCAGCGCGATACAACCTTGTGTAGCCTTTGGTGGAAAAAAGCTGTTGTTTGTATCTAACAAGGCAGGCGGCCAGGGTGGTTATGACATCTGGGTTGCAGATCTGGGTGCTGATGGACAGCCGGTAAACTCTACCAACCTGGGTTCTAATATTAATACCAGTGCCGATGAACAGGCGCCTTATTATAGTGACGCCGACAAACGCATGGTGTACAGCTCTAAAGGTATGGTTGGCCTGGGTGGCTTTGATTTGTACGAAGCTAATTATAACGGTGTAGAGTGGGGCAAGGCACATAACATGGGTTTCCCGGTTAACTCTGCCAAAGATGATTTGTATTATTATCCTGACAAAACCGATCCGAAGAAATTTTATATCAGTTCAGACCGCGAGTCTGACTGTTGCCTGGATCTGTTTACCGCTACAGATAAGCGCTACATCCTGTCTGGCCTGGTAGTTGATTGTGAAACCCACAAAGCTCTGGCTGGTGCCAAGGTAACCTTCCTTGACTCGATCAGCAAGGCCAATATTAAAGAAGAAGTTTTGGGTGCCGATGGTAAATATGCCTTTGCGGTAACTACTCAACGGCCGTATAATCTGGTGATAGAGAAAAGCGGATACTTTACCAAAGTATTGCCTATTGTACAGCGCGGTGCAAAAATGAAGGGCGATACGCTGTTCAACCCGGATCTGTGCCTGCAGCCGTTTGTGGTGAACAAGCCTATTGTTATTCAAAACATTTTGTATGATTTCAACATGGCCACGCTTCGCCCTGAATCAAAAACGGTGCTGAATGATCTGGTGAAGATCATGAAGGATAATCCGAAAATTAAGATCGAACTAAGCTCGCATACCGACTCTATTGGTAGCGATGCTTATAACATAGATCTGTCTCAACGCCGCGCACAGGCATGTGTAGATTATATTATTGCCAGTGGTGTGGACAACGCCAGAATATTTGCCAAAGGATACGGCAAAAGCAAACCAATAGCACCAAACTCACTGCCTAACGGTAAAGATAATCCGGAGGGCCGCCAATTAAACCGAAGAACCGAATTCACAGTATTAAAAGTAGAAGAATAAGTTATGGAACAACATCTTCATTCTTGCCGCCCGTTGCTGCGCACTAAAAAGTTTTCTACGCAGCACGTCGAAATTTTTGAGCACATCTTGTCTGGCAAAACCAACAAGTCTATCAACGCTCATTATGGCTACTCAGAGCGCTCGCACTCTGTGGCAGACCACGCCCGCAAAGTAATGTACAAACTGCTGGTACAGGAAGGCCTGAGCAAACGCGACCATATTGCCCAGGTTACCTATCCGCGCAAATACTGTTTCTGGTGGAAAAAAGTGCTTGAAAAGCATAAACCAAGTCTAATGGGCATGGCCATCAAACCAGAGTATTATGATGACAGGCAATTATAATTGCCTGTCATCATAATACTTAATCCTAAAAACCTAAATTTGTATTTTTCCGATCCACACCTTTATCTTAAATGAACCTGAGTTTTCTGTCTGATTAGTTTGTAAATGTTCTCATTTAGCAAAAGGTTGAATGACATATCCATATCCCGTAAACTGTATTTTACGGTTGGGATTATGGCGCTGCTGGTAACCGTTGAATTATGCACGCTATGGTTTGCGGTTAGCACACTGTCATCAGTGCGGTCTTTTGTTGCCGGCGAGGGACTCTGGTCCAAAGCCGAAAAAGATGCCGTGCTTTACCTGCGCATGTATGCCTATTCGCACGACGAAAAGGACTATCAGACCTTTAAGAAGTTCCTCGATGTTTCTAAAGGAGATAAAAAAACGCGGGCAGAGTTACAGAAAAAACATCCAGACCTTAACAAGGCGCGGCAGGGTTTTCTGCAGGGCAAAAATCATCCGGCAGATGTAGAGGGGATGATTAAGTTGTTGCAGCGCTTTCATAATGTTTACTATCTCAAAAAAGCATTTACGCTGTGGGCCGATGCCGATCCTATGATTGAGCGCTTAGAGCGCATAGGCGATACGCTGCACGTACAAATGGTAACGGTGGGCCCACAACAGGCCTACATTCAAGAAGCGCTGGGAGAGATGACCTACATCAATCAGCAGCTAACCATTATGGAAGATGGTTTCTCATCCACGCTGGGTGAGGGCGCGCGCTGGTTAGAGGGGCTGGTGCGCAAGGTTTTGCTTATGCTTTCGCTAACCATCGGCACCACCAGTATTTTAATTACTATTTCCGTAAGCAATAAGATTGAAGAAGGTATTTCGGCCATTAACGAGGCAGCTCTTGAATTTAGTTTGGGGCGCTTGACCACACGTGCACAGGTATTTTCTAAGGACGAAATTGGCACACTGGCCATGGCTTTTAACCAAATGGCAGACAAGCTGGAGTCAAGTATCCGGGCTATAAGGGAGAAAGAGCAGCATTTGCAGAAAGAGCAGGAAAGGGCCGAAGCATCAGAGAAGGTAAAACGCCTGTTTCTGATGAATATGAGCCACGAGCTACGCACGCCGATGAACGCTATTTTGGGTTTTGCCCATTTGCTGGAAGATGCTACAGTAAGCAAGGAACAGAAAGACTATATCAAATTCCAGATACTGGCAGCGGAAGAATTGTTGAATATTCTGAATGATATCCTCGATTTTTCAAAGATCGAATCAGGTAACGTGGTACTGGAGGCCATGCCTTTTAATCTGCACCAGATGATTGACGATTTGTCTGCAGAAATGCTGCCGAAGGCCGCGGGGAAAGACATTCATTTTCAAATATATGTAGATCACAACATACCGGAGGTGCTACTGGGTGATGCCAAGCGCTTGTGGCAGGTGTTATACAATTTGCTGGCTAATGCCTTTAAGTTTACAACCCGTGGTAGAGTGGGCATTTCTATCAGCGTGGTAAAAGATCATCAGCATCACCAGGAATTGGAGTTTAGCGTTACCGATACGGGCGTAGGCGTTGCTGACGATGTGAAAGAAAAAATATTTGAAAGCTTTGAGCAGGCAGAGTCTGGCCCTGAGCGCCGGTTTGGCGGTGCAGGGCTAGGGCTGAGTATTGTAAAGCAACTGGTAGAATTGCAAGGGGGCAAGGTACACGTAAATAGCCAGCAGGGCAGAGGGTCTGAGTTTTATTTCCGACTGTCGTTCCTTAAACTAAAGGGCGGGCAAATGCCAGAACAGGTTGAAGAGATTAGCCAGTCTCAGCGTGAAATACTATCTCCTAAAGATGGACGCGTCCGCGTACTTGTTGTTGATGATAACCCTATGAACCGCCTGGTGGTTAACAAAATGTTACAAAAGAAAGGGTTTGAAGCTGAAGAGGCGGAAAACGGAAAGGTAGCCCTTAACAAGTTTAACAACGGGCATTTTGATATGGTGCTGATGGATCTGCAAATGCCCGAGATGGATGGCTATGAAGCTACCCGGCAGATTCGCGCCATGGCTGATGATAAAAGGAATGTGCCTATTATCGCCATCACTGCTCACACCATCCAGGGCGAGCGGGAGCGCTGCTTGGCTATTGGTATGAACGAATTTATTTCCAAGCCGTTTAAGCCTGATGAGCTTTTTGAAAAGATGGATGGGTTGTTGAAGTAGCAACCAGTATTTGAGGGAGGGATGTCATCCTCCTTTGTCGAAGGGCGCGCAATGGCCTGCTCGTTTGGTTACATAATGGATAGTCCACCGCACATGTTTAGACGGAGCTCAACATAACACCCTTTTTAGGTAGCCCTACAAATCAATCACATCTTTCTTTTTCCGGCTACGCATGCGTTTGGGCACAAACTCCAATATCTCGTTTTTTAAAGCTTCAATCATGCGGCGTTTCAGGAAGTTGCGCTGCATAACGATGCTCACCTCGCGGGCGGGCTCGGGTGCACGGAAGTAGCGTACCTTATCCAGTTGTTTTTCAGAAAGCTCAGAAAGGGCTAGTTCTGGCAATATGGTGGCGCCATTGTTTTGGTCAACCATGCGTTTCAGCGTTTCTACGCTACCGGTGTTGTATTCAAAATGCTGAAAGCTTTGGGTGCTTTTACGACGCTGGCACATGTTTAAAACCTGGTTGCGCATACAGTGGCCCTCGTTCAATATCCAGATTTCTTCCAGGTCAATATCATCGGGCTCAATGTGTTTCTTTTTAAACAGTTTGCTGGTTTTAGAGGTATAGGCCACAAAGTTTTCGTAAAATACCGGTATCTCAGTCAGGCTGGCCTCGTGCAGCGGAGTAGAAAGGATGCCGCAATCAATCAATCCAAGCTTAAGCTGTTGGGTAATCTGCTCGGTGGTTAGCTCCCAAACCAGCAGCTTTACCTGTGGATACTTCTCAATAAATTGATTGATAATGCGCGGCAGCAAATATGGCGCAATGGTTGGGATGATGCCTATTTTCAATTCGCCGGCCAGGTCCTTCTGGCGGTCGCTCACAATTTCCTTTAGTTTTTGGCTTTCGGCTAACAGTACGCGAGCCTGGGCTATAATTTCTTCGCCAATTTCGGTCGGTACTACGGGCTGCTTGCTGCGATCAAATATTTTTACACCCAAGGTGTCTTCCAGCTTTTGTAGCTGCATGCTCAGGGTGGGCTGGGTTACAAAGCATTTCTCTGCGGCCAGCACAAAGTTGCGGTAAGTATCAACCGCAACGGCATATTCTAGTTGAACTAAGGTCATATCGCTTCTTCAAGTAAACTCAAATATACTTATAAATGATTGCTATACCAATGTAAATAATCTATTGATTATTTCTATTTTAATAAAGCGATATTTCAAACGGGAAAAGCTTCTCAAATAAGTATTTGAAAAGCTTAGTTGTTTAAGGGTTTGAATAACTATTGGAACGCTGGCTCTGCTTAGTTTGTAGCACCACCTCTTATCAGCAGGCGTTGACCGCTTACAAAAGATGGCAGACCACTTGCAAAAAAATAAATTGCCGCAGATGAGTATCAAACAAAAAGACCTGCATTTGCAGGTCTTTTTGTTTGATTATTTCATCCCGATTAATCGCGCCGAAAGATTTCTCCTTCCCTGCGCTACGTAGTGTTCTGTTATTATTCTACCGTAACCGATTTAGCCAGGTTACGTGGCTGGTCAACATTACAGCCGCGCATTACCGCAATATAGTAAGACAGTAATTGCAGAGGTATAGTAGCCAGCAATGGCACAAATGCTTCGCCGGTTTGTGGTATTTCAATTACGTGCTCGGCCATGCCTTTAATTACGGTATCGCCTTCGGTAACAATGGCAATTACTTTACCGCCACGAGCTTTTACCTCTTGTATGTTGCTTACCACTTTTTCATAAGATGAGTTTTTAGTGGCGATAAACACTACCGGCATTTCGGCATCAATCAGGGCAATTGGTCCGTGTTTCATCTCGGCGGCGGGGTAACCTTCTGCGTGGATGTAAGAGATCTCTTTTAATTTCAATGCGCCTTCTAACGCTACAGGAAACGAACTACCGCGACCCAGGAACAGACAGTTGTTCGAGTCTTTATAAGTGGCAGCAATCGCCTTAATCTGATCGTTAGATTGTAACGCTTTCTCAATCAGATCTGGAATTTCGTTTAGCTCGGTCAGATACTCAATTAGTTTACCCTGGGTTATTGTGCCGCGTTGCTGTGCGGTGTAGAAAGCCATGAGTGTTAATGCCGTAACCTGTGCGGTAAATGCCTTGGTTGACGCTACGCCAATTTCAGGGCCAGCGTGTGTATAGACGCCGGCATGGGTGATACGCGGAATAGAAGCACCTACAACATTGCAAATACCAAATATGGTAGCGCCTTTTTCTTTAGCAAGTTCAATAGCGGCCATGGTGTCGGCAGTTTCGCCTGATTGTGAGATGGCTATTACCAGGTCTTTCTCGGAGATGATAGGGTTACGGTAGCGAAACTCTGAAGCATATTCTACCTCTACAGGTATACGGGCATATTCTTCAATCAGGTATTCGCCTACCAAACCAGCGTGCCACGAAGTACCACAGGCCACTATAATAATGCGGTCAATATTCTTTAGCTTCTCTGTATATTCTTTAATGCCACCTAGCTGTACAATGCCACGTTCCGGATAAATGCGGCCGCGCATACAATCACGAATAGAGCGAGGCTGCTCATAGATCTCCTTCATCATGAAGTGATCATAGCCGCCTTTCTCCAGCATTTCCAGTTGCAGGTCAAGCTCCTGGATGTATGGGGTCTGAATGGTATTGTCTATGTTCTTAATCAGCAGGTCATCACGACGGATGTAAGCGATTTCGTTATCGTTCAGATAAATTACGTTTTTGGTGTATTCCACAATCGGAGTAGCATCTGATGCTACGAAATATTCGCCTTTGCCAACGCCAATTACCATCGGACTGCCTTTACGGGCCGCAATCATCAAATCAGGCTCAGTTGAACTCATGATAACGATAGCATAAGCGCCAATCACCTTATTAAGGGCTAAGCGGGCCGCCTCCTGAAGGTCAAGATTTGTCTCTTTCTGAATATCCTCTATCAGGTTAATCAATACCTCAGTATCAGTATCACTCTTAAATTTATAGCCTTTGGTAAGTAACGCCTCTTTAATGGTAGCATAGTTTTCAATAATACCATTATGGATAATAGTCAGCTTACGGTTGTTTGAAGGATGCGGGTGGGAGTTACGATCACTTGGTGCGCCGTGAGTGGCCCAACGGGTATGACCCATACCCAGGGTGCCTTTCAGCGGGATGTCTTTAACAAAATTTTCCAGGTCGTTTACCTTACCGGCTTTTTTATAAACTTTTAGTTCTTTATCAAGTAAAGCCACGCCGGCACTGTCATAGCCGCGGTATTCCAGTCGGTGCAAGCCTTTTATTACGATGGGATAGGCGTCACGATAGCCTATATAACCTACAATTCCACACATAAATAGTTAGCGGTTGTCTATAAGGGGTTAAAAACAATAAAGGTAAATACTTATTAGCACAAAAACGTCAATGTTTTTGTCAAAGTATAGCAGGAACAAAAAATCCCCGTGCGGGGATTTTTTGTTTTATTTACCAGAATTAACCTTGGTGTAAATTACATTTAGTTTAATACGATACGGGTAGTTGGAAGATGCAGACGTTTGCGAGCCCACCGCTACCAGACGCCCAGCCACTTGTGGTGTAGGGGCAAAGTCTGTTGTAGCCGGTTGTTGCGATGTGTTTGTTTCATCGGTAACGCCCAGATAAGTGCCGTAATCTATGGTTTTGCCCAGCATTAGATCTTGTATATAGCCGGTAATTATAAAATGGTAGCTACCATCTGTGGTGTAAAAACCGCCAAATACACTTTTGTCTAAGTATCTGGGATCACTGGTATTATCGTCCTGTAAAAAAGTTCGTTGCTTGGCTATATCCCACTGGTACATAATAATAGCTGGCTGTGGCGCCAGTGGTACAGTAGTGCCCGGTGCCGGTGTAATAACTAGGTCTGCCCGGTTAATAACGATGCTGCCGCCAGCTTGAGTAGCAATGTTTTTCAGGTTAGGAAAGCTGATTTTTGCTTTTAAGCCCCCCATTCCTTGTAAATAAAACGTGCTGTTTGACGTAGATTGATTAGCTATGGCGGCAGTAACTGCTGCAGATGGCGTGCGTTTAATTTCAGCAGCAAATTTTGAGAATGGCATTTGCACAATGGCGGTATCAATGGTGCCATTGCCGTCATTGGTGCGATAATAAACATCAACACTGCTGGAGTCTGTCAGGGCCAGCATCATGGCGCCGCCGGTACTGCTGCCCAATTGCGTAGGATCTAGCTTTACATATAGGCCTTTAATGGCCTTCTGAAATTCTGTTACAGAGCTTAACTGTGTTGATGTTGCCCTGAACAGGTTGTTATTGATAAACGCTGTGCTAATCGGGATCCTGATTTGTGGTGCTACCAGTTTAGCGGTGTCTTTGCCTCCGGTTACGATATCAGTAATGCTTACCCTTGTATTAGGACGTGCATTAAAAGTTTTTGTGCCCAGTAGCGTAGGAAGGGTAGACCAGGTGTCTGTAGCATGATAGTTCTTGGTGACGTCAGGATTGCTGGCTAACTGATATACGTCTGCTTTATACCGTGTGGCCAGCGAGTCGCCGTAAAAGCCTTGCGCATAACGTAGTACCAGTACAGCAGAATCTACTGTAATGGTACCGGTTGGTAATGTATAGGCGGTTGAGCCAGGCAGGTTAAGGCCCAGGGCCAGGCTTGATTGCGTGGTGCCTAACACCGGGTCATTAATATAAGCCAGTGGAGACCGGGTATAACCAGTGGTGTCACTGGTTACTACTGGATCTTCATTCATGGTGTTTACAACAATGTCATTATACTCATATAATGAGCCGGTCAATTTCTGGTCGGGATCAAGACCTATACCGGTTTGCTTATTACATCCACTGAAAATAAAAAGACTTATTAACAGGGTCAATAAGTCTAATCGGAAAAATTTCATATACGCGTCTAATACTTATGCTACATGCACCAATTCCTCATTGGTGATTTCGTCGTAAAAATTGTAATAATTTTCGAAATCAGCAGTGTCATTGAACTCTAAAAGCGATTTATTGCTGTTTTTAACATTATTTAACACTTCAGCGTCAATTGTCTCGGTGCCGAAAACCACTCCGTCTGAGTATTGTATGGCGCCCAGATCAAGTGCAACATTGGTACCTGGTTTAAATACTTCGGTATGCTTTTCGTTCATGTCGGCCATAATGGCTTTTTGTGCAAATTCTGCATTCAAAGTGCCGTCAAACTCTTTGTCATACACAGAGTAGATTACCTTTGAGTGTTTAAAGGTAGGGTCGTCTTTGTAAGTGGTTTTCAGATATACCGGTACAAGTGCACTCATCCAGCCGTGGCAGTGAACGATGTCTGGCGACCAGCCCAGTTTTTTTACAGTTTCAATGGCGCCTTTGCAGAAGAAGATCATGCGCTCATCATTATCGGCGTAAAATTTACCGTCTTTATCGGTAAACACGTGCTTACGCTGAAAGTACTCGTCGTTATCCAGAAAATAAACCTGCATGCGTGCAGCCGGGATAGAAGCAACTTTAATGATCAGGGGGTTATCGTTATCGTTAATAATAATGTTCATCCCTGAAAGACGGATCACCTCGTGCAGGCGATTGCGGCGCTCATTGATGTTACCGAACCGCGGCATCAGGATGCGAATCTCAAAACCCTTATCCTGCATAGCCTGAGGCAGCTGGCGGGTTATTTCAGAAATTTTTGTGAGATCGAGGAAAGGTGACATTTCATGAGTTATAAACAGAAGCTTAGATTTACCCATCTCTTATCAGTGTTTTTAAATTGTACAGAACCTCAAAAAATTTGAGTCTGCAAATATAATCATTATTCTAAAAATAATCAATGGAAAGTGCAAGTAAGTTTTGGTTATTTTTGGCGAATTGTTCAACTTTGCCACCTTTTTTAAAATATTAAGCTTTTGAAGGTATTTAAGCTGAAAACCGACCTGCAGCAGTATCTTAACGATCTGCGCGCTGAGGGTAAAACCATTGGCCTGACGGCTACCATGGGTGCTTTGCACCAGGGTCATCTATCATTAGTGGCCCGGGCGAAGGAGCAAACAGATGTGGTTGTTGCCACTATTTTTGTTAATCCTACCCAGTTTACCGATCCAAAGGATCTGGAGAAATATCCCCGCCCTATTGAGCATGATACCCAACTGTTAGAACAAGCTGGTTGTGATGTTTTGTTCAATCCCGAGGTTACAGAGATGTATGCCTCCAATGAGCAATGGCATTTGGATATCGGCCCGCTGGAGCATTTGCTGGAGGGCAAATTCCGTCCCGGCCATTACCAGGGCGTTACGCAGATTGTTTATAAGCTGTTTGACGTAGTAAAGCCCGATTTGGCCTTCTTCGGTCAAAAGGATTACCAGCAGGTGATGGTGATCGGCCGGATGGTGGAACTGCTTAACTTGCCGGTGAAGCTGGTGATGTGCCCTATTGAGCGTGAGGCTGACGGCCTGGCCATGAGCTCGCGCAATGTGCATTTATCGGCTCAGGAACATCATACAGCGCTGGTGCTTTCTAAAACTTTATTCTGGCTGCGCGATCATTTCAGCATAGATCAAATGTCTAGGCTACAAAAAGAAGGCAGCGATCAGATCAGTCATACCCCGGGCGTTGATTTTGAATACCTGGAGCTGGCAGATGGCGAAACCCTGCAGCCTGCAACGACTCAAAGTAAAAGCATAGTTGCGCTGGTAGCGGCTAAAGTAGGCGCCACCCGTTTAATTGATAATGTGATTGTGAAATAAAACTACAACCTATGAAAAAACACATCTTTGGTATGCTGATGATCTGCGCTGTAGCGCTGGCATCATGTGGTAAAAAAGTGCCCCAGGGCAAGCTGGTTTATACGCTGACATATGATTTGCCTGACAACATTCGTCAGTTTGCCGATCATCTGCCTAAAGAGGCTGTGGTTTATTTCAAGGGCGATTCTGCGGTAGTGATTCAAAAAATGGATGACGAGTCTACCACCGTTATTACGCATCAGCCTACTAAGTTTATGGATGTGCTGTTTAAATCGCCTAAACAAAGTTACCAGGTTAACTATTCAAAGCAGGATCAGGAAGAGGACCGCGGCCATATGCCCATTTTTGAAGCGGTAAAAGGTGCGCAAACTCAAACCATGAACGGTGTAGCGGCCCAACAATACACGCTGACTGATAAGATGACTACC
>Ga0153918_1000257_pt1 | contig 29928 bp, 38 predicted proteins | sample TSFL002MetaG_FD_104687 | JGI IMG/M metagenome (GOLD analysis project Ga0153918, IMG submission 104687) | Attine ant fungus gardens microbial communities from Florida, USA - TSFL002 MetaG | ecosystem: Host-associated > Fungi > Mycelium > Unclassified | place: USA: Florida, Paynes Creek Historic... | reverse complement strand
TAACACCGCCTTGCCCCCATTGAACAATTAAGCTTCTGTTATCACTCATAGGGATTTTTGCCCAACCGTTATAGCCAGTCACACCGCTAACAGCCGGTAGTTTTGCCGCGTCTCCCAAACCAAGATTTTCAGGAAAACATAGACGCTCCTGACGATGCCGGACATCGCTGCAGTACAGTCAAAAATGACTTTGCTCGATAGAATATGGATAGCGATTGGGCTTACTAATGCAGAGGGTTTTTATGCGAATTGGTTATATCAGGGTGTCAACAATTGACCAAAATCCAGAGTTGCAGCGTGACGCAATCGAGCGCGCAAATTGTGAGCTAATTTTTGAAGACAAAATGACCGGAACAAAGGCAAAAAGGCCGGGGCTAAGTAAGTTACTCAGAACCTTAAAACCGGGTGATACGGTCGTGGTGTGGAAGCTGGATCGCCTGGGGCGCTCATTAATCAATCTTGCTGATCTACTGCAAAAATTTAAGCAGATGAATGTGGAGTTTCTCTCTATCACTGAAGGGATAAACACAAAAACAAGTATGGGGCGGTTTACGTTTCACATCATGTCTGCGCTGGCTGAAATGGAGCGTGAAATAATAATAGAGCGCACTTGCGCTGGGCTGGCAGCCGCGAGGAAGAAGGGACGCATTGGGGGAAGGCCGCCAAAATACTCAAGCGAGGAATGGGAGCAAATGGGGCGTTTAATTCAGAACGGTAAGGCGACACGCCAGCAGGTTGCAATCATTTATGATGTCGGGATCTCTACGTTATACAAAAAGTTTCCGGTTGATAAGCAGGCTCCGTTAGAAGGACAGGGTATGGAGCAATGAAAAAAGAAAAGCCGCGCCATTCGACGCGGCATTTTATAGTTAAAACAGGCTTGAGGCGGCGGTGCTCACACTGTTAAACGCAGAGCTGGCTGTGCTTTGCAGGTTGCCCAGCAAATCCCCCACAGATGATGCCTGTAGGCTTTCTCTCAGGTCTTCATCTTCCCGCTGAAAAGTAATCGTAAATTCGATTTTTTTTGCCTCGCCATACTGATCAAATTCCGTATGAGTGGTCTGTAGCTGGGTAAGGGCATACATCCCGAATATCTGACCTGTTCCACTAATCAGGGGCCAGGGCCGCCCGGTATATGCCTGTGTATCCAGTACGGCAAGACTAACTTTACCGCCGGTAATTTGTGGGTACAGCACGCCAGAAAGTGTAATTTGATCATCCCCTGCGCCTATGTACTGCCATTTTGCAGAGCGGTTGATCCGTTCGTTTTTCACGTGCCGCCAGGTTTTAGACTGCTGCATTTGCTGGTGTGGAATGGTCTTCAATTCAAAGACAAACATTCCGTATACCATCATCATATTTTCTATCCTCTTTATTCGCTGTCGCTGAATCTGCCACGGGAGCGGAAGCGCTTATCGAATTCTGCCTGCACCGCGTCAGCGGTCATGCGGGCAATATCGCGCGCGTTATCTGTGAAATTGCCGTGTAAGTGTACGTGCACGTGCATTTCCCCAAATGAAGGGGTATTTGAAGTTGGACTGTTGCGATCTGACCTTACAGGTTGCCCCACGGCCTGAATTACAGGCGGCTGTTTTATTGGTGCAGATGCTGTTGCTATCGCTGGTCTTGCCCCTAGTTGCTCAAAATTCGCAGGTGTTTTGGGTGTCGGTTCGTCCCAATTTGTAACAGGTGTAATTGCCGCCGCTGATACTGGAATTTTTGATACAACATTATGCTGAGTTAGTTTCTTACCCGGCATGGATCGTTCTTCTTGCCAGGCACCATGAACGGCAAGAGCTTTTGGCAGATTTTTAAACACTATATCGCCGGGGCCGATTCGCTGTTTTTTGGTTTCATCCAGCATTCCGCCGGTGTTATCAGCAATCTTTTGAAGACGGCGCTGGGTTCCTGTTTCAGAGCCAACGATGGCTGATGGTGGAGTGATTTCAGGTGTGGCTGGCTTGTCCTCTTTTTTTGACCAGTGCCATTCCTTTTTAACCATTTTTTTCTGCTTATCATCCCACTCCCACACAACGGGATCTTTTGCCAGCGACTGTGCTTTAGCGTGCGCCGCGTCAATGCCGTCTGGAATGATGTCGAGTTTTTTCAGTATCCAGCCAATCATTCTGGCCAGCCCGGTCAGAGGCAACATTAGCCCCTGAATGGCGAGGCCAAAAACTCTGCCGAATGTCTCACCGGCGCTTGCGCATTTATCCAGTGTTTCTTTGCTGGCATTCATGGGGGTAAACAGATTGGTGAACCACTGCCACAATTGAGAGACAGCATTCGCAATAACCCCAAACACTGGGGCCAGGCCAGCGAAGGCGTCACGGAATGGCGTAAGAGCCTGCATCACCCCGGAAAAGAACCCCGCAAAAAATGCTTTAATAGGTTCCCAGAACCGCCAGATCAGCAGCCCTGCCGCGATAAATGCCGCACCGATCAAACCTATTGGGCTTAACAGCAAAGATAACGCGCCGCCTAATCCACTCAGTGCTGATGACGCAATCCCCATAATAGTGGGTAGGCCGGTCAGCCTGATGAGTAAGCCGCCAATGCCTTTAACCAGACCGCCAAGCGCCGCCCCTGGTGATATAAATGCTGCCGTCAGTATTCCACGCAATGGGGTTAATATGCCGGTAAGTTTTCCGGCGCTCCCTGCCACCATTCTAAAAGCCTGGCCCCACCCACGGATGCTGCCAAGTGGCCCGGTTAGGACTCTACCGAAACGGGTAAACAGGGGGATAGCTCCGCCCAACCCACTCGAACCGGTCAGCAGGGAAAAACCAAGCTTTAGCTTTGCCAGAGGCCCCAAAAGCAAACCAACAGCCAGGGAAGTTGCACCAATTCCGGCTGTCAGTGCCAGGGTGCTTCCGAGTGTTACCAGTAGCGCTTTCGACAGTTGAGGGTTGTTGCGCGCCCACTCAGTCATTACCCCGATAGAGCCGCTTAACGCCTGAGTTAATTTACGTAGTGCACCATCCGCTAACTCTTCTATCTGAATGCGAAAAGCTTCCCAGGCGCTGTCGAGTTCTTTCAGGTCACCGCCCAGGTTGTCAGCCATTTTTTTCGCAACGGTAGCTGATTCACCGGCTGCATTCTGAAGTTCCTTTGTGAGCTTTTGCAGTTCACCGGAACCCGCAGCCTGTACCAGTGTTTGCAGACCAACGAAGGCTTCCTCACCGGCAATGTTTTTGAAGAATGAAACCTGATCAACCTGCCCGTATTTTTGAGTGGCCTTAAACAGATCAAGTAATACCGTTTCCATCGGGCGCATTTTGCCGTTGGCATCAGCAACTGATACGCCGAGTTCTTTCAGCGCGTCAGCCGCGGCTTTTGGTGGAGAGGCAAGGCGGGAAAGGCTTGAACGCAGTGCTGTACCGGCATCACTTCCGCGCAGACCGTTATTGGCGAGCATTCCAGCCATTGCTGATGCCTGCTCAAGGCTTATCCCCAGATTGGCGGCGACTGGCCCCGCATATTTCATGGTGTCGCCCAATGCGCGCAGGTCGGTATTGGTTCGGGTAAATGCCGCTGTCAGCGTATCGCCAACCCTGTCCATCTGATCTGATGACAGTTTAAATTGCGTAAGGATATTTGAGCCGATATCAGCAGACTCACCAAGATCCATCCCACCGGCAAGCGCCATATTCAGTACGCCAGGTAATGCCGCCTGTATAGCCTGCGGAGTAAAGCCCGCCATAGCGAGAAAAGCTTGCCCGCTGGCGGCATCACGCGTGGTGAATGCCGTTTCTGCGCCAAGCTTTTTGGCCTGGGCGCGAAGTGCTGCATATTGTTCGTCGCCTTTATCCAGGCGCGTCAGCGCACCAACGCGCGACATTTCCTCATCAAATCCAACAGCAGGCGCAAGGAATCGCCCGGCGGCATAGCCTGCACCGACGCTTGCACCAACAGCAACGGCCCCGCCGGTTCGGAGGTTGCCCGCCTTAGCGCTTAGACGATCATAGCGTGCTCGTGCATTCGTCACCGCTGCAAGCTGTCGCCGCTCTCTTTCCAGTGTCTGGTTGTATTGTTCAGTGCGTCTGATCGCGCTCTGGATTGTGCGATCCCCGCCAGCAAGTGAAACGCCGTGCGCGCGTAGCGCCTGGGATGCCTGCTGAAGTCTTGCAGTCTCTTTTGAACGGCTGGCGCTGAGGCGGTCAATTTTAGCTGCCAGTGCGGTCATGCGCTCGCGCTGGGCATCGGTGAGCGTAGCCCCGTCTTTCTGGGCCTTATTCAGCCCGTCAAAGGCACGCTGGGTGGTGGCGAGTTGTTGCGAGGTTTTTTTAACGCGCTCATTAAGGCGTGTGAATGCCTGGGATTGCGTATCGAGGTCTTTAATTGAAGACTGTGTTTTTTTGAGGGATTCAGATAAACCGCCCACAGAATTGCGGGCGGCATTTACGGGGCGGGTTAGTTTATCAATCGCGCTGAAGGCAACGCGAATACTAAGGTCTTTCATCTTCACTGTTTCCGCTTCGGATAGCCGCCCGCTCACGCCAGGCTATCACCTCACTCAGGGACATAGTGAAAACCTCTGAGGGCGGCCAGTTGAAAATAACTGCTATATCAGCAACCAGATCGTCGATCAGGTCGAAGTGCGGGACGTTTACTCGCTCTCCGTCTCCGTCTCGTTCTTCATGCCAGGCTCCGGCGGCGCTAAAAAAGGCGTGAGCACCTCGCAGAACAACACAAAGTCAGTGGTTGCCATAGTTTCGATCTCTGCCTGTTTGAGGCGTGGGGAGGTGCAGCGGGTTAGCAGCGTGCTGATGCTGTCAACGTCCATATTCATAACGTTCACCAGGCGCAGGCCGCGCAGAGAGCCAGCCTGTTTCACTTCATCCGTGATGGTAATTGTGGTGATTTCATTACCATTTCGCATGATTGGTTTAGACAGGGTTACAGTATTTTTATCAGTCATTGATTTTGTCTCCGGCGGCACTCCATGAGCGCCGCACTTTAAAGGTTTATCAGCTACCCATTCCCAGCGCGGAGGTCACGCGGGATGGATAAATATTTTTACCGTCTTTCTTGTAAACGAAGTTCAGCAGATCAATTTCCCAGACCGGCGCGTCGTCAATCGTTAACTTGTAGTAGGTGTTTTTAATGGCGTAGGTTACGGACGTGTCTTCACCCTGCTTACTTTCGCCGTTATCGATCTCAGTGAATTTGCCGCGCATTTCCACTTCAACAATCTGACTTTCACCTGACGTGTAATACTCGCCAACGAAGCGTAAAAGGGTGCCATCGAGATCGCCGCCGTATTCAAGCAATAGCTCTTTAACCAGACCGCCAACAACCATCGTGGCATCAAGTGCGCCGCTATCCAGACCCAGATCGACAGCAACCGAGCCAATCATGCCGCCACCCTGATAATCTTCAGTTTTACGGGTTAGCTTCGGCTGGGTGAGAGAAGTCACTTTGCCAATATTGTTGACGCCATTAACGAAGCAGGTAAATAGCCGTAGTTTTGCTGGAATAGCCATTATTCACCCCCAAGCGCTGAGAAAGCAGGTTCAATATATTCATCGGTGAACGTCTGGATCAGCGTGAGATTTTCCATCGGCGGAACCGGTGTGTATTTGTAGCGAATAACTACTTTTCCCTGACGTAGATCGGTTGTTGCGTTATCCACGATATCAAACCAGCAATCCGCCCCAAGTAGCTTGCCGGCAGTTACCAGCGCGCTCAGTTTCTTCTTGATAGCGCTCACCACGTCTTTCACATTGGTAGGCGTAAGCGGCCCGTCAATGGTTTCAAACTGCGCCTCTGCGATGGTGTCCGCCAAAATTTGAGCCGTGCGGGTATACACCTCAAAAATGAATTCACTGGTGTCAGTGGTGCGGTTGCCCCAGAAGCGGAAGCCGTTACGTTTGATGATGGTAGTGATGTCATCATTGTTTAGTGTCTGTGCATCACTGTCTTCAGCCTGTAATGACCAGAAAACATCTTTCGACACGCCAAGGACGTTGCTGACGATGATATTGGAAAGCGAGCGATGCCAGCCTTTCTCGTTATCGATCTTCGCGCGCAATCCTGCCGCAAATGCCGGTGACGGAAATTCTTCGTTTTCCCCAGATGCCAGGTTATACGCAATAAAATTGGGCCAGAGCAGCATCAGTTCACGTGATGCGAAGGTTTCCCGATAAGCGCGGGCTTCAGCGATGGTATTGCAGCCATTACAGCCAGCGTAAACAAAGGCGCGAAGCTGTTTTGCAATCACGCAAAGCTGTGAAGTCACTTCTTCGGTGTCGTACTCCGGCACAATCAAAATGCGCGGGTGGTATCCAGTTTTTTGTTCGGCAGTCAGTAGCGCATACATCCCGGTGTAATTACCATCGGCATCAGAGCCGCCGATAATTAGCTGCGACTGCGTTTTTACTTCTGCGCCTTCTTCCGCCGCCTTTTCTTCAGCAACACGAACAACAACCACTTTAGGGCTGCACTGGTCTGAAATAGCTTTCAGGGTTTTGTACAGTGAGCCGGTTGTGCCTGCTTTACCCAGCACAGACTGAACGCGGGTTATCAGCGTTGGGGTGTTAAGGGGAAACGTATCTTCATCCGCGTCATCAGCCACAGCCACCAGGCCTATGACGCTGGAATCAATGTCGTTAATTGCCGTGATGAGATCGGTTTCTTCTTTGGTGCGTGCACCATGAAAACGTGTCTCAGCCATGTTTGTCACCATTACGTTTTATTGAGTTCGGCAACATCATTGCTGATTGAGTACAGGTATTCACGCCTTTAGGGTTGTTCTATCCCTCTGACAACTAAAAGCAATTTCGCCTCGCGCGCCCGCGTGGAATCATCCTGTTATACAGGAGGGTGCATGAGTATTTCGGCAATCAAAAACGGCATTTCTAACGGCGTATCTGGGATAAACAACACACTTACTGAAGCGTGTAAAAGCCCGGCATTTAGCATCAAGATGGGTAACAAGGTACTTCAGGAACTGGCTGATCGAGTTATTTCACTTAGCCTGACTGATAACCGTGGATTTGAGGCCGATCAGCTAACGATGGAACTGGACGATACAGCCGGTGATGTGGCATTACCAGGGCGCGGCGTCGAGCTGTCTTTGTGGTTGGGGTGGATGGGGGAGGCGCTGATATATAAAGGGGTTTACACCGTTGATGAAGTGGCGCACGACGGCCCGCCAGACCGTATAACGGTTACGGCCCGTAGCGCTGATTTTCGTGAAGAATTCAACGTTAAACGCGAAGTGTCCTGGCACGATGTAACCGTGGAGCGTGTAGTTTCGGCAATCGCCAAACGCTATGGCCTGAAAGCGCAGATCAGCGATATGTTGATGAATATTGAGATTGACCACGCCGATCAGACTCAAGAAAGCGATATGTCATTTTTGACAAGGATGGCGGAAATGCTGGGTGCAATCGCGACGGTAAAAAATGGTTATCTGTTATTTATCATACCCGGCGGCGGCTTCACCGCGTCAGGCAAGCCAATCCCTTCCATAGCGATCACACGTAGCAGCGGTGACAGGCACCGATTCAGAATTGCAGATCGTGATGCTTATACCGGTGTCAGGGCGTACTGGCTGGATTTAAATTTTGGCAAAAAGAAAAAGGTCAGCGTAAAGCGCAGGGCATCAACGAAAAAGGCCGACAAGAGCAGCAGCCGTGAAGGGGATTATATTGAAGGCGCTGATGGTAATGTGTTCATCATGCGTAAGACGTTCCAGAATGAGGATGCGGCCCGGCGTGCAGCGGCTGCGAAGTGGCAACAATTGCAACGTGGCGCGGCTGAGTTCTCGATCACCCTGGCGCGGGGGCGTGCAGATTTGTACCCAGAAATGCACGCAACAGTGACCGGCTTCAAAGCTGATATTGACGCCCAGGACTGGATAATCAGCAAGGTACAGCATGATGTAGACAGCAACGGGTTTACTACACAGCTTAACTTTGAAGCAAAAATATCTGACTGGATTGCTGAAACTGAATAGAATGAATGTGAGTTCAACTCCCGTGGGGAGTCATCATTATGTTCAAATGTCCACATTGCGGCGCTACGGCCCGCACTCGTACCAGTAAGCCACTCAGTGAAGTTACGATCAGGCAGTATCACCAGTGCCAGAACATGGAATGCGGCCTGTCATTCACCACGCTCAACAGCGTTGAAAAGATTGTCACCCGGCGAGAAAGAAGGGATCAGTTAGAACCCGGATTCATACCGGCGGGGGCATTCCCTGTTTCCCATTATGGACGCGATCAGCTTAGTCTGACGCTGTGAAGAAGGCCCCGCTTAAGCGGGGCTTTTTTTCGATGTGTGGACGATGTGTGGACATCGGTAGAAACAAATCCTTATGTTTCTGTAGCTTACAGGGATAAATTAATCACCATCCCTGTCTTCCCCCACATGATGTGGGGGTTTTTTTTATCAATAACTTACAGCCAACCTCAAGTGAAAACAGCTACTTACAAAAAGCTGGAGCCAGCCTGAGCCATTTCAAATATCCCGGAGTGTGGACGCAATGTGGACACTCCGGGACATTATCAATTACACAGACACGCCACCGGCAAGCGGATTTAAAGCGACAGCATTTTGCAAATAGTCAGGCGATAAGTGAGCGTAGACCATCGTTTGCTGAATGCTCGCATGTCCAAGGATTTGCTGTAGTGCGATTATGTTTCCCCCGTTCATCATGAAGTGACTGGCGAAGGTGTGGCGCAGGATGTGCGTTGCCTGGTTCGGCGGGATGTCTGGTTTAACCATCCGCAGTATCTTGCAAAACTTCTCATAATCGACTTTGAACAGCTTCCCGCTGGCTTTCTCCTTGATCAGCTTTTCCAGTTCTGCCGAGATTGGAACAGTTCTCTTTTTCCCGTTTTTTGTTTTCAGGAACGTGACGCGACAGTTAACGATCTGAGAGGGCTTAAGAGTTGCTATCTCCGTCCACCTTCCGCCGGTGCTTACCCCAAGCAGCGCAACCAGTAGATCATCACCTTCTACGCTATCCAAAAGCTTCGCTATCTCTGCCTTCTCCAGAAACGTCATTTCGGGATTAGCTTCAGCCAATGGGGGCAATCCGTGAACAGGATGCACGCCGCTAAACTCCTCCAACTGAATCAGTTTCGTAAACATGCCTGAAAAACGGTACATATCACGATTGATTGTCGAAGGGCTGATCCCGTCACGCAGGCGCGCGGAACGATAGTCCATCAGCAGTCGCTTGTTCATTCTGCTGACGGGTATATCACCAAGACCGTTGATGGTTTTTGCCAGGTGATTAAATTCCTTTGTTCCATGCTCATGATTCTGTCCATGATATTTCCACCAAACGTCCAGCAGTTCTTTCAGTGTGCGACGATCAGTGCGTTGGCCCGCCCATTCTTTCGTATTGGCATTAGCAAGCGTGTATCGCTCAAATGCTACTGCCTCGCTCTTCCTTTCAAATTTCCGGCGGATGCGACGTCCTTCACGCCCGCGCGGTCTAATGTCCACTTCATATCGACCATCATCGAGTCTCTTAATGCTCATAAGACCCTCCGATTTATCGACAGATTTTTAGATCTGTTTTTAGGTGTAAACCTAGTTCTATCGACTGCTTTTTTATCTTTGTACTTGTCATACATCGCAACAAGTAAACAAGATTTGAAATAAATATAAGCCTGGTTAATCGTTAACCAGTTTTGCGGCCTGAGGGTAACGAGGTTGTTTCTTCTGGCCCAGAGTGTGCGACGACCGGACTAACTTGCCCGGCTTCAGGTGCAGTCTTATCGGTCATTAGCCAGAGTGTGTATTTTTCAAATTCCGCCGTATTAGTTACCTGCATGATCACTTGTATGCCTGGGTCTTGGTGTCCACCTTCATAGTTCTTCAACGTTCCTAGCGCTATCCCGCTGATTTCACAGAATTTAGACTGTGTTAGTCCTTCTGCCTTTCTGATAGCTCGTAACTTTTGAGCAAGATTCATTTGATCTGGTCCTGATTTAATGACTATACTCACCCGAAAAGGTCATTGAGTCAGAACCTTTTTGGGCGTGAGTCCAGCGCTTCAGGAAGCATCCTGAACCGTTTCAAAGCCGCTGGATCTGACAAGGTTAGCATGTATGCCTGAGGGTATGAATGATGGAAGCAAAAGGCGAAGTGATGAATCGGCGTCCAAAGACGTCATGTGGGGAGTTGATTTATGTAGGCGATATGAAAAATGGCACCCTCTTGGGCACCATTGATGAGGCAGGATTATTTAGCCCGGTTTCTGTTGACGTGATCCTGAAGAATTGCCGCCAACTCTTCGATCTCGTTCAGTTGCAGGCCAACAAAGAAGCGCTCAGTGATGGGAATGGAAACTGCCTCATTAAAACCGAAGCCGATAAAAGCGGCCCCGTTATCGCCCTCGATATAACCGTACTTTTGCGCGAGGACAAACGGGTCCTGGCGAAGTTCTTTGTCTGACATAAATGCTCCTTTGGTGAAGTGTTTAGCCGTTATCTCCCTAACTGAGTAGCGGCGAAGGAAAATTAACATAAACCCTATGTTTAGTCAGGCTAACTAAAGCCATTACGTTATTGATTCTGGAGTATTTATGGATGCAAATGATTATGTAATTAAGTACCCGCTTGATGCGGTACACCCTGATAAGTTCGCTGAATTGCTCGGAAAACCGTCTACTGCTGTTAATGCGATGATCGAAAAAAACAAACTGCCGGTTGTTGAGTTCCGTGATCCGACAAAACCAAAAGCCCGCGCTGGTGACAAGCTGGTCTATGTTCCTGAGTTCAATCGCGGCGTGCGTGAGGCGTTCTACAACCGCCCGGTTGAACAGCGTGATGCCTGGTTGCTCTGGATGGGCCTCTGATAAATCAAGTTAAGGGATTGATGATGCTTATCCAGATCAACAGCAAAACAGCAATCTATCGCGGCTTCACCATCGTGAAGCTGCCACGCAAAAAGCCGTATTCGCGCCAGCGTTACCAAATCACCAAAGATGGAAATTATCTGGGGCTGGACTTCGGATTGTCTCAGGCTCGACAGACTATCGATCAGCTACATCGGGGGCATTAATGGCAACTTCAACAGCAGCAGTTATGGAAGCGCGGAACCGTTTGAATGCTAACAGGCAAGATGGTGCGCGCACTTTATCGCGTGGCGGTTACGGCCCGGATCATCAATACAGCAGATCGCGTAATGTTGTTCAGGGTATGGCTCTTTCCGATATTGCGCGAAATGGTTTTGAGGTGCGTTGTAAAGAAACAGGCATTCAATTTTCAATTCTTCCAGGCGGCTCAATTTGCGAATTATTCTCCGCAGAATTAGAAGCGTACTGGAATAGCGGCGCGCGCTGATTTAATAACGGCAGAATGAACTGATTTATATACGGCATTTTTGCCGGGGCTTCGCTTTATCTTTTTTCAGGGGATTGAACATGACAATTCAAACAAATGACCGCGCGCACCTGCTTGGGTTGTTGCGTATCAAATTAAACCTGATGAAGAAAGAAAAGCTTTCCACTAATGAAATTTACCGCAGCCTGGAAGATTGGATCGCCAACAGAGAACAGGTCGCAGTAAACAAGGAGCGTAAAAATGGTTAACTCCCCTCTTATCTGGGCGGGCGGCAAGTCTCGCGCTATGTCGCATGTGCTTGATGCTTTGCCCCACGGTGATTGCCTGGTTGAGCCTTTCGTGGGCAGTGGTAGTGTTTTCCTGAATACTGACTATAAGACTTATATTCTGTGCGATAGCAATGCCGCGCTTATTAATTTTTATTCGATTCTGAAAAGTAACACTGAAGGTCTGTTGAATGCCGCCGCTGAACTTTTTGAAGGCGGAAATAATAAAGAATCATATTATCAGTATCGAAATGAATTTAATGAGTTCAACCGTGACTTTCATTGTTATCCTGATAATAAAGGGCGGGATAACAGGCTGTATTACCCTGAAGAGTTTATAAGATACGCCGCTTTATTCCTCTATCTGAATCGTCACTGCTATAACGGTTTGTATCGTGTAAATGCAAAGAATGAATTCAATGTACCTTTTGGACATCGCCGCAAGCCAATTTTCCCTGTGGTGGAGATTCAGCACTTTGCTAAAAGGGCATATGAGAAAGGCGCTCAGTTTCTTTGTGCAGATTTCCGCTACACCATTCCCGTTGCAAGCCGTGTATTTGAGAACACAGTAATTTACTGTGATCCGCCATACCTGCCAGCCAGCGCAACTGCTGATTTCACCGCTTATGGGAAGCCCTTCACGGCGACTGATCACCGTGACCTGGTTGGGGCATTAATCAGCGCCCATAACAACGAAGGTTGTGTGTCCGTTTTTTCAGGTAGTGACACCGAGGACACACGCCAAATTTATTACCCGTTCACCCTTAAACCTTTTGAAGTTCGGCGCTCAGTTGGGGCTAAAACGCGCAACCTGGCTGGCGAGGTGATTGGCACGCTGCGTGTCTGTGATTGCTGTGGGCGCGTGGGCGGTGGCTGTCCTGATTGTGGGGCGGTGATGGGCGATGCGACTTATTCAGAAATGGTTGCTTCTGGTGCTTTTGACGATCAGGAGGTGTTCTGATGAATACAGTTGAGGCGGTAGTAACAAAGGTTCTGGATGTTCGCCCATACCGTAATTTCTGGATCACCCGCGTTGAGGTTCTTAGCGAGGGTGGTTACAGCAACACCGAGATAATCAGTTATTCCGAACGTGACGCGCGGGAAGTAAGGCCCGGCGACACAGTGACAATCTAGGGTGAGCCGGTGACTCAGGCGCGTCGTGTTCACTCAATGACTACGGATAAACCGGGCAGCTTTATCGAGTCTGCCCGGTACGCCTATCCGTGGAATGAACCGAAACAGGCCATTGCTGTCGATAAGACTCCCGCTGTTGATCTATATGAATTGGGTCAAGAGCAGGAGTTTTTCGCGTGGGTTGAAGATACCCTCAAGCCACTACCTACATTTATCCGCCGCCGCGTTTCCTCCCGCATAAATGCCGTACACGCTGACAAAGGGCGTCACATTGCAAAGTTAAACCTTCGCAATATCGTGGCGCGTGACCTTCCCCACGTGCGAGCAGTCACAGAGCAATACGCCGTGCCTGTTGGCAGCGACTGGATCATTTCTTCCGAATTAAACCCGCTGTTTCATACGTTTGAAAACCTTCGTGAGTTAACGCGCCGGTTCAATCAGTTGGCTGACAGCACGGACGAAGATATTGATTTACTTGCTCAGGATATCGCTATTTATGCAAATGCAGCCTTAGCTGAAGTGAGTGAAAACTGTGCCGCACTTAGCCCTGTGGAGTACAGCAAACGAATGCTGCGTGAAGGCTCAAGGCTGGTTGCTTACTTCAGGCTAATCGCGCCCTGGGCTTCACGGCGCAAAATGCCACTTGATGAAATGGCGGCGTCGATTCGAAAAATGCTTGATGATCGTTTTTGGTCGCGACTGCTGAGAAAGTACGCGCGCCGCTGGCGTGAGCATCTGCATATTGCGTTTGGTGATGTGCGCCGCGACGTTTCCCCATATTGCAGTAAAAACCACGTTACACAGTGGGATGCGCGCCGCAAACGTAGCAGGGCAATCATGAGCCGCCTGGAGCTTGAAGATCAGGTTACGGGTGAGCGCATGTCGCTGATAGAGCAGATTGATAAAAGCGTCTCTAACCCAGAAAAACGCCGTGTTGAATTGATGACGCGTATCGGTGGCTTTGAGAAGGTGGCAACGGAAAGCGGATATGCCGGGAGTTTCTTCACGCTTACTGCACCGTCTAAATACCATGCTTACACAGCGTTCGGACATCGCAATCACAAATGGAACGGGGCAAGCCCGCGCCGGACACAGCGTTATTTAAATCAAATATGGCAACAGATTCGCGCTGAACTCGCACGCCGTGAAATTCCTGTCTTTGGTCTTCGCGTTGCTGAATCCCATCATGACGGCACTCCGCACTGGCACGGCCTGCTGTTTACGGCCCCAGAGCATACAGCAGAGTTGCAAGAGGTGATGGAAGACTACGCAACGCGTGAAGACGAGGATGAGTTGAAAGGTAAGGCTGGTAAGCAGCCTCGCTTTGAATTGAAGCCGATAGATCCGGCCCTGGGTAGCGCTACTGGTTATGTCGTCAAATACATCTCAAAAAATATTGATGGTTACGCCCTAGACGGCGAGAGCGATCACGAAAGTGGACGCCCGCTGAAGGAAACCGCGAAGCACGCAACGGCCTGGGCGTCATGCTGGGGTATACGCCAATTCCAGTTTTTAGGGGGCGCGCCGGTGTCAGTCTGGCGTGAGCTTCGCCGCCTGAAAAATCAGGATTTAGCCGACAGGGTTAGTCCTGTTTTTGGTGAGTTGCACCGTGCGGCTCACGCAGGAGATTGGCAGGGTTACATCACCTTACAGGGTGGCCCTTTTGTTTCCCGTTCCAAATTGGTACTGCGCGCCTGGTATCAATACAAAAACGAGCCAAGCAGTTACGGCGAGTATCAGAAAGTTATCAAGGGTCTGGTTATGCCAGCATCCAGCATTCCGCCCGTAGAAACGCGCCTCCATTCTTATCGCATTGTGAAGATGAAGCCTAAATCTTCAGACCGCGCCGATCCGGGTTTTGACCTTAAGGGCGCGTCTGCGCCCTCTTGGACTCGTGTCAATAACTGTACCGAGTACAAAAAACATACAGATTCACCCCCTTTAAATCCGCCAGATCTGACTGTGCCAGCTGGCGAAGTGCAGCCAGAGCAATTTGAAATCGGTCAATTGAGCCGAGATCAGAGAAAACAGATTGCGGAAGACATCAGAAACCACAAATCGCATCAGCGTGTTTCACCTGCTGATCAGTTTGAGGCGCTCGCTTTAAGCATTACTGCCGGTGATTGCACCGACTATGACCGGGCCAGGGCCGAAAGCTATATGAAGGCAGCACATGCTATTCGCCAGGAAGAAAGCGCGGTGAGCGAGGAAGTTGAATCCCTGGCCCAGGAAATTATGGGCTGGGCGAAGTTGAGAAAAATTTCAATCAACCCGGTTCAGGCGCTGAAGCTGGCTCAAGGGGGAGAGGTAACGGCACTTGATACGACATATCGGGCCAACCCTTTAACGGGTGAATTGATTGTAACCGGTGCAGATATGCACTGGCGCAAAACGCTGGCGCGACACAAGGCAGAGACATTGATTAGCCGCTGGCGTCAGGCGGCTGGGTGAGTTTTGGATCATGTCACTACTGTCTGTGTGGTACCGAAAACGCAACGCATAGACGTTTCTGACTGTTCTGGCCATTCATCGAGGACTGTCATTTTTAACTGTGCTGAAGCGAATAAATTTCAGGTTGGTAACAGGAGTAAAAACAGGTGAGTTACTTGGGAAGTAAAGCGGCGAGCGGTGCTTATCAGAAAATTATCGCGGAGATGCCCCCTCACGATACCTACATTGAAACCCATTTAGGGGGCGGGGCGGTGATGCTGCGTAAGCCGCCAGCAATGAACAATATCGGCATTGATATAGATCCGCAGACGTTGAAGGACTTCGAACGGATAGCGCCTTCTCTCTGTTCTTTGGTGCATGGTGACGCTGTTGATTATCTGGAAAGGTCGGAACTTGCGTCGTTGCAGCGCGTATTACTTTACGTTGACCCACCGTACCTGCATGAAACCCGCACCAGTAACGCGCGCTATCGCTATGAATACTCAAAAGCTGATCATGAGCGCCTTTTGTCATGCCTGCTTAATTTGCCGGGTAACGTTTCTGTCATTTTGTCCGGCTACCCCTCTAATTTCTATGACGAGCGGCTAACCGAATGGCGTAGTAAGGAATTCCAGGTAATGACACGGGGCGGCGTGCGTACAGAAAAAATCTGGATGAACTACCCGGAGGGGCGCGCTTATTCCAGTACGTTTGCCGGAAAAGATTACAACGATCGCCAACGTATAAAGCGTAAGGCCGAGCGCTGGCGCGCAAAGTATGCAGCGCTTCCGCCGTCTGAGCGATTGGCGATCATGGTGGCGTTAAGTGAAGTTGATAGCGAGAGGGCATAAAATGAAAGCTAGTTATATCAGTTACTTTGAAGGCTATGATGAAAAAGGGTATCTAATTTTCTCCGGTAATGGTTCGTGTACGGTGGACTATGACGAGGCGAAAGGAATCGATCCGGGAAACCTGCTTGATAACCATTGCACCCATCTTTTAGGAGTGGCTCAGGCGAAAAACAGAGATGTAGCAAGGGTTTGTATAAAAAACATGATAAGGCTCTGACGTATTGCAAAGGCCGCTGAAGCAGGCGGCTTTTTGTTACAGGTTCTGCTCACCTGCTTTATAGCATGTTCATCATCTTCAATATGCCAATGGCGGTTGTGTTTAAAATTTAAACTGAACACAACATGTTGTGCAGTGTCCAAATAATATGAACACATACTGCAAAAACTGTTGATATGGTTCATGCTTTACTATACATAACGTAACCAATAAGCGCTTTCAAGTAGGTTGGAAAGTGCAAGCGATTCTTAGGGTTGCTCTTTGCGGCTCAGCTAATTATTTGTTTTTATTGTGATTTTGTAGGGTGAAACGAGAAGGAGGCAGATATGTCTTTTGCATACGGACTGTCATTATCCGGGGCTATGTTCAGTTCAAGGGAACGACTGACAAAGGCTCTGAAGGATAACAAAAACAGCTATACCATCAGTCGTGATGGGCATGTGTCATTGAATCTAGACGATGCCGAAGTCGTGAAAGCTATTGCTCGCCAGATCGAAAAACTGGGCGATATCAAGGAAGAGAACGGAAAAAAAGGTGAATGAATACAATCATCCTGGCGATTGCTTTGATAAGTGGCTATCTCTACGTAACTAGGTCTGTTTCGGCAAGATACATATTTAAGCGTTCCGAAGGTTGGGACGCTTATTTTTATGTCGCGGCATGGGGTGTTCTATTCACATTAGTGTCATGGATGCTCTGCTCTTTGCTAAGTGTGTCGGGGCTTTTCCGATGGGCCTACAACTTCCTTCTTTTACACGACTTTATCGACTCAAACTCTATAAAACGGGTCTTTCCCTTATCCCCTGCCGAGCAATTTAAATTTGCAGATTTCAAATTTGCCTTTTTTGGTGTTGCATCGATGTGTCTGGCATGGGCGTTTGGGCATTTTATGCGCTGGTACGTTTGTAGTAATGAAGACAGGCGTATTGAGGCACTCGTAAAAGCTGTTCACCATGATCCTCTTGAAAGCCTTCTTATTGAGGCTGCTGTAAGAAAATTTCCTGTAATCATCACCCTCAGCTCACGAAAGTTTTACGTTGGGATTGTTGACTGTCCTAAATTTGAGCATGGTAAAGCAGATTATTTACAGTTGCTGCCGCTTCTTAGTGGCTACCGTGATAAAGACACCTTAACTATTACAGTCACGACCAATTACAAACGGCATTACATAGACAGTGGCATCGTTGGCGGTTTAGATAGCGGTCCGGTGAGTTTGGCTGATTTTCGGACGTTAGTACCGAAAAGTGAGATCGAGGGAATATCATTCTTCGATACCAATACTTACTCGCAATTCAAGGCTAAAGAAGAAGATGATCGTTCAGGTTCAACTACTTTGTCGCCTACTTTTATGCCTGGCGGGAGTGGTTCTCCTACGTTAAATCAACCATGATATTAAAAGGGCTGTTAAGGCCCTTTTTTTTATGGGTGAGGTACTGCACAAAAGTGCGCAAAATTGCACAAAAAAAACAGCCCTTTTTTTGGTGGATCTCGCAAGGATCTGTGCTGGCTGGCGGGAGATCTGCAAGTGCACAAAAAGACGCGTGTTTGTCGCGCGCAGGTGACGGGGGGAAAGCCCGCGCGACGGGGTAGGTAGGGGGTAGCCTCAAATAACGCGAAATCAGCGGCATTTTGGCCCGCTGACGCGTTTTGATTGCGGTGTGCTGATTCAGGTATTAATACAGGGTGAGGCGCTTAGAATGGCGCTGGTGAGCTTTGTGATTATATTAAGCATGGACGCCGCCGGGTGGCGGCTTCCGGGTTACTTACTGGTTTCAAGCAGGGCATAAGGTTTAAAGCGGATCACCTCCTCACCCAGCCAGTCGTTTACATGCTTCAGCGCTTCCATTGCGGGCATCAGTTCATTGATGGCAAACACGCGCGCGGCCTTCTCTACGTCACCAAATGAACCATTTCCATCAGGCATGGCTCCCATCAGTTGAGGTGGTACGCGGTGCGCTGCCAGTATGTCATCGCGGGTTACTGATTTGATATTTAGAAACTCATCTTTTGCCGATATCTGGCTGAAGGGCATAAGCTGCACACCATCTTTGCCTCCCCCTGGCGCGTGCAGGAGTAAGTTTTTAAAGGCCCCTTTCCCACGTGCGTCAGTAAGCGTCTTTTTAATACTTTTCATGCTTTCATCATCCACGGTTGAGGCGCCGATGTAGAGAATGCATCCAGCGTGAGAGCCGTTTTCGTAATACATTTTGCGGAACATATCAGCGGAGTGTGACAGGCTGGCAGACAGCAGCGCGCCCATGTATTCCGGCATTCCGTAAATCTCCTGATGAATATCGGGGTTCATGACGTGGCAGACCGAGCCGGTCTTAAAGGCAAACTCATCTTTCCACTGACGTATAAACCAGTAGGTATCCAGATCACTTCCCCGGCGGGTATATTTCGCCGGTGAGTTACGCAGGGGTAGCCGCCCGCCTAGGCGGTTTTTTCGCTCTTCCAGATAGAAGTTACCGAATACAAACCAGTCAAGCGCCAGCGCGGAAAACGTCTGCCGGGATAAAAGCGGGTGCGGAATGAAACAGCCCGCCAGGGCATTGCGTTTAAAATACAGTGCCGACTGATGCCACGACGCCTGACCAAATGAGCGCGCCAGCCCATACCAGTCAACGGGGGTTTCGTAGTACCTGCCGTTATCCGCACAATACATGTTATCTAACAGATCGTGCGCGCCGGTGACCTGGTACGGCCCGTCAAACGTGAAGGCGCTGAGTGAGGGATCACGTTTTATCGCTTCGCCAATATCAGCCGTGTTTTCAGTAAGCATTGTTAAGCCGTTTTCGTCTGTGGTTGTGTTCATTAAAACTCCATTACGGAACCGCCGCCGCCGCCGTTCTCACGTCCGATAGGTTCGTTGATAACGGCAAGCATGGTTGACCAGGCAAGGTCGCCGTGACTAACGCCGCGTGCGCGATCAGTGTCATAGGTGATTTGACCGCCGGGGGTGGTTATCTTTCTTACAGCGTTGAAGGCAGACACTAACGCCTGTTCGCTTCGGTCATACTCCCAACGACCAGCGCGGATCACCTGCTGCATTTTGAGTACCAGCGTTCGCTTTGAAGATAGCGACATGATGAAACAGACTGCTGCCGGGAAGAATTTTTTAACCAGTTGCCAGACCGCTTCGCCAATCCCTGTGCCGTCAATGGCGATGTGCCGGACGTTGTATTTAAAGGTTAAGTCTTCAATCGCTTTGGCCTGTTCTTCGAACTCCATGCCGCGAAGCTGGCGCGTTTCGATAGTGCGGAATTTGCCCCCGGTGATCAGCGGTGGTGCGATAACCGAAATTGCCCCGCTGTCACCGTTGCCGGTGCCGCCGTTAGCGTCATAGCCTATCCACACCTCACGATCACCAAGCGGGCGGGCCGCGTATGGTTTCCAGTCCTGCCACTCGTCATATCCATCCGCGCTGCACGCTAATAGCTGGTTGAGGGTGAAAACGGCTTCCCCTTCTTTGACGAATTCGCACATATACAGATTGGTGTACTCATCCGGCGTGTTTTCATCCTGAATCTCTTCCAGATCGGTGAACTCCCAGCCGTGATCGATAACGTCCTGAAGGGTGACAATTTGCCGCCAGGTTTTGTCCGGGCAAAGTACGCCACTGTTAAGCGCTTTCCAGCTTGTGTCGAATTCAATGCGACTTGTCTTTTTACGCTTCTCATTCCAGCGCTTGCCCGTCCAGAACGGATAGGCTTCATGGCTCTCACTGGAGGGAGTAGAAAAGTAGGTGCGCGTTAGCCCCTTCAGAGTTGCCATTGCACCGGCAACCTTGCGAAGGTTGGCGAAGTTAGCCACCCAAAAAAACTCATCAAAAAACAAATTGCCGGTGTAGCTCTGTGCGGTTGCGGCTGACGTGCCAAGAAAATGCAGTTCAGCGCCATTGGATAACAGAATTTTATCGCCGCCTTTCAATTCAACGTCGACTTCCTCCGCTACTTTCTGAATGAACCCCCGGAACTGGTGCGCCTGGCGACGTGATGCGGATAAAAAAATCTGGTTGCGTTGATAACCGTGCTTCACATCATCCCGCAGCGCCTGCAAAAGCGCTTCGCGGGCAAAGTACCAGGTTGCCCCTATCTGGCGGCTTTTCAGGATCATCCGGTTACGCTGCCCACGCTGTGCAAACCATCCCTGCTGATGCCAGGCCAGCGAATCCTGAATTTTTTCCCGCAGCGCGGCGATCTGTGCTTCGGTGAAGTGATTTTTTTTCTTGCCGGTGCGTGTTTTTTTGAATGGCTCCGCCTGTTGCCCTTCAGAGAGTTTCTTCATCTGCCGGGTAAGCGCATCCATTTCTTTCAGGTCGCCGCCGCTTTTTGTGGGCTTTGCCGTAAGTTGGCATAACCGGGCATCAATAGACTGTGTGACGCGCTGAATAGCGGGCGTTTCATCCCATTCATCACGTTTTTTCCATGAATAGATCGTGTTTTGGCTGATACCCATCAGGCGTGCGATCTCCGCTGGCGGGTATCCCTGCCAGTAAAGCTGTTTCGCTCTCTGCCTTACAAATGCGTCCTGAATCATGCGGTGTCCTCTCGTTTCGATGGAGAGATTAACCCGCGCGCGAAGGCTGTTCCCGTCCTTTGGGTTGTGGGCTTCCTCTGACAACTAAAACGCGTTGAGACAAGGACTTAGCAACTGACATCATGTAAGGACAGAAACCAAACGGCAGGAAAAAACATGAGTGCAACAACCAAGCCTACCCGGAAGAAATTCCGTGTTGCCGTCTCCGGTGCAACCGTAGACGGGCGTGAAATTAAACCTGAGCACTTGCGTCAGGCCGCAGCAAATTACGATCCAAGCGTCTATGCAGCCCGCGTGAACGTTGAGCATTACTTATCACCTCTTGTGACCAGTGAATTTGGCGCTATGGGGGACGTTGCCGCACTGAGTGCTGAAGAAATCACAGACGGGGCGCTTGCCGGGCGCACTGCTCTTTATGCGGAAATTGATGCCTCTCAGAAAATGAAGGCCATTACCGATGAAGGGAAAAAAGTTTATTCCAGCATCGAGCTTGCCCCTCAATTTGCATTGAATGGTGAGGCATATGTGGTTGGGCTGGCGATGACCGATACCCCGGCAAGCCTGGGAACAGAGCGGCTTAAATTCGCGGCCCAGCAACGTCAGCAGGTGCAAGCCTTCAATAAGCAACAGGGCGAAAGCACGATGTTCTCTGATGCTATCGAGGCGGAAGTGATTGAACTGGCAGAACAGCGCAGCGATGAAGGCGGCAAATGGTTTAACCGCATGAAAGAACTTCTGACCAAAACCCATAAAACCGACAGTGAGCAATTCAGCCAGGTGCGCGAAGTGGTTGAAGGTGTCGCCACGTCTCAGGCCGGTCTTATTGATCAGGTTGAAGAACTGAAGGCCCAGCGCGTAAGTGATGCGCGGGAGATTCAGAAGCTAACCGCTGAACTGTCTGGCCTGAAAAACACCCTGGCGCAACAGGACGCCAGCACCTTCAGCCGCCAGCCAGCCCAGGGCGGCAACTCCGGCGTCGAACAGGCCGACTACTAACCACGCAAACGAGACTTAAACACATGGAAAACAGTACCCGCGTACTCTTTAACGGCTATATCGATCGCCAGGCCAATCTGAATGGCGTGCGATCAGATGATGTCGCCAAATCCTTCAGCGTTGAGCCGTCAGTGCAGCAGCGCATGGAAAAGGCTTCGATGGAAAGCGATGATTTTCTTAAGAAAATTAACGTATTCCCGGTAAAGGCCCAGGAAGGCCAGAAAATCCTGATTGGCAGTAAAGGCCCGATTGCCAACACTAACAACAGCAGCGACGGCACCTCACGCCGCAACCCGGTAGACAACCATTCTAAGGAGCCGAGCAGCTACCGTTGCCGTAAGACGAACTACGATTCCAGCGTGAGCTATTCACAGTTGGATGCCTGGTCTATGCAGCCTAATTTCCAGTCTCTGATCAGTGCTGCACACGCACAGCAGGTTGCGCTGGATCGCATCATGATTGGCTTTAACGGTACGTCATACGCTGAAGTGTCTGATCGTGCTGCAAATCCGTTGTTGCAGGATTGCGGCGTTGGCTGGCTTCAGAAAATCCGCAATGAAGCCCCGCACCGCATTATCAGCAATGTCACGCTAACCGCTCGTGACGAAGACAACAAAATTGTAGCCAAAGGCACTTACGGCAACCTTGACGCGGCAGTCTTTGACGCCAAAAACACCCTTCTGGATTCCTGGCACCGCAAAGCGCCTGATCTCGTCGTCATTTTGTCGTCAGACCTGCTGACCAGTAGTTACTTCCCGAAATTGAACGCGTTGAGCCAGACCAATCCGAACAGCGAACTGATCGCGGCACAGCTGATCGTGTCCAGTGAAAAAGTTGGCGGTCTGCCGGTGGTCTTCGCGCCGTACATGCCTGATGACTGTGTGCTGATCACGTCACTGAAAAACCTGTCTGTGTACTACCAGTTGGGCGCACTGCGTCGAACCATCAAAGAAGAGCCGGAATATAACCGCGTGGCTAACTACCAGTCCTCTAATGATGATTTCGTTGTAGAAGACTACGGCAAGTGCGCTTTCATTGACGGTATTTCGTTCGCTGAAGCCCCTGAAGAGAACCCAGGCGAGTAATGGAAATTGCGGGCGTGTATACGCCCGCAACCAGGAGAGAAAAATGCTAACCCCAGCACAAAAACACTTTCAGCAAGTGATGGCTGATCGACGCGGAGACAGTGCCGCACAACAAAGCGTTGTACGTACTGCGCATGAGCAGATTTTGCACCGACTGCGCCTCGATCAGACCTCTCTTAAAGCGGTGCAGTCAACTGAGACAAAAGCAGTGATGAAGCGTGACATGCTGCCAAATTATCAGGGCTGGATTGATGGAACACTGGAAGGCGACAGCGGGCGACAGGACGAAGTGATCACCACGCTGATGTTATGGGCGATTGACTGCCAGGACTACCCGCAGGCGCTGAGAATTGGGCGCTACGTGGTGAAGCATGGCTTATCCATGCGCGATGATTTCAAGCGTACCGCGCCGGTACTGCTGGCTGAAGAGATCAGTAACCAGGTACTTAATATCGCAACGGCTGACGCCGGGGCTGATTTGTCTGGCTACGTGGCCCTACTGGATGAAGTGGCAGCGATTGTTGAGGGCTGTGATATGCCAGATGAGGTGGCATCCAAACTTTGCAAAGCGCGTGGTTTTTCCCGCCGTGGTACATCCGACAACGAAACAAAAGGCGAGGCGCTCAAGCTGTTTCGCCGCGCAACAGAACTGAATCCAAATGCAGGTGTAAAGCGTGAAATACAGGCTTTAACCCGCGATTTGAAGAAGTTAGCGACATCGCAACCCGATGCGGCCCAGGCGGAGAAGAAACCGGCGAAAACAGCCACCACGCCGCGCGCCGCCAGCAAAGCTAAAAAGCCAGCAGGTAAAGCGGCAAAAGCGAAAAAAGAATCTTAACGACTTCGGCCCCGACCGACAGGCGGCACACGCGGAGATCTGCCCTTAAATGGTCTTTTCACCGCGCGTCCACCGCCTGATTTTTGAGGAACGTTCATGAGTAGCCTGGTAGCAACTAAACATCAGTTTCCGGCCAGCAGTGACGTATCTGATGTGGATGATGGAAATGAAACCGTCACGGCGGGCAACTTCTGGCCTGTTATCCAGTTGAAGGAGTTACGCCTTGCAGCGCGTATCACTGGCGGTGTAACGACATCCAGACTGAAGCACGTGGCGACAGAAGCCGTGGCGCACGTTACCGAGCAGCTTGATCAATGGCAGGCCAGCCAGGAGGCAGAGGGTTACGCGCAGTTGCAGGATGTACCAGCCCGGAAGTTGAACGATGAGAGCGCCAAAGTTTACCGATACCGGCGCGCGGTTTACTCCATCGCTCGCGCCCTGGTACTGGAAGGGTACAGGGATGTTGATACCACACCGAAAGGTGATAAAGACGCAGCCGCGCTGGATCTTCAAATCAGCGATCTCTGGCGGGATGCCCGCTGGGGTATTTCAGACATTCAGCGCAAGCCGCGCATTTATGCGGAGTTGTGCTGATGAAGGTTAAAGCCTTGCAGGGGGATACGCTGGATCAGGTATGCCACCGGCACTATGGAACAACAAAAGGCGTAACCGAGCAGGTATTACGCGCTAATCCGGGGCTGAGAGGGCAGATTTTTTTAGATGCCGGGCAGGTTGTGGAGATGCCAGACATCGAAACGCAGCCCGCAAAGGAGATGGTGCAGCTATGGAGTTGAATCCGTTTCACCGACTGTGTGACTGGATCACCTGGGTAACGACCTCCATTGGTGTCAGCGTTGGCGTCATGACCTGGAATGAAAAGATTGGTTTCGCTGGTCTGGTGCTGGGTGCGTTGTTTGGCTGGCGCGCATGGATACATCGCGCCCGCGTTGAAAAGGCGCAGGAGAAACGCAATGCGCTGATTGAGCAAATTCTGACGCAGGCAGAGCATCGTGATTTGACCGCCATTGAGCGGCTGGAGTTAACACAAATCCGGGCGGGAATAGATGATGAAGACGGTTATTAAACGTTGTTCCATTGCGCTGATTGTCGCCCTGGGCGTATCGATGGCTCCTGAGGCGTTGAGGACGTCACCTGAAGCACAGCAAAAAATAGCGTCTTGGGAAGATTGCCGTAATACGCCCTACTACTGCACCGCCGGGGTACTGACAGTGGGAATAGGTTCAACCGGGAACGTACAGAAACGCAGTTACAGCGATGCAGAAATTGCACGGCGTTGGGTGAATGACATGCAGCATTCTGAGAACTGCATAAACCAGAACTTTAACGGGAAGGCGATGCCGCAATCCGTTTTTGAGGCAATGACTGATGCCGGGCTGAATGTGGGGTGTACTGGCCTGATGTGGTTTACGGATAAGAACAAACGCAGGCAGAGAACCACGCTCTGGAAAAATGCCCAGGCGCTTAACTGGATCGGAGTATGCGATCGCTTAACTGATTTCGTTAACAGTGCCGGTAAACGGTCACAGGGTCTGGTGAATCGCCGTACTGATTTTCAGGCCTGGTGCAGGCGAGATCTGGAGGCGAAGTGAAGACCTTTATTTATGTTGTTGTCATCAGCATCCTGGGCTTCGCTATCGGCTATCACCGGGGATTTACGGGCGCTGTAGCTGACGAGAACGAAAAGAAACTACAACAAATGTTTGATGAAAGCGCGGCGGTAATAGGCGAAATGCGCGGGCTAACTGCTGACGCACAGGCAGCGGTAGCAGGTGTCAGAAAAGCTGAACAGGAGCGAAACAGTGAAGGTGAAAAAAGGCGTGAAAATATGTCCACGGCGATGCGCGCTGATGAATGCGCCGGTGCTGTTGTGCCTGTTGCTGTCAGTGATGGGTTGCTCAGAAAAGATAAGAGTCCAGACAAAGCTGATTCACGAACCAGTACCACAAAGCCTGACTAACGAAACCCCTGTACCGGAACTGAAAACGCCGGTTACGTGGGGAGGAATCGCGATTTACGCCGATCAGCTGCATGACGCGCTCGACACCTGCAACATGGATAAACGCGCAATTAATGAACTGAATCTGAAGCGCCTGGCGCGCCAGCAAGCTCAGGAGGCAAAACAATATGCTGAAAATTAATTCTCTTCGCGATGCGCTAACCCGTTCAAATCAGTGGTGCAAAGCAAACCCCGAAGCCTTCAGCGTATTTATTGAATCAGGGCATGTTGAGACAACCGGCGAAACGGCTGATTTTGTTTACGCCTATACGCTGTGCCTCTTCGTAATGAATTTCGCAGGTGATCTGGACGATTTTACGTTGCCGATCATGGCCTGGCTCTGGCAGGAGCAGCCGCAACTACTGCTGAACCCTGAAAAAAATAGAGAGATTAAATTCACTACCGCTATCAATAACGATGACACCGCCGATTTGTTTTTTGAATTGCCTATCAGCGAGCGTGTGATCGTAACGCGTAATGGTGACGGAACGCTGAAGGCAGATCACAAGCCAGAGCCACGCCCACGTATACCGCCGGAGTGGAGCGGAATTATCGAAGACGTAACCTGGAGTACGCCCGTATGAATGCCGGGGATGTTCACGCACTGGATCAGTATTTTGCTGACATTCTGGCGGGGGTGTCATCAGCCGGGCGCGCGCGAACAGCGCGCACCGTCGGAAAGATGCTGCGTATCAGTCAACAGCAGCGCATACGCGCCCAGCGTAATCCTGACGGTAGCCAGTATCAGGCCCGCCGCCGCAAGACACTGCGCACGCAGCAGGGGATTGCTTTCATATGGGAGGGGCAATTACGTCGCCTGAAGAACTGGCATAGCGGGCGCGGAAAGTACGGGCGAACAATCACCGGTTTTGATGAAGACAGGAATGAGGTTCGCACCTTCTACCGGGCAGATATAGAACGCTATACCGAGATCAATACGCGGGCGGGCCAGTCTCCACGCATGGTTAAAGCCCCTATGTTCGTCAAGCTGCGTACATCACGTTTCATGAAGATGCGGGCAACTTCAGAAGGTGCCGAAGTCGGTTATAGCGGCATGGCGGCGCGAATTGCCCGCATACATCAGTACGGGTTGCGCGAGCAGGTTGGACCAGGTGCATTTGCGAAATATGCCCCGCGTGAATTGCTGGGTATTTCCAGGGCAGATGAAGCCCTGATCCGTAGCGCCGTGATCAACAGCCTGGGGAGTGCTGGCAAATGAGCGCCGAACTGATGAGGCTCCTTGAAAACGTGCTGCGCGTGGGGATTGTCACGGAAATATCGGAAGACGGTAAAAACGTGCGCGTACAGAGCGGAGATCTGGAAACGAATTGGCTCAGATGGAAAACAGGCCGCGCCGGTGATTTTAAAATCTGGTGCCCACCGTCGCCGGGTGAGCAGGTATTGCTGGGCTGTATCGGAGGCAATCCAGAAACGGCAATTTTGCTGGGTAGCCTTTACAGCAATGATAACGACGCCCCATCCGCCAGTCTGAAACAGATGGTGATTACTGCGCCGGACGGGGCCAGGTTCGAATATGACGCGGAAGTTAGCGCCCTGACAGCCAGCGGTATGAAAACGGCAACCATCCAGGCTGAGACGAAAATCACGCTTGATACAGCAGTGGTGGAATGTACCAACCACCTGAAGGCAAAAACCTTTGATTTTAGCGAGGGCGGCAAGATGGCTGGCGATGTTACTCATACCGGCGGAAACCTGTCTTCAAACGGCAAGGTTATGCACTCGCATAAACACCCTGGCGATAGTGGCGGAACGACAGGAGCGCCAATATGACAGCGAAATATACGGGTATGAATGAGGCCGGTACTGGCACGCTTTCTGACTCCGATCACCTTTGGCAGTCGGTGAAAGATGTTTTATTGACGCCGCTGGGGTCACGGGTGATGCGCAGGACGTATGGCAGCCTGTTACCTGATTTGCTGGATGCACCTAAAAACGAAACAACCCGCCTGCAACTTATGAGCGCCACCGTAATTGCTCTTACGCAATGGGAGCCGCGGATCGCTTTAAACCAGGTTGATGTGATTTATTCAGAGTCCGGCGCGGTGACTGTGGGGCTTAGTGGATTGATCACCACCACTATGCAGGCGACAACAGGCACTGTGAACCTGAAGGAGCCGAACAATGGCGACAATTGATTTATCTGAACTGCCGCCACCGGAAGTGATTGCGGCGCTGGATTACGAAGTCATTTTGAGTGACGTGAAGGCGCAAATGGTTTCGGCTTATCCGGAAGATCAGCAGGATGCAATTGCGGCTGCGATGGCGCTTGAGTCTGAACCACTGAACGTGATCGCTCAGGTAATTGCATATCGCGAGTTGTTACTTAGACAGCTTGTTAATGATGGGGCGGCGGCTTGTATGTTGAGCCACGCCGTATCAACCGATTTAGATAACCTGGCAGCAAACAACAACACAGAACGGCTGACCGTCACCGAGGCGACAGACACAACAGATGCAGAAATGGAGAGCGATTCGAAGTTACGCCTTCGCGCCCAGGCTGCATTTGAGGGGTTGAGCGTTGCCGGCCCAACTGCCGCTTATGAATATTTCGCCAGGAGCGCATCAGGCAAAGTGGCGGATGCCAAAGCGTCAAGCCCGGCCCCTGCTGAAGTGATTGTTTCTGTACTCTCGTCAGAGGGAGACGGTACAGCATCAGCGGAGTTGATCGCCACCGTAAACGCGGCCCTATCCGATGATAGTGTGCGTCCGGTAGGCGACCGGCTGACGGTGCAGAGTGCAGAGATCGTCAACTATGAGATTGCGGCAACCCTGTATTTCTACCCTGGCCCGGAATCAGAACCTATCGCAGACGCTGCTGAAGAGGCGTTGCAGTCCTGGCTGGCAGACCAGGGGGGCATAGGTCGCGATGTTGCCAGATCAGCAATCATGGCGGCATTGCACGTTCAGGGGGTGCAGCGTGTTGAGGTTCAGTCACCTCCCGCCAATGTCGTCATCAGTGATACCCAGGCGGCGCGCTGCACGTCAGTAACAATTACCAAAGGCGGAACAGATGAGTAAAAGTCTGTTAACCCCCAAAGCCAGTGACTTTCTGCGCCGTGCGGAAATGGGTACTCAGCGTATATCCGAAATTCCTGTAGATCTGCGCAAGCTGTGGAATCCCGATGAATGCCCGGTTGCACTTCTGCCTTATCTGGCGTGGGCGCTGTCTGTTGATCGCTGGGATAAAGGCTGGTCTGAGCAGACCAAACGCCAGGTAATTAAATCCGCCTGGGCCGTACACCGTCAGAAAGGAACTATTTCAGCATTACGCCGGGTGGTGGAGCCGTTCGGCTTTCTGATCAAGGTGATTGAGTGGTGGCAGACTGGCGGCGAGCCGGGAACATTTCAGCTTGAGATCGGTGTGTCTGAATCGGGTATTACCGAGGAAACCTATCTTGAACTTGAACGCCTGATCGCTGATGCAAAACCATGCTCACGCCACCTAACCGGGCTTGCGATTAATTTGCAGGTATCGGGGGAGCTATTCGCTCACGCCGGTTGCTATGGCGGAGACGTGATGACTATTTACCCCTGGGTGCCGGAGGCCGTCGAAGTCAGTGGCGGTTACTTCCAAGGCGGGGCAATTCATATTATTGATACATTAGAGGTTACAAATGGCGGCTAAATTTTTTGCACTCCTGACCAATGTGGGCGCGGCGAAATTATCAAACATGGCGGCGTTGGGTGAAAAACTGGAAATAACTTCACTCGCTGTAGGCGATGGCGGCGGCGTATCACCAACACCGAGCCAGGCCCAGACAAAGCTGATCAATGAGCGACGCCGCGCGCCGCTTAATTCTCTTTCGGTTGATGAAAAAAACGATAGTCAGATTATCGCTGAACAGATTATTCCTGAGTCTGCTGGCGGTTGGTGGATTCGTGAAATTGGGCTTTTTGACGCTGATGGTGATTTGATCGCAATCGCTAATTGCCCGGAAACTTATAAGGCGACAGCTGAGGAAGGTTCAGGCCGAACTCAGGTTATCAGGATGCTTCTCACCGTATCCAGCACAGATGCAGTTACCCTGAAGGTTGATCCATCGGTTGTACTGGCAACGCGGCAATATGTTGATGATGCTGTGATCGAGGTAAAAACATACGCAGATAAGCTGGTAGCCGCTCATGAGGCTAAGGCTAATCCGCATAAACAGTACCCGTTAACGGCGAACGCATTAAAGGAAATGGTTGATGCAGGGCTGGTCGCTGATGTTCTTAAAAACCTTGGTTT
>Ga0153918_1000256_pt1 | contig 29931 bp, 21 predicted proteins | sample TSFL002MetaG_FD_104687 | JGI IMG/M metagenome (GOLD analysis project Ga0153918, IMG submission 104687) | Attine ant fungus gardens microbial communities from Florida, USA - TSFL002 MetaG | ecosystem: Host-associated > Fungi > Mycelium > Unclassified | place: USA: Florida, Paynes Creek Historic... | reverse complement strand
GATATCCACGCCACTGCGGGCAAGGGCGATGTAGGCTTTTGCAACACGTGGACACTGGAGATCAGTTGCGCACAACCGGTACGTATTTACGCAGGCATGCCCATCGGTCAGCTCATCTATTTTGTGGTAGAAGGCGATATTGAAACCACCTACAACTCTAAAGACAACGCCAAATACAATAAACCTACCACTAAGCCGGTAGAGAGCATGATGTGGAAGAATACTTTTTAAAGGAGCCCGCCTGAACCGGGATTCTGAACCAGGATTTAACGAATTTATCTGATTAACGGGATACAGGTACTTACTGTGTTAATTAATGCTACACGTTTTTATTTAGGAAAACCCTATCAATTCGTTAAACCCCGGTTTTATGAAGATTCTATGAAAATGACGTTAAAGTATGCAGCGTCATGGGTTTGTTGTTCGTTAAAAATGAATTAGTTGTATAATTTTACTGACTATGAACCTAACCAAACCTAAAAAACATCTGGCCTTGTTTCTTGTACTTCCGCTGGCGCTGTTGGCGTTAAGCTTTATCAGGGCCGACGACGATTCTATTACTAAAATCATTACACAGCTTAATAAATGGGCAGATAACAATCCGCAGGAGAAAGTTTATTTACAATTAGATAAGCCTTATTATGCCAGCGGCGAAAGCATCTGGTTTAAGGCATATGTAACAGTTGGGCCACAGCATCAGCTTTCTGCATTAAGCAAGCTGCTGAACGTAGAGCTGATAGATGAGCGAGATTCTGTTAAACAAAGCGTTAAGTTGCCCATAGAGTCTGGCATTACCTGGGGGGATTTCGCGCTGAACGACACGCTACAGGCAGGTAACTATCGTATCAGAGCTTACACCAATTATATGCGCAACGCCGGCGAGGCTTACTTTTTTGATAAAGTAATCACTATTGGCAACGTGATTGACAACACGGTGCTTACCGATGCTGATTATCATTATGCAACGGTAAATGGCAGGCAGCAGATTACTGCCGATATTATTTATAAAGACCTGAAAGGCAATCCGTATGTGGCTAAAAATGTAAGCTACGTAGTACAGTTGGATACTAAAGACGCAGCCCGTGGGAAGGGGGTTACTGACGAGAAGGGGATGATACATGTAACCTTCACCAGCAATGCTGCTAATCCTTTTAAAAACGGTCGCATTAGCACAACCATTACTTACGAGGACAAAAAAACTGCAGAGAAGGATATACCTGTAAAAGCGTCATCGTCAAAAGTTGATGTCCAGTTTTTCCCTGAAGGCGGTACTTTAGTTGCCGGTTTGCCTTCGCGCATTGCATTCAAGGCTACTAATCCAGACGGTTTGGGTGCCGTCATCAAAGGCAGCGTTACCGATAATGAGAACAACGAGATAACGCCTATTGAAACCAAACATTTGGGTATGGGGTATTTTACGCTGCTACCCGAAGCCGGTAAAACCTATAAAGCTAATATTACTTATACAGATGGGTCGCAAAGTACGGTGCCGCTGCCTGCTGCAACAGCCAGTGGCTATCAGCTTGCGGTAACAAATAACGAGAGCGACGCGCTCTCGATAAGGGTGGCTACTACTGCAGATATTGCACAAGCTGCCAACGGCAAACTTATAAGTATTGTAGCCCAGCAAAACGGCGTTGTTTGTTATGCGGCAAAAAGCAATATCAATAACCAGGCTTTTGCGGCGCGGGTAGCCAAGAGCAAATTCCATACGGGTATAGTACAGTTTACTTTGTTTGACGTTTCCGGACAACCGGTTGCAGAACGTCTGGTATTTATACAAAATAATGATCTGCTTAATATCAATGTAGGCTCAGACAAACAAGCCTACGCGCCGCGCGAAAAAGTAACGCTGAGCCTTGGCACAGTAGATGCGGGTAATCCTGCCGTGGCTGCGCTGTCTGCTGCGGTGACTGACGAAACTAAGGTAACAATAGATGAAGGTGATGAAACGACTATTCTTTCCAGCATCCTGTTAACATCAGATCTGAAAGGGTATATAGAAAAACCAAACTATTATTTTGCCGGTCCAACCGCGCAAACCCATGCAGATCTAGACATACTGATGATGACGCAGGGCTACCGCCGCTTTGTATGGAAGGATTTGCTGAATGATGTATTCCAGCCCCTGGCGTTTAAGCCCGAAAAATCGCTCAATATAGCTGGTACAATTAAAAAGAGCGGCAAACCGGTGCCCGGCGCTAAGGTGATGATGATATCGCCTGGTAGTTCTATGATGCTGGTAGATACTGTGGCTGATGCAAACGGACATTTCTCTTTTGATAATCTGATTTTTGCAGATAGCCTTAAAGTAGCCATACAGGCCCGAACAGATAAGGGTAAAAAAGATGTGGATATTGTACTTGATGGTATGACCAAACCTGTTACCACTCCTGATAAAAATGCACCTGATGTGCAGATCAGCATCAGTAAAAATTTAAACAATTACCTGGTAAGCAGTAAAGACCTCTATCGCGAGCAGATTAAATATGGACAAGGAGATCATAACACCATGTTAAAAGAGGTGGTGATTAGAGATAAACCTAAACCTAAGTTAGAAAACTCATCAAACCTGAATGGTGCCGGCAATGCAGATATGGTTGTTAAAAGCACCGATTTGATGACTTGCCCTACACTAGATATGTGTTTACAGGGCAAAGTGCCATTTGTTAATTTTATGAACGGCCAGGCATATTCTACCCGTAGTCCCAATACGCCTATGCAAATTATAGTAGATGGGATATATATGGATCCGGATTATTTGGGTCAAGTAAATCCGCAAGATGTAAGCAGTGTTGAGGTTTTGCGTACCCCTGGCAATACTGCCATTTATGGCTCGCGCGGTGGGGCTGGTGTGCTTGTAATCAACCTAAAAAAAGGTGCCGAGATGAATGACAGAATTATTTATTCGCCGGGTATTCTGGCCTTTAGACCACAAGGCTATTACCGTGCCCGCGAGTTTTACGCACCACGGTATGACGACCCGAAAGTTAACAAGCAAATGGCCGATCTGCGCAGTACTATTTATTGGAAACCAAGCATAACCACCAGTAAAGACGGCAAGGCAACTATTGATTATTTTAATGCTGATGGCAAAGGCAGCTACAAAGTAGTGGTTGAAGGTATTGATGGAGACGGTAACGTTGGCCGCACGGTTTACCGTTATAAGGTACAATAGTTTAGGCAGTAGCAGTAGCAGTCGATATTGTATATAACTGCTACTGCTACTATCGGGTGCTGCTTTTTACAGCGGTTAAAATCCGCCCAGCCAGAATTTCTCCCAAAAATCAACAGATTTAAACAGTTCGGCGCGATCTGTACTGTTGCCCGCTCCTTCAGGACGTTGGCCACCCATGCCGCCGCCGTGACCACCACGCATACCGCCGCCCATCCCACCGCCGCGACCGCCACGCATACCGCCACCGCCGCCCATTCCGCCACGCATGCCACCGCCCATGCCTTCACTATTGCCCTGCCCGTTTGGTGCAGGTCTGGTCATGGCATTGATTTTAAAATTAAAGGCCCATTCTTTTTTGGCGGCGTTAAACTCATCAAATAATTTAAATGGTATTTCCATTTCGCACACAAGGTAACCATTGGCATCATAATTCATGGCTGCTTTGATGCCGTAAGTGTTGGTAGTGGTAATCATATCACCCTCAATGCTTTTAAAGCCGGTCACTTTTATGTCGTGCAGTTTGGTGAGGCGTGCATGCAGCATTTCATCACGATCTTCCTGGGTTGGTTGTTGCCCGTCTGCATGGTGAACTGAAAATGCACCCGAGCCACTGCTCTGACCGCCACCAGGAAAGGTAAGCGAGTACATATCTTTTTTACTGCCCTTGGTATTAATACCAAAGGTGATACCCGCCTGCATAATTCTGATCTGCTCGGTGCGGTCATTTACCCGGATGGCCATATAAAGGTTATCCTTGTCGTTAGCCAGCGTAAAGTTTAGCTTCTTCTCTTCGTTATAATAACGCAGGCTATCAGCCCAATCATCAAGACTGCCATCAATTTTTACGTTGGCAGGTGGCGGGGTAAGTATCTCTTTCGGGTTTTTTGTTTGTGCCGTAGCCAGATGACCGGCCAGCAAAGCACACATAGTGCAGGCAATAACAGAGCTTTTCATTCGGGGTATTGAAATAATTTTTAACTGTGATGCCCATTCAACAGAGATTTAACATAAATATTGCGAAGCTTTGATTAATTTTGCAGTTATATGCCAACCGAGGTACAGGAACAGACGTTTACGTTCGAAGAGCTGCTGGCGAGCCTTAAAGAAGTGCACCGCCTTATTTTGTGGAACGATGATTTCAACACGTTCGACCATGTGATCCATTGCATGGTAAAATATTTGGACTATAATGAAACACAAGCTGAAAAAATTGCCTGGAAAGTACATACCGAAGGCAAGTGTGCTGTGCTGGAGGGTTCGTTTACCGAGATGGAAGTATACCGTAAAATCCTTCAACAGGAAGGACTGACCGTCACCGTAGAGTAATTAAGTTACTTTTTTCAGAACCAAAACGACTATTACGTAGTTGCTACGCGCATTTGCAATTAGTTAATGCTGAATTGATCTTTAGATTATACTGCCGGGGTTTCTTTGCGCACTGAAATCCACCAGTGTAATATGAAAAGATTTTTACCCCTGCTTTTTCTTTCCCTACTCATTACAGGCTTTGCCTACGCCGGCGGCTCGCTTAAAGGCGTTGTGACGGATAAGAAATCGCACGAGCCTATGATTGGCGCTACCGTGCGTATCCAAAACAAGAAAACCGGCCATATTATGGCTACTGGTACCGGTTTGGACGGTACTTTTATGTTTAAAAACGTGCCAACCGGCAGCTATGAGGTGCAGGTAAAGTACGTTTCTTACAAAGAGGCAAAAAAAGATGCAGAGGTGGCCGAAGGTACCACCAGTGCTGTATCTTTCCAACTGGAAGATGTCGGCAGCGAGCTGAGGGAGGTTTCTATCACCGCCCGCCTGGGTAATGATACAGAGCAAGCCGCCCGCCGTGTTGAGCAACGCTCAGACCAGGTATTGAATGCCGTGTCATCCAAAACCATTGAAGCATCGCCAGATATTACGGTTGCCAACGTAACCCAACGTGTGTCAGGAGTTGCGCTTGAACGGAGCAGCAACGGCGAGGGCCAGTATGCCATCATCCGCGGTATGGAGAAACGTTATACCTATACCCTTATCAATGGCTATAAAATTCCAAGCCCAGACAACAAAACCCGTTACGTACCGCTCGATATCTTCCCGGCTGATATCATTGATCGCCTGGAGGTTTACAAATCACTCACCCCATCTATGGAAGGTGACGCTATTGCCGGTGGTATCAACATGGTGCTGAAAGAAGCACCGGATCATTTTACGGTAAATGCTAACCTGGGTTTAGGCTTATCGCAAGCGGTGATGAACAACGGCTTTACCAAATTTGGCGATAACGATATAACCGTTCGCTCACCAAGAGTTAACAACGGTTTGAATTACAGCGCAAATGTTAATGATTTCTCTAAAAACCCGGCGCATTATACCAACTCTAAAATGCCAATGGGTTTAATTGCCGGCCTCAACCTGGGCGGCCGTACTAAAGACAAGAAACTGGGCGCCCTGGTTTCTTTAAGCTATCAGGACAACTATAAAACCACTAAAAGCGTTTTCTTTGGTACCGATGTAGATCTGTACACCAATCAGCCAAAATTAACCAGCATTTCTGCAAGACAATACAGCATTGAGCAGCAGCGTACCGGTTTAGTTGGTCGCTTTGATTATCGTATTAACGACCGTAATAAACTGGTTTTAGATGCCGCTTATATCAATCTGGCTCAAAATCAATATCGTTTTACTTCAGATACTGACCTGGTGCTGCAACGTACCGGTATTGGTCAGGGGCGTGTGAAAGAAAGTCCGCGCAGCATCCGCAGTGTTGAGCAGATTGCCAACTTCTCGCTGCATGGCGATCATCGCCTGACCGAGAACCTGAGCGTTAACTGGACCGGCGTTTACTCAAAAGCTACAGACAATGAGAACCGGTATCAGCTCAACCTGGTAACCAGCCGTACATTACAACCAGGTGGTAACGTAACCCAGGAGCCCTTAACTGTTGACGCTTCTGGCGCTTACGACGCTACTTTTGCTTACAATACCGATGAGGATAAGAGCGGTTACCTGAATTTTGTATACGTACCGAAAATATTTGATACCAAGGTAGAGTTTAGTGCCGGTGGCATGTATCGTGACAAAAGCCGTAACAGTACTTTTGACGATTATACCCTACGCTTGGCTGCCCCACAAAACTACACCGGTGTTGACAATTTGAATTTTGACCCGAATGTAATTAACGCCCAGGGCACACCATTCGATCCGCTGAACTATACTTTCAGCGAAAAAGTTGGCGCTGGTTACGGTCAGTTTAAATTTACTGCTGGCCGCATCCAGGCAACCGGTGGCGTACGTTATGAGCATACCAGCCAAAGCTGGTTTGACGCGCTGCCAGAAACCTTTAACGGTAAAACCGGAGATATTAAATACCGCGATCTGCTGCCAAGCTTTATCCTGAAATATAACCTGACTGATAACCAAAGCCTGCACGCTACTTATTATGCAGCCATCAGCCGTCCAAACTTTTATGAGCTGGTGCCACACGTAAGCGGTGACCCGGATGCGGATTACAAAGAATATGGTAACCCAGACCTGCGTCCGGCCCGTGCGGATAACTATGACCTGCGTTACGAGTTCTTCCCTAAAGGCTTTGACCAGTTGCTGGCCGGTGTGTTCTACAAGCGTATTGTAGACCCTATTGAGTATGCTTTAGTACCATCAAGCAGCTCTAAAGACCTGGTACTGGAAGCCGGTAACTTTGGTACTGCCCGTAACTACGGTTTTGAGTTGGACGCAACCAAATACGTTAATAAATTTGGCATCAGAGCTAACTACTCGTTTACCCAGTCAGATATTACCACGCCTAAGCAAGAGCGCTACCGCGATGCTGCCGGTAACACACAGCAGCGCACGGTAGATCAAACCCGCCCGCTGCAAGGTCAGTCTAAACACTTGGGTAACCTGTCATTCTTATACAAAGACATTAAAACAGGGCTGGATGCGCAAGTATCTGCCGTGTATACCGGCGAGCGCATCAACAGCGTATCTAACTACCTGAACAATGATATCTGGCAGAAGGCTTTTGTAACGCTTGATGTATCTGCCGAAAAGAAAATTACCAAGCACCTGTTTGTTTACGCAAAAGCAACCAACCTGCTCAATATCCCTTACCAGCTGTTTATCAAACAGGCGTATCCGCAACCATCAGGACCTAACGGTGGTGCTGGTGCAACCGGTCAGGTAATTGAGTACCAGGAGGCCGGAAAAAACACTTTTGTGCGTAAAGACAACTACCTGCAATACTACATTTTAGGTGTTCATTACAAATTCTAAAATCAAACAGAGCGATGAAAAAAATATTTAACCAAATGATTGTTTTGATGGGCCTGGGCCTGTCATTCAGCGCCTGCCATAAATCTGAGCTGGTAAGCGTTTCTACCGCCGTTGTGCATACTGCCAATGGTATTACAAAAGATACCCTGAGCGGCACCGTAAAGGGTACCATGCTGGCCGGCAAAACTTATTATATTAAAAGCAATGTTACCGTAAACGATGGCGATACACTGGCCATGCAAAGCGGTGTGCATCTGATTGTTCTGGGCGATGGCAAGACTGCCGACAGTAGCCCTGAGATTTTCTGTCACGGTACTTTCATTAGCTTAGGTACTAAAGATGCGCCAAATTATATCACCGTACAAAATGCTGCCGACCTTCACGCGCAAGCTAATCAACAAAAATATGATCAGCCGTTTTTTGGCTGGTGGGGTGGTATTACCTGTACCCCGGCTGTAGCAACTGGTAGTAAAGGTGGCGACCTGATCTTGAAATGGACGCACGTAGAGTTTGGCGGCGCGCCAGCCGGATCATCTGATGATCCGGCCATTTATCCATCTGGTCCGCGTTTTAATATCTATTACAACAACGTAAATAAAAACGTAATTATTGAAGATTCGTGGTTCTTTGGCGCTAAGGATGATAACATCCAGATTGGTGCAGGCCACATTAGCTGTATGCGTAATACGTTTGAACTGTGTGGTGGTGTAGGCGGCGAGTTCTTCAATATCAAAACCGGTAGCTTGGCCGATATTGGTTACAACGTATTCATCGGTTCTGCAACCAACGCCATGAAGATCTCAAACTCAGGCGGCTCGGCTGTTCAGTGTAATGCGGTTGTTTATAACAATACCATTATTGATGGCGGCTATCGTCAGACCAAATCTGGCCGTGGTGGTTCTATCGACTTTGAGAAAGGCGCAAAAGGTATTTGCTATAACAACCTGATTGTAAACTGCCGTTTCGGTCTGCGTATTACTGCAGATGCTGATGTGGCTAACGTAAAATATGGAAACAATGGTTATTACGGCTCAGCTCAACCTGTTGTAGATCAGTTTTACGCTGCTGATAGCCAACCAGCATTGCTGGCTACCGGTAAAGCTACTACCGATGTGCGTGCTACCACACCAAAAACAAACAACCCAATGTTCTACCTTTTCAATGTAGATCAGTTTGATTATGTTTCTACGCTGGTGCCAATATCATACGCTGTGCAACAGCCTGCGTCAGTAATGGTTGGTAATTCAAGTCTTAGATTGCAGGCTGGTTCGCCGTTTATTGGCAAAGGTCGTACAGACTTTAGTCCACTGTATTCGGTAACTGCTACCGGTACTTATGGTACAGATATTACCCTGCCGGGTAAAGATCTGGGGGCTTACCAAACCGATGGTACCGGTAACCAACACTAATAAAAATATTTGCTCAACCACACTTACTCAGGATCTCGAAAACAGGTCCTGAGTTTTTTTAGTACAATTACAAGCTATGTTACGTAAACAAAGTATACTGTTTTTTGCTGCACTGCTACTGTGCAGCGTAGCCGCCAGTGCTCAAAACTGTAATAACGATTGGCTAGGTACCAAAACCCTGTATAAAGCACCTGTATATCATCCGTCTGTCATACCAGATGGTTACAACCCGGTATTTATTAACCACGTGGGCCGCCATGGTGCAAGGCATTTAACCAAAGAGGTAAACACCTCTTTCGCCTGGCAACTGCTGCACCATGCTGATAGCGTTAAAGCGCTTACAACAAAAGGGCAGCAATTGTGGAAATTGGTGCAGAATCTAACGGCTGTTGAAAAAGGACAAGTAAAATCTATCTCAGACGAAGGCCGCGATGAACTGCGCGGCATTGGCAAGCGCATGTATGCCCATTATCCATCGGTATTTACCGGTAAGGTAGAGCTAAATGTGGGTTACACCAAAGAGATCCGTACAAAGCAAAGTGCTGATGCCTTTCTGCAGGGCCTGAAAGCTGGCTTTAAGGACAGCGCCGCGGTAAAGGAATATAACGACGATACCGATCTGCGTTTCTACGATTCGTCGCCTGTTTACGCCGCGTTTGAAGCCGGTGGCAGTTGGGAGAAACCGATGAACACCCTGCGTGAATCATTAAAGATTGATGCCATTAACCATGCGCTGGTTGCCAAATGGCTGCAACCTGCTTTTCTGAAAACGCTGAAACCAGCACAGGAAGATAAACTGGTAGGCGATGTTTTTGGTTTTGCCACCATTGTTTATTCGTTACAGGCCGAAGTTAACAAGGCAGGCTACCAGTGGGCGGATGTCAACTTCGCGCCATTATTTACCTGTGCCGAGCAGGCTGCTCTAAGCAAACTTGACGTAGCCGACGATTATTTAAAAAAAGCACCGGGCACCAACATTAACGGCATTCAGGTGCGCATTGCCGTGCCTTTGTTGGTTAACTTTATCAATACCACTGATGAGTTTATCAAAAACGGGAAACCCAACGCACAACTGCGTCTGGCCCATGCCGAAACCATTGCGCCGTTTGCCACCTTATTGGGCATGACCGGTACTTATAAAGTAGCCGCTGATATGAAGAATATAGAAGCTGCCTGGAAATCATCAAACGTAATTCCGCTTAGCGCCAATATACAATGGATCTTTTATCGCAAAGCTGGCAGTACTGATCTGTTGGTTAAATTCTTGTTAAATGAAAAAGAAGTACACATCACTGGATTGAAAGGTGTATCGGCCTACTATCATTGGAAAGATGTACGTGCTTTCTATATCAACAAACTCAACAAGCTTAAAGTGGGTTTGGGGGATGACATGGCGACTTATTTGAAGGATGTAAAATAATAAGTAAGCTCAGTCCGTCAGAATTTGTTTAGGGACCCCTCTCGCTAAACTTACATGTAGATTACTGCGCATGTGGGTGCTTAAACAAGTTCAGTACGGCCTGTCCAAAAAAAGAAAAGCGTGATGGCAACCATCGCGCTTTTCTTTTTATAAATCAGAACTTCCGAATTACATTATTACTCCCCCTTCAGGAGGCCGGGAGCTTAATAGAGCAACCTGAACTTAATGGTATGCTCAATTGCTTTCAGCTCATCTAATACCTGAGTATCATAACCGGTATTTACGTCTGTAATTACATAACCAATCTGCGGATTAGTTACCAGAAACTCCCCTACAATGTTGATGTTGTGGCGCGCAAATACATCGTTAATTTTAGCCAGAATACCCGGTACGTTTTTGTGAATGTGGATTAAGCGGTGAGCATTGCTTACACGCGGCGGCTGCAGATCCGGGAAGTTGCAGCTCATATGGGTTTTTCCCTCGTTCATAAACGCCATTACGCGTTTAGGAATGAAGTCTAGGTTACGCGGGTTGTTACGTGGATCATCAAAAATAATGATACCATTTTCGCAAGCAGCGTCCATCAGCTTACGGCTCTGCACGCGGCCAAAGCAACCGATCACTTTCAGCCTGCCGGCAGCAGCCAGTTGCTCTGGCGTAGGCTGGTGGGCTTCATCGCAGAACAATACGCCTGCTTCTTGCAGGTATTTATCCTCAATTTCTTCACGGTGACGGATATTATAACCTTCTTTTTGCATCTGCGACAGCGCTTCTTCACCTATATCGCCTACAACCAAACATTTAATGCGGTTTTTAGGGTAGGAGATAGCGCGCGGCAGTTTGTTGATATATAAAAACTCGTCAAAGCTCGGCGTAACGTGGTCGGCTTTTTCAATAACCGATTTACGGGCAATATTCTCTGTAAAGGCAAAGAAACGTTTAATCAAGCCCGATTCTTTCAGTTGGAAATCCGAGTAACCATCGCCAATACCAAAGATCTCGCCCTGCAAGTTCATCTCGCGCAGCAGTTTTACCTTGCCGCCTTCTTGCGATAGCGGATTGTCATGATCGTATCCAATGATCTTACCATCTTCATCAAACTCAAAGGTATTGGCGTAGATGTTTTCTTTTTTGATATGATATTCGGTTACTACCGGTGTAATAAACTCTTTAAAACCGCCTGAAACAATCAGCACGTTATCAGCATGGGTTTTAAAGAATTTGCTGTTACGTGAGAAAGAAGTAGATACTTTCTTTTTCAGGTGACTGATCAGTTGTTTCAAATGGTCACGATCGGCTTCCAGCAAACGCACGCGGGCAGCCAAGCTTTCTGAGAACGAAAGACGGCCTTCCATTGAGGCGTTGGTGTATTCTTCAATCTGCCGGTAAACATCTTCGGCATCGGGACGGTTTTTTAGCGAGATGCGGGCCAGCTCGTCAAGTGCCTCAACCTGGGTAAACGTACTGTCAAAGTCGATAATAAAGTATTGCTCCATGGAGTGGGGGGATGGATTTATGCGCCTGCAAATGTGCAAATTTTGCCCGAGGGTTTATAAACAAAAATTCAATGTGGATAAAAACGATGGGTTTTATAGGGAATTAGTGATTAGAGATCAGGTGTCTGTTGCGCAATGACGTTAGGGAAACAGCAGATATGAATCTGTATTCACTTATTTATTTTGATACATATGCACAAATGATAACTTTACCGTCTGCGTGAATGCTGTAACATTTCTACCTTACCGCATTCCAATATCAAAATGAAGATATTATTCGCCATACAAGGTACCGGGAACGGACATATCAGTCGTGCGCGTGAGGTGGTGCCCCTGTTGCAGCGCTACGGCGAAGTTGATTTGCTGGTGAGCGGTACCGAGGCCGAGGTATCATTATCGCAGCCGCTTAAGTATCGTTTTCACGGGTTTAGCTTTGTATTTGGCACCAAGGGGGGCGTTGATAAATGGGCAACCTATAAACTAATGGATCTGCGCCGGCTTTGGAAAGACATGCACAGCCTGCCGTTGAAACAGTATGATCTGATTGTCAATGATTTTGAACCGGTAAGTGCCTGGGCCTGCAGATTGCAAAATATTCCGTCGGTTTCGCTGAGTCATCAATGTTCATTTGTATCAAAAAAAACACCGCGACCAGACAGATGGAACTGGGCCGAGCTGATCTTTAACTATTACTCGCCCACTACGCATCACATCGGTTTTCATTTTGATAGGTATGATGATTTTATCCATACCCCGGTGATCCGCAGCGGGATCCGCGAGATGGCGACAACCAACAAAGGGCATTACACGGTTTACTTACCTGCATACGATGATAAAACGCTTCTTGAGCATTTGGGTAAAACCGATGTGGAATGGCACGTTTTTTCCAAGCGCCAGAAAACGTCTTATCGCGAAGGTAACGTACATATCCACCCCATTAACAACGAGGGGTTTAACGATAGCCTGGCCAGTTGCGCCGGTCTGCTTACCGGTGGTGGCTTTGAAGGCCCGGCCGAAGCGCTTTACCTCGGTAAGAAGGTGATGATGATCCCGATGAAAGGCCAATACGAGCAGCAATGCAATGCGCTGGCTGCCCACAAACTGGGAGTGCCGATGGTTCATGAGATTGATAATGAATTTAACCCCGTATTGGAGCGCTGGATTAATGCCGATAAACGGGTGATTGTTGACTTCCCCGATGAAACGGCAGAGATTGTTGAGGGTATGGTGAGGAAGTACGCCAGAGCCAGGATTTTTAGTGAGTTTGATGGTTCTTAATTGGTGCTCAAGAAAGCTTCGCCGTTTAATGGATTTTTAGGATTTACAGAAGGCTATAGCAAACAAAAAACGATGCGTAATCTACGCATCGTTTTTTGTTTGCTCAACTTGTCATTTCGACGAACAAGGGGAGGATCTGCGGGAGTGAGGAGAAATCTTATACCTGCGATGTGCCAAATCGCTCAATTAACTAGGCAAACATATAAGATTTCTCCCGTTGGTCGAAATGACCTCATATCCTGTAAATCCTGAAAACTCTTTAAATCCTGGTTCAGACTTACTTCTGCCTAAAAAACAACTGGATCGGCACACCGTTAAAATCAAAGTTCTCGCGTAGCTTATTCTCTAAGAAGCGCATGTAAGGCTCTTTGATGTACTGCGGCAGGTTACAGAAGAAGGCGAACATTGGCGCCACCCCTTTAATCTGGGTGATGTATTTGATTTTTACGTATTTGCCTTTGGTTGATGGCGGCGGCATGGCCTCTATAACAGGTAGCAGAACATCGTTCAATTTTGAGGTTGGGATTTTTTTGGCGCGATTGTTATAAACCTGCTCGGCGGTTTCAATTACTTTCAGGATACGTTGTTTTTCGACTACCGAGGTGAAGATGATCGGCACATCGGTAAACGGCGCAATCTTCTCGCGGATCTGTTCTTCAAATACTTTTACCGTTTTGGTGTTCTTTTCAATCAAATCCCATTTGTTCACCACAATCACAACGCCCTTCTTGTTCTTCTCGGCCAGGTGGAAGATGTTGATATCCTGCGATTCAATGCCTTCAACCGCGTCAATCATCAGTATCACGACGTCGGCTTCTTCCAGTGCTTTGATAGTACGCATTACCGAGTAAAACTCAATGTTCTCTTTTACCTTGGTTTTTTTGCGCAAACCGGCAGTATCAACCAGCATAAACTCATGGCCGTAGCGATTGTAGTGAATGTGGATAGAATCGCGGGTGGTGCCGGCAATAGGAGTAACAATATTACGCTGCTCGCCAATAAAGGCGTTGATGATAGATGATTTACCTACGTTTGGTCTGCCAACGATGGCATATTTTGGTAGGGTGTTTTCTTCTACCACATCCTCGTCAAAAGTTTTCACTACCTCGTCCAGCAGTTCGCCGGTGCCACTGCCGGTCATAGATGAGATGTTGTAGATCTCGCCCAGGCCCAGGCTGTAAAAAATACTGGCATCGGCATTAAGCGAGGTATTGTCTACCTTGTTTACTACCACAAATACTGGCTTTTTGCTTTTGCGCAGCATTTGGGCAATGTCATCATCCAAATCGGTAATGCCGGTAGTTACGTCAACCACAAAAAGTAAAGCTGTAGCTTCTTCAATGGCAATGATTACCTGCTCGCGAATGGCACTTTCAAAAACATCATCTGAGCCGTGCACATAGCCGCCGGTATCAATTACCGTAAAGTTACGACCGATCCACTCGGCCACGCCGTAATGGCGATCACGCGTAACGCCGCTCATGTCGTCTACAATGGCCTTGCGGGTTTCCGTCAGGCGGTTGTACAGGGTTGATTTGCCCACGTTAGGGCGGCCTACTATGGCTACTATATTACTCATGCTTATTTTAGATATGAGACGTGAGATATGAGATTTGAGATAGAAGCGCGGGGTTTAGCATTCCCTGTCTTACATCTCACATCTCATATCTCAAATCTACAGATTAGTCTTCGTACCCGAATTTTTTCAGGTAGTTTTTCTTGCTGCGCCAGTCGCTGATTACTTTAACAAACATCTCGAGAAAAATCTTTTTCTGGAAAAAATTTTCCATTTCGCGGCGGGCGTAGGTGCCTACAATTTTCAGCATCTCGCCATTCTTGCCAATCAGGATGTTTTTTTGCGATTCGCGCTCAACTATAATTTCGGCACTGATGCGGTAAATAGTCTCGTCTTCTTTAAAAGCGGTGATTACTACCTCCGTGCTATAAGGGATCTCTTTTTTATACTGTTTAAACACCTGCTCGCGAATCATCTCTGAAGCAAAAAAACGATCATTCCTGTCGGTCAGTGCATCCTTCTCATAATAGGGCGGATGTTCCGGCATTTGCTCCACGATATACTCCAGCAGGTGAGAGGTGTTAGGGAATTTCAAGGCCGATATGGCAAATACCGCCTTCGGCTTCAATAACTCTTCCCAATAAGTTACTTTCTGTTTTACGGCTTCAGGATCGCTTTGATCTATTTTATTGATCAGCACCACCACAGGTGCTTGCGAGCCTTGAAGGCGTTTCACTACGTCCTGCTCGTCGTGCTTCTCGTTAACGTCGGTCATCAGCAGAATGAGGTCGGCATCAACAATAGAGCCTTGCACCTGGCTCATCATACTCTCATGCAGGGCATAGTGCGGCTTGATGATGCCCGGAGTGTCCGAGAAGACAACCTGGTAATTTTCATCATTCACAATACCCAAAATGCGATGACGGGTGGTTTGCGCCTTGGGGGTGATGATAGACATTTTTTCGCCCACAAGGGCATTCATCAATGTAGATTTACCTGCATTTGGTTTGCCGATGATACTAACGAAGCCTGCCTTATGAGCCATAAAATTATTTTAAATAAATTTTGGAATGCAAAGGAACGAATTATATCTTTGCATTCCAATTTAAAACGAAGCAGATTTGCTTTTTGATAATTGGGAAAACATATCGGGGTTATGACCGTTATGTAATACACAAAACAGTGCGGGATGGAGCAGTTGGTAGCTCGTCGGGCTCATAACCCGAAGGTCGTAGGTTCGAGTCCTGCTCCCGCTACCCAGAAAAAAGAAGAGCCTCTTAGAGATGATCTGAGGGGCTTTTTCATTTTCCAAAACGTTGTGTTAGCAGATCACAACTAAAATAAAATGCCTTTTCGCGGTTTATGGCCGAAAAGTATAACCACTATAGTGCGGGATGGAGCAGTTGGTAGCTCGTCGGGCTCATAACCCGAAGGTCATAGGTTCGAGTCCTGTTCCCGCTACCGAATCGGACAAGCTTGAAAAATCAAGTTTTGTCCGATTTTTTTTGATACCTACTTCATTGTTTATCAGGTAAATAAGACGTGCCGCTTCATTCATTCGGGCGGTTCGATAAGCACCTCCGTCAAAACATAGCTTTTCAGGATACATCGAACCGATAATCCTACGCTTAACTGCTGCATCACCCTCATTATAAGTAATTTGAAGCCTCGAAAGATTGGTTAAGGCCTTATCTAAACAATCGTCCAGATCAAACGCCGTTTTGCCAAAACCTGTCAGCTTCGCTTCCAGGCTAAGCAGTTTGCTTTCGCACTCCGCCTTAATGGTTTTGTAGTCATTGCTATCAATGGCATCATCCAGCAAAAGCCTTCTCGCTTTAGCTAACCGATCGTTCTCGGTTTGGATTTGATTCAGCAGCTCCTTCTTGCCCTCGGCCTGCGAACCCGTTTGCTGATAGAATATACCCTTTACGACCGCCTTATAAAGTTCAGCGATACCCTTCTTAGGAACATACTTACCTAATTCGTCAACAAAGCTATCATTCGCAGCTTCCGCCTTATATCTTATACCACACGCAGAAGAACAGTGATAGTAATAATAATAGGCGCTCCTGCCTTTGGATGCACTGCCGGTAAGCTGCTTTCCGCAATGCGGGCAAAGCAGGAAACCGCGTAGCGGTAGATTATCCGCTGTACTAATCTTTACTAATTGAATGCGCTTCTTGCCATTGATGATATCCTGTACCTCATAAAACAGTGCTTCGGAAATGATCGGTTCATGCTGTCCCTTTACTAACTGCATTGGCTCATCACGATAGGCTGGGACGACGATCTTGCCACAGTATACCGGATTCTTTAGCAACGTATAGAAGTTACTCTTGCTGCAATTCATGCCCCTTGCGTTGACTTCCCGGCGAATATCATCAATATGAAATATCCCTTTAGCTACTTGTTCGAAAGCCCATTTGACGATACCAGCTTTCGGTTCGACCGGAACGATTACTTTCCTTCCTGCATCTGTAGTCCGGTTAACGTAGCCATACGGGCCAGTAGTTAAATAGCGTCCTTCCTTACGTGCCCTGCGCATACCATAAAAGGTATTCAATGCCCGGCGGTCATTCTCTACTTCAGGCGCAGCCAAGTAAAAGGCAAGCATCATCTTGTTTTCAGGAATGGATAAATCCAAGGGCTGCTCAACAGCTTGCGGCTCAATACCAATCTTACGAAGTATGTTGATCATCTGGTAGGCGTCTCCGGCATTCCGGCTGAACCTGTCCCATTTGACAAATAACAGCAGATCTACGGAACGTCCCTTTTCCTTCTTCAGCTTGCTCAGCATTTCGTTCCAGGCAGGCCGGTTGAACGTCTTAGCCGAATAGTCCTCATAAATTACCTTTCTCACAGCGATGTTCTGAATGCCGCAGTACTTACGCAATACTTCTTCCTGGCTACGGACAGAATAACCCTTGTCTGCCTGTTCATCTGTGCTCACCCGCACATAAAGATCTGCTGTCTTCATAATTGGTATCCTTTGTTTTAGATGCGTCTTTAATATATTGATCTACAGTTAATTTACCTAAAAAATACAAGAAATCCAAAATCATTTCGACTTCTTTTTCATTTACTTCATAACCATTCTCTTCGAGAATTTTTATGGCTTGCTGAGGAGTAACGTTCCTCCTTTCGGATAGTCCGACCTTCATTGTTCACACTTAGAAGGTAAAATCAAACCGTGATCGCTGCTCTCCTGCAACCATTTCAGGAGGACGTCCGGTGAATAATAACCTGATCAAGTGTTTTTTGCAGTTTGCTGGAACTTGTCAGGTATAACGATGAACGATCAGCCCTTAATCATCACTTAAGCAACCGAAGCGCGTAGCCGGATAAAATGTCAAGGCCGGGGCTGCCAAAAAACAAACAACACGCCCCGCTCGCTATAGCCTTGACATTTTATTCCGGCGCAGCCTATCTTTGCGGCTGTGGTGAATAAGAGATTTTAAATGCTTTTTTATCCCGTCCGCTGTTTTTCTTTTTTCCGGTTCAAGTACTCGCATCTTCTTACCTTCTGTTCGTCCTTGCCTTGCGCTGGCGATGCCTGTCTTTCCCGTATATTGCTTCGTCGTCGACATCATCTCCTATCTGGATATTAAGATCAGAATAGTTATTATGCAAATCATAATCACGCTCATCAGAGAAAATATCAGCATTCTGATCTGCTTCCAAAACTCTCTCTTCATTTTCTCCATCTCCGCCCTCATATCCTCGTTCGTTTGCAACAATGACTTCATGTCCTGCTTGATTTCCTCTGTATTGGCGTAAGTCTTTTGCAGGGTATTCAGAAACCACGTTACTTCCTGATCCGGATTGCCGGTTGGTGGAAGTAAATTGTCCGGCTGCTGTTTGCTTTCCGTATTTCGCTGTTGTTCTAGCGTTTGCCTGGCTAATTCCCTCGCCATGTTTAGTCTGCTCATAATTTAAAATCTTGGTTAACTCCGCCCACTTATAGCGGTTGCCTAAAGCCTGTCCCTTTACCTTCAGGCCATTATAGAAATAAGTAATACCAGTGATTCTACCAGTGGAGGCCTGGTTGAAAAGAAAATGAATCCCGACCTCTTCACCACGCCGTATAAATTCACTCATATCTAACCCCTTACGGCGTAATAGCCGGTTCAACTGTTCCTGCAACAGCAGCTTGTCAGACGGTTTACCCGTTCTGTCAATCATTTCGATCTCATTCTTGGTAACCGCTCTTTGGGATGCGTTTCGACTTGGAGTTACGGGTATCAAATCATATTGCCGTTCAAGTTTGCGCAAAATGTCTTCACTTCGCCTGTAATTATTACTGTCCGAGACGACCGTTCCATCAAAGCTGATTCTATTCACCAGCAAATGAATATGAGGGTGCTCCGCATCGTAGTGACGAAAGATCAGATATTGATTATTGTTGTAACCTAATGCCTGCAAATAGTCCTGGGCTATCGTCAATAATTTTTCGTTGGTCAAACTACCTGCTTCGTCGTTTGAAAAGTTAAGGCTGGTATGATAAACGTAACGGTTAAGGCCTGGACGTAACTGTCGTATCCATTCTACTTCGCGCTTAATATCGTTTGCCTGTAACGATGAGAAATTAGTGGCAAGGACTTCGGCCCGTTTACTTGGATCAGCGTTCCAAAGCTTCTTTATGTTGTAACTTAGGGCACCCATAAAGTTTTTACCGATCTTTTGACTGGCTATCATATACTAACTTAGCAATGATGGTATCTAACCTTTGCTCCAGCTTAAAGAGCGTGCCGAGTAACTCAAAGGAAATTACTCCGGCATTGGCCTTGCGGGTAAGCTGGTTAAGGTTTACGCCGATCTTTTTTAGTTCGGTGTAAGCATTAAGGTCTAAAGATGCGATCCTTGGTTCAGGAAAGCGTCCCTTGAAAATCTTATCCCTTGCCAAAACCGCCGGAGGCTTGTTACAAGTCATTGAAAGCCGCTCTAGTTGCTGCTTTTCGGTAAGGGTAAGCTGTAAGGTAAATTTAACGTTTCTTTTTTCTGCTGATGAGATTTTTGGCCTCGCCATAAATCAGCTGGATTGAAGTAAAATGGCCTGCCGTCAAAACTTTGTCGGCCTGGGCGATGCCATTAGTGTTACTATGGCACTGCGGACGCCTTCCGCATTTATAACGCTAAGTTAAATAAATTTACTTTTAATGCAAGAGATTAATGCATTTAATATGCTGAACGAAGTGAAGTATATTGGGTCCGGGTATCCCGGCAAGCCGTTTTGACCCGGTCAAAACATGGCTTGCTTCCGCGGGCTCAGTTGCTTAAATAACGCTCTATTGGTTTATTAAATTAAACGGAATTGAGTAAAATGTTTCACTATATTCGTCATTTAATGTTTTAACCCATACTATCTAATAAATGTCTGAGGATCAAAAAAAACTACTCGAACAACAGCTTTGGAATATTGCCAATACTTTACGTGGCAAAATGGATGCTGATGAATTTCGAGACTATATATTAGGCTTTATCTTTTACAAGTATCTATCTGAAAAGATGCATATATATGCCAATCAGATATTACAACAAGACGGTCTACAATATGAAGATATCAAAGAAGGTACACCTGAAGGTGAAGATTATTTAGAAGCCGTTAAAGAAGAGGCACTAATCAAATTAGGCTACTTCTTAAAACCGTCCGAACTTTTTAGTGAAATTGCAAAACGTGGAAATGCGGACGCTGAGGATGATGATGCCGAACTCAAAAGCAATTTTATATTAGGGGATTTGGCTAAAATACTGAGTAACATCGAGCAAAGCACGATGGGCACAGAGAGCCAGGACGAGTTTGATAACCTATTTGAAGACCTTGACCTTACCAGTACGAAGCTTGGCCGCACAGAGGCTGCTAAAAATGCATTAATAGCCAAAGTCTTGGCACACCTTGATAAAATAGATTTTAACCTACAGGATGCTAACTCTGATGTTTTAGGAGATGCTTATGAGTATCTGATAGGCAAATTTGCCAGTGGTGCCGGTAAAAAAGCAGGCGAGTTTTATACACCACAAGAGGTTTCGAGGGTGTTAGCTAAGTTAGTTACCACCGGTAAAGGAAAACTAAAGTCTGTTTATGACCCAGCATGTGGATCGGGTTCGTTATTACTTCGGGTTGCTAAAGAGGTTAGTGAAGTCGGTAAGTTCTATGGGCAGGAGTTAAACCGTACAACCTACAACTTGGCGAGGATGAACATGATCTTACACGATGTACATTATCGTCGCTTTGATATAAGGCAGGAAGATACTTTAGAGCAACCACAGCATATTGATGAGCGCTTTGAAGCAATAGTTGCTAATCCGCCATTTTCTGCGCAATGGAGCGCCAGCCCGTTACACATGAGCGATGACCGATTTAGCCAGTATGGTAAATTGGCTCCTAAATCTACTGCGGATTTTGCATTTGTACAGCACATGATACATCATTTAGCCGATAACGGCATAATGGCTGTCGTTGTGGCACATGGAGTTTTATTTAGAGGGGGAGCAGAAGCACATATTCGCCAATATTTGATAGAAGATCGCAATTACCTCGATGCGGTGATAGGGTTACCTCCGAACTTATTTTACGGCACATCAATTCCTACAGCTATATTGGTTTTTAAAAAGTGTCGAGAGAATCCAGGAGATATAATATTTATAGATGCAAGTAGGGGCTTTGAGAAGGTTGGCAATCAAAATGTTTTAAGGGATGAATATATTGATCGAATTATCAGCACTTATCGAGCACGAACAACGGAAAATAAATATAGTATTGCGGCCACTTTGGAACAAGTTCTCGATAACGAATATAATCTCAATATCCCTCGTTACGTGAATACGTTTGAGGAAATAGAAGCAATCGATCTAAATGTTATTACCTCTGAACTGAAAAGTTTGGAACTTGAAATGCAAAAGACAGACTCTGAAATTGCGGAGTTTTGTAAACAGTTGGGTATTAAAGCTCCATTTTAATAATGAAAGAATTAATGAATACTCCGATTTTAAGATTTCCAGAGTTTAAATCCACTTGGCATCGTAGCACGATAGAGAAATCGGATTTAAAAATTATTGATGGAGACAGAGGAAATAATTATCCGAATGGCAGCGATTTTTCCTTAAGTGGTTATTGCTTGTTTTTAAACGCAAAAAATGTAACAAAGTCTGGATTCAATTTTTCTGAAACAAGTTTCATCACTAAAACCAAAGATGAGCAATTGCGAAAAGGAAAATTGAAAAGATATGATATTGTGCTTACGACGAGAGGCACAGTTGGAAATATAGCATTTTTCAGTGATAAAATCCCTTTCGAGCATATTCGTATTAACTCAGGAATGGTGATAATAAGAAATGAAAACACCGAAATCTCTCAGGCTTATTTATATATACTTCTCTCTTCACCCGAAAAAAGGAAAAAGTTGGTTGAAGTGTCTTTCGGCAGCGCTCAACCCCAGTTAACAGTTTCACAGATTTATAAGTTAAAAATTGAATACCCCGGTATTGATGAGCAATATAAACTTACTAAGTTTCTTTCATCTTTTGAAACAAAAATCCAACAGCTTAGTCTCAAAAAACAGCTTTTAGAACAATATAAATTGGAGATAATTCAGCGTATTTTCACTCAAGAAGTTAGATTCAAAGATAGCCATGGAAATGCCTTCCCAAATTGGAAAGAGTATAAAATGGGAGATTTTGATTTTCATCCTACAAATTCACTTTCCCGTACCCAACTAAACTATGATACTGGTGAAATTAGGAACATCCATTATGGGGATATCCATACCAGGTTAAAATCTAATTTTATTTTAAACAGGGAAAAGATTCCATTTATCAATATAGATGTTGACGCGTCAAAAATTTCTAATGATAGTTATTTAAAGGTAGGCGATTTAATTATAGCTGACGCTTCGGAAGATTATAAAGATATTGGAAAGTCAATTGAGGTGATTGATTTAAACAATTGCAAAATAGTAGCTGGGTTACATACAATTCTTTTAAGAGATTCAAAACAGCTAACTGCAGTTGGCTTTAAAGGCTACATGATGCAGACCCAGTATATTAGGATGCAATTAATGCGATACTCTACGGGGTCATCTGTTTTGGGGATAACAAAAAGCAACATAGCTAAAATAAAAATCAAACTGCCTACAATTGATGAACAAAAGAAAATAGTGGAATTCTTAACTGACCTTGATGATAAAATTGATTGCGTAATTAAACAAATTATCCAAGCTCAAAAATTTAAAAGAGGGTTGTTGCAGCAAATGTTCATTTAAGATGAAATCGGTTAGGGATTTGATTAAACGATATAGTAAGACTCATAGTCATTTTGGCTATTACGAATCTATAATTGAGATTATCGAAGCCCAAAAGACAATTAATCCTGATATTTCGATAGAAAGCTGTAAATCGTTGATTGAGGGACTTTCAAAAGCTATACTTAAACAATTAGATAACACATATAATAATATAGAAATTGATGCCTTAAATTTTCAGTCGCTTTTTAAGAAAGCGATGTTTAAACTCTCAGAAAATCATTCAGAAATCGAAATAGATTTTATTAACCAAGCAAACAAACTAATAGTTACACTTGGTGAAATAAGAAATAAACGTGGCGATATTTCGCACGGAAAATTATCACCTAAAGTTGTTTTTAGTAGTACGAAATACGCAGAATTAATTATTTCGATGACCGAAAGTATCGTATTCTATATTCTGGATCATTTTTTTACGATAGATTTAGCCTACAAAGAGCCCATAAAATATTCCGACAATCCGGCATTTAATGAAATGTTGGATGAAGAAACTCCATTGGCGGGATTAAGTTTTAGCAAAGCATTGTATGAGCAGGATAATACGTCTTACTTAGAACAACTTGAAGATTATAACGTCAATAAAGCCAATTCGGAAGAAACGCTAAAAAAAGTTATTAATGAGTCTATTGCTGACCAACAATCGTTTTTAATAACCTTATCTGATACAAAAATGACTACTCAACCCGAACAAATATTAGAAGATAATTTAATTACTCAACTTCAAAGCTTGGGTTACGGTTTAGTCTCTATCCATGACGAGAATGATCTACTTAAAAACTTAAAAAGTCAATTAGAAAAGCACAACGATATTACGCTATCGAATGATGAATTTGATAAGGTTTTAAATCACGTAAATAAAGGTAGTCTTTGGGGACGTGCTAAAACCCTTCGAGACAAGTTTCATCTCACACGGGACAATGGCGAAAGCTTGTATCTTGAATTTATAAACCAAGATGCATGGTGTCAAAATCAATTTCAGGTAACACGCCAAATAACCATTGATGGTACTTATAAAAACCGTTATGATGTTACTTTGCTTATCAATGGCTTACCGTTGGCACAAATCGAATTAAAACGTCGAGGGTTAGAACTTAAAGAAGCTTTTAATCAAACGAATCGCTATCAGCGACATAGTTATGGCGCATCACATGGTTTGTTCATGTTTATACAAGTATTTGTTATTAGTAATGGGGTTAACACAAAGTACTATGCAAATAACCCTCAGCAATCTTTTAAACAAACATTCTATTGGTCTGATAAAGAAAATAAGATCATCAGCCAATTGGAACCATTTACTAAGGAATTTTTAGAGCCTTGTCACATCTCTAAAATGATCTGTCGTTATACGGTTTTAAACGAGGCTCAAAAAATATTAATGGTGCTTCGCCCTTACCAGTACTATGCAAGCGAGGCAATAATTGACCGGGTAAAAACCAGTACAAAAAACGGCTATATATGGCATACCACGGGCTCCGGTAAAACACTTACCTCTTTTAAAGCCAGCCAGTTGCTCATTAAACAGCCACAAGTTCACAAAGTGGTTTTTGTGGTTGATCGTAAAGACTTGGACTATCAAACCACTAAAGAATTTAACAGCTTTAGTAAAGGTAGTATTGACGGCACCGATGATACCAAGGCTTTGGTAAGACAATTATCAGACGATACTAAACTTATTGTTACTACAATTCAAAAATTAAATACAGCAATAAGTAAAAACGCCTTTTTAGGCCGCATGGAAAAGTTGAAAGATAAACGCATTGTTTTCATCTTCGACGAATGCCATCGCAGTCAATTCGGCGATACCCATAAGCGTATTAAAGCCTTTTTCAACAATCACCAGCTATTTGGATTTACGGGAACACCGATCTTTGCAGACAATGCCGTAAAGAATGAATTAGGTAAACGTACCACTAAAGAACTTTTTGATGATTGCTTACACAAATACGTTATCACTGACGCCATCAAAGACGAGAACGTATTAAGGTTTTCAGTTGAATATGTTGGCCGGTATCATCACAAACCAGGTAGTCAGAACAATATTGATATAAAAGTTGAAGATATAGATACCAAAGAGCTTTTTGAAGCGCCTGACCGATTAAATAAAATTGCTGACTATGTAATTGCAAACCATGCCCGTAAAACGCATAATAAGAGCTTTACCGCTATGTTTTGTGTTAGTAGTGTTGACACTGTCATCAAATATTATGAGTTGTTTAAATCGAAGAAAAATGCGGGGAATCATAATCTTAAAATCGCAACTATCTTTAGCTATGGGATAAATGAAGACGATAAGGATGCGAACGGCTTTATTCCTGATCCCGAAATTGAACTTGACGAAAACGCACCAATCAATAAACATAGTCGTGAAAAACTGGATGAGTTTATTACGGACTACAATCAAATGTTCGGAACCAAGTTTTCAACCCGAGACAGCCAATCTTTTTACAACTACTATAACGACATAGCCAAGAAGGTAAAGAACCGCGAAATTGATATTCTGCTTGTAGTAAATATGTTCTTAACCGGCTTTGATAGTAAAACGCTGAATACGCTGTATGTAGACAAAAACCTGAAATACCATGGACTAATACAAGCTTATTCTCGCACAAACCGCATTCTTAATGAACAAAAATCCCAGGGCAATATCGTGGTGTTCCGGAACTTGAAAGCGGCTACTGATGAGGCAATAACCCTATTTTCAAATAAGGATGCGGTAGACGTTATTATAATGGACCCAATAGAGGATTACATTAGCGAGTTTAATGAAGGGGTTGATACTTTGAGGATGACTGCGCCTACCGTGGATAGCGTCAACGATTTAACAGATGAGAATCAAGAATTAGCTTTTGTAAAAGCCTTCCGCAACCTTATGCGTATCATGAATATTTTAACAACGTTCGCGGACTTTAATTTTGATCAATTAGCGATTGATGAGCAGACTTATAACGACTACAGAAGCAAGTATCTTGATTTACATGACAAAGTTAAAACTAATACCAGTAAGGAGAAAGTTTCTATTCTTGAGGATGTTGATTTTGAATTAGAGCTAATACACAGGGATGAGATCAATGTACTTTACATTCTGAAGTTACTGGCTAAATTGAAATTTGGCACTGTTCAGGAACAAAATAGCCTTCATAAGATAATCACAGATTTATTAACTGGCGAAGTACAATTGCGTTCTAAAAAGGAATTGATTGAGAAATTCATTGCAGAAAACTTACCGCATGTTGAAGATGCGGATGACATTCCAAACGCCTTTGACAACTTTGTCGATGAAGAAAAGCAAAAAGCATTAGCGGAGCTTTGCCAGCAAGAAGGTTTGGTGCCCGAAAAGCTTAATCAAATTATTGGCAATTACCTATTCACTGAACGTAAACCACTAAGAGACGAGATATTTGATATTCTTATTGAAAAGCCTAAGATTTTGGAGCGTAAAACCATTATCGAACGCGTGATTGATAGGATTATGAAATTTGTTGATACATACATTAACGGATTACCTGATAGTACTATTAACTAACCTAAACCATTATGAAAACCTACTACCGTATCATGCTTGGCAAAAAAAGCATATATGCTTTTGAATGTTTTGCCGGAAACTTTATAGGAGCTGACTTTTTAGAAAATACTGATCTTACTGGAAAGCTTTCTGAGAATTGGAGAGATTTCAATCATGCTTTTATCCCCGTCTATTTAAAAGAAAACCCAGAAAAAAGCAAAGTAACTGCAGGCTTGGCATGCGGTGCATTATGGACTATTTCCAAAGGACTTCAAAAGGGTGACGTAGTGCTATGCCCTAATGGGGAAGGTAGTTATATGATCGGTGAACTAATGGATAACTATGCTTATCACCCTGGCGAAATTCTGCCACATCGCAGAACTGTATCTTGGTTTGGTAAATTATTTGACCGGGCAGAGATGAGTGATGCCCTAAAAAATTCAACTGGATCTATTGGCACCGTTAGCAATATCACTAAGCACTCACCGGAAATAGAATCCTTTTTAACCGGTCAATTATCACCTGCATTGTTGAAGGATGAAACAATTGATGATGTATCTGTTTTCGTACTTGAAAAATATCTTGAGGAATTTTTAGTATCGAACTGGTCAAATACCATACTCGGAAAAAATTACGACATCTATACGGAAGATGGTGAAAATGTCGGCCAGCAATATCAAAGCGACACTGGGCCAATAGACATTCTTGCAATAAGCAAAGACAAAAAAGAGTTGCTTGTAGTCGAACTTAAAAAAGGCCGGGCAAGCGATAGCGTGGTAGGACAGATAATGCGCTATATGGGTTATGTTAAAGAAGAACTTGCTGAGCCTGGTCAGCAGGTGAAAGGTATAATAATAGCTTTAGAAAATGACAATAAAATAAAGAGAGCTTTAGCTGTAATAAGTAATATTGATTTTTACAAGTATGAGATCAATTTTAAGTTATTCAAGCTGTAGTGCCTTTAACTTAAATTATCAATCAACATTATCATCGTCCTTCTTTAAAGAGAAATACGTAAAGAGCTGATTGAAGTCAAATATATTAATGGCATTTTGTATAACCAGGGCGATAGAATAAACTATCAAAAGCATTGATACAAAAAAAGTAATATCATTAAGAATGCTGATATAAGTGATATTATAAAATACTTTAACTAATTGAGTGTTGAGTTGTAACGTTTGGATAAAAACCATAATTTCTCTAATCAAAAAGGTTACAAGCAAGGTGAAAGCCTGGACGATAATATTGAAAGCAAATATACTACTCATTTTTTCAAGCGCATTTGCCGTCTCTCCTTCTTGCTTTTCAACCAAAGCTGAAATTAAGTTTTTATTAGCTAAAAAACCGATGATAAGAGCGTAAGCACCTAAGTTAAACCCTAATAAAGTAGGAAGAATTGATATGCCTATATCAATAATTTTATCAATGAGAGTAAAGGTAAGGTTAGCGTCATTGTTAATTAAAAGTGCAATTAATGCTAATAATACCGTGATTAAAGCAAAGTAGAATAACCTATTACGCTTACTTAATAGTCCCTTCCAGCCGTAGAGCTTCCATATATAGTTCCAGCCAGCATTCATCAATTATCGCGATTTAGAGGCCACAAACTTCTGATTTTATCAAATAGATTTTCAAAAAGATGAATGTCATTAGAATCGAAAAAATCCTTTTTAGGGAATTGTCGTGTACTTATGTCAACCAGGTTACCGGACTGATCGACGATCTTTGCTCTCGCTTCGCCATCTTCTTCTGAAAGCTCCAATGCTCCTTTAACAATATCGCTATCTTCTATGTTTAAGCTTTCATTCTTCTTTGCGACCATAGTAATGTTCGCATTTTTGGCGTTGGTTTTCTTTAAATCATTATCCACAACAGCTTTGGTAATTGATCCTATACCTGAATTAGAGTAATTAATATCAATTTCAAGTCGCCTGATCGCTCTGGAACTGGCTAATCTCTCGTTGAAATCTTTCCCAGTTACAACATCAACATGAATATGCTCGCTCTCATTCTTGACGGCATCTAAGGCTTCTTCCCAAAAAACTTTAAGCGGGTAAGGAGAAATCGCGATAGAAGACTTTGTGATAAACGAGAATTTATGGTTATCAGGATCGAATACAAAATCTGTTTCAACAGCGTCTGGAAATAAACCGTCCCTTAAAGTAAATTGTAAATCGACATCTAATTTATCTATGTCAAACCAACTTTTATTGGCAAAATATGTGAACTGAGCTATTTTACCATACAAGTATTTAATCTCGCCATCTTCATTCTTAGGTAGAAGATACTTTATAATACAGTGTTTACCATTTGATGATGGCTTATGGATTTTTCTGGTAAACACTTTAGTAATTAAATCAATATACTCCTCGCGGGTTGCATCTCTTTGATTTTCAAATTTTCTGAGCTTAATATTAATTGTGAAGATAGCGCGCTTGGTGATTTTGTCTATTCGCATTTGTGATAAAGATTTGGTCAAATAATAAAAGTATAAACATTGCTTATAAATCCCAAATCAAAGATTAATTATAAAAAAGATATTTTTTCAGCAATTATCGAAATCATCTAATTTTGTTGGATGAAGTCGTATCGCTAAACTTTGGGCTCAGTTTATTATGCTAATAGATGTAAATCTGCGAAGAATGGTTTCGGCAAATTTTCTCCGCCGACTAAAAGCCGTTCTGTGAAAGTAGAGAGGCCTTTGTGTTTCTAATAGTTTTGCAAAAAGCGGAGACTGAAGTCTTCAGGCATATTATTCCGTAGTTTGGAAACTATAAACAGCGGACGCTACGCGTCAATACTATAGAAGGTCGTTACTTAGATAATTGTCAATTAAAAACTGTTTATAATCGATGAATTCCCTATCTGTCGGGTTAATCATAATGAAGAAATTGATCCTTCCAATAAGATGTTGTAGATAATTCGCTTTCCTATTATTGACAGTCTTCATATGATTATCTAAACCGAATTTTTCGATATAGTGCATTTCCAGTCGCAAGTTTTGCCGATCTTGCCGTGGCACTTGCATCTTTTTATTCACTACAATCCCCGTAACAACCTGCCGGTTTTTATTTCGCATAATTGTCGTTTTTGCTTTGTTAAGTCGAAGGTTGATTTTTATAATCTCTGATTCAACAAATTCAATAACTTCATCCGGGTCAAAGTTGCCGGAGAAGGTCATATCATCTGCATAACGAGTATAACGAATCTTTTTTTTGACAGCATATGCTCCGATTATATTGTCAAAATCGTACATATATAAATTAGAAATATAAGGACTAGTTGATGCTCCTTGCGGCAAGCTATTATTTAATGAACAAAGTTTGCTTAGTAAATTTGACACGAAATCTGAATAACGGGCCTTCAGAAAAATCAACTGAATCTGCGGTTGTTTAATCGACCCAAAGAAGTCTTTGATGTCCAAATTTAAAATCACTGCTTTACCGATGTGATGTTTTGCATTGTCTCGAATATCTCTTTCCGGCAAGTATGCCTTTGCAAATTTACTGACAGGCAAATATTCAAGTAGATTTTTGAGAATCCATAATTGGATTTCTTTTAGACTT
>Ga0153918_1000254_pt1 | contig 30310 bp, 21 predicted proteins | sample TSFL002MetaG_FD_104687 | JGI IMG/M metagenome (GOLD analysis project Ga0153918, IMG submission 104687) | Attine ant fungus gardens microbial communities from Florida, USA - TSFL002 MetaG | ecosystem: Host-associated > Fungi > Mycelium > Unclassified | place: USA: Florida, Paynes Creek Historic... | reverse complement strand
GCCTGTATTTTGTCAGACAGTTCTTTAAAAAAGGCAGTCTTGGCATCCGTCCATTTTGGTTTTACGGCATTTATGTCGTACTCAGCAGGAGCGGCAAAGAAATAAGCGCTTTGCTGATAGAAGTCTGATAACAGCGTACAGCGGTCTTTCACCAGGTTGATCACCTGCAACAGGTAATCGTCATTAGTTATTTCGATACCTTTTTCGGTTAGTGTTGCAGCAACCGATGGTTTTAACGTAGCGGCATCCTCTTTTTTGATCCATTCAGCGTTGTACCATTTGGCTTTCTCAAAATCAAACTTTGCGCCGGCTTTGCTCACGCGCTCCAACGAGAATTTCTCTATCAGTTCATCCAGTGTAAAAATTTCCTGGTCGGTGCCGTCGTTCCAGCCTAGCATGGCCAGCAGGTTAACGAAAGCTTCGGGCAAGAAACCTAACTCACGGAAACCTGGAGTCAGTTCACCGCTTTTGGCATCAAACCAGTTCATGGCATACACCGGGAAACCCAGGCGCGCGCCGTCACGTTTACTCAGCTTGCCGTGGCCGTCTGGTTTCAGGATGAGTGGTAAGTGCGCCCATTGAGGCATGTGCTCATACCAACCCAGATATTTCCACAACAGCAGGTGTACCGGTGCTGACGGTAGCCACTCTTCGCCACGAAAGGCGTGGGTGATCTGCATCAGGTAATCATCCACCACCACAGCCAGGTGATAGGTAGGCATACCATCAGCTTTTAATAATACTTTATCATCAACCTGGTTGGTATCAAAATTTACATAACCACGAATCAGGTCATCAAAACCCACATGTTCATCAGCGGGCATTTTAATACGGATCACATGGGGTGTGCCTGCATCCAGTAACTGGTCAACCTCGTGTTCAGAAAGCGTTAACGAGTTGCGTAACGTATCGCGATAGGCATGGCCGTACTGAAAGTTGGCAATCTCTTTACGGTTTCGCTCCAGTTCTTCGGGCGTATCAAAGGCATAGTACGCATGGCCCTGCATAACCAGGCGCTCGGCATACTCGCGATAAAGGGCTTTGCGCTCACTCTGGCGGTATGGCGCAAACGGTCCACCCACCAGCGGACTCTCGTCTGGATTCAGACCACACCATTTCAGGCAGTCCATAATATATTGCTCAGCACCCTCAACGTAGCGGGTCTGGTCGGTATCCTCAATACGTAAAACAAAATCGCCGCCGTTTTTGCGGGCAAAAAGATAATTGAATAGCACGGTACGCACACCACCCAGGTGCAAACCACCTGTTGGACTTGGTGCAAAACGTACCCTAACTTTAGTAGCTGTCATGATGGGGGCAAAGATAGGGAATTAGTGATTAGTTAATCGGTGATCAGTGGTTAGTTAATCAGTGATTGGTGATTCGAGGTCATTTACTTTATATTATATTGTGTTGTACTGAGGTACGAAACATCTCTGCGGACGGTCTTCTTTGCTTAAGCAATATGTCATCAATCACCAATTAACTAATCACTGATTAACCAATCAACTAAAATTACTTACTTTGAAAATACATGCTGTTTAATCCTTACCAACAAAAAAAAACCTGGAAGTATCTCCTCTTTGCATTTGCAGTGGTGATTGTGTGCGGGTCGCTTTTTTATACTAATTATCTGGCTAAGAACATTGCTAAGTCTGAGCGTACACGTGCGCAGGTGTGGGCCATGAGTATGAAACAGGTTTTGGCGTCGGACGATAACGATTTTCTGAACTACGTTTTTGCCGTGCGTGATAGTTCGCAGGTGCCGGCAATTATTACGGATGAACGCGGGGAATTTATATCGAGTAAGGGATTGGACAGCACTAAAACCTTCATTCAGGATATTGGCGAAGTGATAGAGCCGGGTAAGAAAAAGTTGCAGTATGATCCGCAATATTTCGAGACCGAACTAGCCATCATGAAATCTCAGCATGAGCCAATTAAAATGCCCATACCCATGGGAGGCAAAGGTTATTGGTTGGTGTATTACCAGGATTCGCCGTTGTTAACGCAGTTGAAATTTTTTCCTTATGTACAGCTGTCGGTTATTGCCATTTTCCTGCTGCTGGCTTATGCGGTGTTCAGTTCGTCGCGGCGATCCGAGCAGAACCAGGTTTGGGTGGGATTGGCTAAGGAGACTGCCCACCAGTTGGGGACGCCGATCTCCTCACTAATGGCTTGGATCGAATTGCTGAAAGACAAGTTTAATGCGGAGGACGATCAGCTGATACTGGAGATGGAGAATGATGTGCAGCGACTGGAAATAGTGGCAGACCGTTTCTCCAAAATCGGCTCAAAACCGCAACTGGAGCCGCACTCAGTTTATGATGCAGTACAGGAGTTTGTAGATTATTTCAGGATTCGTGTAAGCGACAAGATCAACTTTGAGGTACATGGCGACCCGGAGTTGCTGGCCGGATTGAATATTCCGCTGTTTGATTGGGTGATAGAAAACTTGTTAAAAAATGCGGTTAATGCCATAACTGGTCCAGGATCTATAACTGTTGAGATAAGTCCTGGCAAAAAGCAGGTAATTATTGATGTGACCGATACCGGGAAGGGAATCCCGCGTTCTAAATTTGCCACCGTGTTTCAGCCTGGTTATACCACCCGCAAACGCGGCTGGGGGTTGGGCCTCTCGCTCACCAAACGTATTATAGAAAACTATCACGAAGGGCAGATTTTTGTGCGCGATTCTGAACTGGGCAAAGGCACCACTTTCCGTATCTTATTAAAAAGTTTAAACTGATGATAGCTAAACCACAACCCGGCGAGTACGCAGCTTTTGCCGAAACCTATATTAATCGGGCTATTATATTTGATGATATAGTGGCTGCCCTGGCAAGTCAGCAGCAGGTAATGGTAAAGCTGTTTACTGATCTGTATGTAGATAAGGGTAACTACCGGTACGCCGAAGGCAAGTGGACATTGAAAGAAGTATTGCTGCATATGATAGATACTGAACGTGTTTTTGCTTACCGAGCGATGTGCATTGCCCGTGGCGAGCAACAAAATTTGCCGGGATTTAGCGAAAACAGTTACACCGCTAACGGTAATGCAGATGCCAGAGAGATGACTAATTTGCTGGAAGAATATCAGGCCGTACGGATGGGCAGCATTTGTTTGCTGCGCTCTTTAACCACAGAGCAGGCTGATAAATTAGGCTCTGCCAATGGCAGGCCGGTATCAGTTAGAGCGCTGGCTTACATGACGGCTGGGCACGAGTTGCACCACCTGCATATATTAAAGGAGCGATACGCCTAAAAAGGGGCGATACGCAAAAAAGCGATCAGCTTTCACCGTCACCTTTATGCGAGCCATACTTTAAATGTTATTGCTCAAAGTATTGCGGATTTTTGTCCAACACTTCCTTTTTTTCAATGCGGTAGGAGGTAAACAATCCCAAACCGCCAAAGATGGCTACCAGTGCTACGTATAGGAAGAATGCGTTGTCATCATCGCCTTTCAATCCGGTGTGGCTAAGTAAGTATGCCAGAAACATACCCAAGCCGGCACCAATCAATAGCAATCCCCATGTTAAATTGCGGTAAGGGGCAGGGTGTGGTTTGTGCGACCGTGGGTCCATGCCGCGCTCTATCATTGCCAGTCGCTGGCGCGTGCCCAGGTAAACAATGCCAAATACCATGGCAAAAAATGCAGTTGGGATGAGCATGCCTGCCAGTATCCCTAAGTTTTCGGTTTCCATTTTTATAACTTTTTGATGTAAGTATTAAACCAATTATCGTGTCGTTGTGGGGTATGACGACAGATTTTTTGCGGAGGTTACAGTAGGAGAGAAGAATTCTGAAAATAATTTAGGTAGATGTGGGTTCCAATTATGGTAGGTAGCATAATATTGCTTCGTTTGTGCGAATATGTACTATAGTCCGCTCATTGCCGCGGAGGCTAGTCTCTTTTTGCTTGATCAAAAAGAAGCAAAGACTGAGCGATAGCGACCTCATGAAGGCCACTGAAAAACAAATTAAACTTCTGAATAAATCAAGTCAGAACAATCCTTCCTCCTGCCCTGCGATTTTTTATTCTCACACAGCTCGATAAAAAATTGGCATTCCCGCCTGCGCTGGCCCGGTGTTCTGACTGGCCCTCGTTTTTCGTCTGTTTTGAACCAGAGTTTTAGGATTTAAAAGATTTTCAAGATGTAAACTCATATAAGCATCCTATATCCATAAATCCTGGTTCAAAACAGATGGTTGTGCGTTGCCCAACAGCGGGCAGCTTCTGGCCGAAATAAGGCAGAATAAGTTGGGGTGTGTGGTTGTATAGGGCATTCATCTTCGACGCCTGAAGCGTGGGAATTGTGGGATGCGCAAGCAGAGGCGTTGAAGTGGCGCCCTGTGGTTCTGACTGATTTGCAGGGCAAAGGCTTTGTGCTGCAAAAGAAGCATTTCCGCTATCTTGATTTTTGGTTACTTTTTATCAAGAAAAAGTAACGAGCCCTCCCGCGGCGATTGAGTGGGACGGAAGATCAAGGAGCACTGATTGATAAATTTAGCACAGGCAGTAAAAGTGTCAGCAGTGAAATCTTATTAAAATACTTTCATTATTTTTTGAAAGTTCAAATAGTTTGTTACATTTGCATCGTGGAATTAGCAGAAGCAAAACAACGGTTCATAGAAGCTTGGGGTAAACTGGGCAGCGAGTGGGGGATAAACCGCACGATGGCCCAGGTACATGCACTGCTAATGGTAAGCACTGAGCCATTGACTACCGAAGAGATTATGGAGCAGCTGAGCATCTCGCGTGGTAACGCCAATATGACGCTACGTGAGCTGATTAGCTGGGGACTGGTAGAAAAACGGCACAAAGCAGGTGAGCGTAAGGAGTATTTCTATGCCGAAAAAGATACCTGGTACATAGCCCGCCAGGTAGCGCAGGAACGTAAGAAACGTGAGTTGGACCCGATTCTGAAAATTCTGAAAGAATTGGGTGAGGTGAAGGGCGATGAAAAAGACCCTGAGTACAAGACTTTCCAAACGTCGGTAAAAGACATTAACAAACTGGCCAAGAACGTAGACCGCACTTTAGAAACCATGCTAAAGGCAGAAGAGAATTGGTTTTGGGGCTCTATTTTTAAGATTTTCAAATAGTCTATATTTTTTTGAATATAAATTTCAATTTTTTCTGAAAATTCGAAATTTACTATAAAAACAACTATCGAATGAAAACGGTGAGGCCACCGCGCGTGTTTCGACAGGGCTCAACATGACACCTTCCCCTTTTCTAAAATGCGCGCCGGCTGTCGCCCTGAGCACCGTCGAAGGGCGCGCGAGGGCCCTTCTAGCAAGTTAACATAAATTTTCAATCCCAACCCATCAGTTTCATAACCCTCAAAAACTCCTCCCGCAAAGGTGCTTCAATCAGCACGTCTTCCCCGCTAACCGGGTGTTTAAACTGTAACACCGAGGCGTGTAGCAGCATGGTATCCATTTGCCAGCGCTCTTTAAACATACGGTTCTGCTTGTTACAGCCATGAGGGCGATCGCCAATAATGGGGTGGTTGATATGGGCAAAGTGTTTGCGCAGTTGATGCATGCGCCCGGTTGTGGGGCGGGCTTCTACCAGCGAGTATCGGGATGTTTCGTGTTGGCCTAATGGTATGGGCAGCTCTGCCCGGCGCAAGGTAGTGTAAGCCGTAAAGGCATCTTGTACCACACCGTCGTCGCGGCGCAGGGGGTAATCAATATCGCCGGTATCCGACGTATGGCCACGTACAATTGCCAGGTAACGTTTCTCTATCTCGCCGTTCATAAACTGCTTTTGCATAGCAACTTCTGCCTCTTTGTTGATGGCGAAAAGCAGCACGCCGCCGGTTTTGCGGTCTAGCCGGTGCACAGGCGATACCCAGTGACCCAGCTGATCGCGCAGTAATTGCAAGGCAAACTCACTGGCATCGGCTGCAATAGGCGAGCGGTGCACCAGCAGTCCGTGCGGTTTGTTAATGGCGGCGAGATGATCGTCCTGGTATAAGATATCCAGCATAGCTTGCAAAAGTAGGATTTTTATAGCTTGCCGGGCGCCTCAATAGCAGGCTGTTTTAAACTTTGACAACATGGAGGCTTGCACAAAGAACATAAAGCGTACGGTCCTTTAACTCTGTGTTCTCTGTGTAATTCTTTGTGCGCTCTGTGGTTAAATAAACCAAAAACCACAAATGCCATAAATTTTTTGCATATTTGGGGTTCAAAACTTTATATGTTTAATAATTAAAAAAGAAAATGAAAGTAGCAGTTGTAGGTGCCACAGGTTTAGTGGGCACTAAAATGTTGCAAGTTCTTGAAGAACGCAACTTCCCCGTAACAGAATTGATCCCCGTTGCATCTGAAAAAAGTATTGGTAAGGAAATTACTTTTAAGGGTAAGCAATTTAAGATCGTATCTGCCAAGGACGCAATTGCCAAGAAGCCTGACCTGGCCATTTTCTCTGCCGGTGGCAGCACTTCTTTAGAGCTGGCTCCGGAGTTTGCAGCGGCAGGTACTACCGTTGTAGATAACTCATCAGCATGGCGCATGGATCCTACCAAGAAACTGGTAGTGCCAGAAGTTAACGCCAATGTGCTGACTGCCGAAGATAAAATTATTGCCAACCCTAACTGTTCTACCATACAGATGGTGGTAGCTTTGAAACCGCTGCATGATCGTTACCAGATTAAACGTGTTGTGGTATCAACCTATCAGTCTGTAACCGGTACCGGCGTAAAAGCGGTTGACCAGTTGTTTAACGAGCGTAACGGTGTTGAGGGCCCTAAAGCCTATCCGTACCAAATTGACTTGAACGTGTTACCACATATCGATGTTTTTACCGATAACGGTTACACCAAAGAGGAGATGAAGATGATCAAAGAAACCCAGAAAATTATGGGCGACGATAGCATCAAAGTTACTGCAACCACCGTGCGTATCCCGGTTATGGGCGGTCACTCTGAGGCAGTGAACATTGAGTTTGCTAACGATTTTGATCTGGCAGAAGTTCGCGATATCCTGGCTAATGCCCCAGGCATTATCCTGACTGACGATGTTGCTAACCTGAAATACCCAATGCCGCTGGAAGCGCATGACAAAGACGAAGTATTTGTAGGCCGCCTGCGTCGTGATGAGAGCCAGCCAAACACCTTGAACGCATGGATCGTTGCCGACAACCTGCGTAAAGGTGCTGCAACCAACGCCGTACAAATTGCCGAGTACCTGGTGGCTAACCACCTGATCGGTCAGACCGTAGAGGCGTAAGTTTTAGAGATTAGAGATTGAAGATCAGAGATTAGGTTTTTTGATTTTATATAAGGCGGGGCGATTATTGATCGCCCCGCTTTTTTGTTAAAAGTTGAAGCGCGCTGGGTGTCATCCTGAGCTTGTCGAAGGGCGCGCGAAGGCCTGATCGATCTGACTTTGATAGTTTGCCTGGTTAATTATTCCCACCCGCGCGCTTCGACAAGCTCAGGATGACATTCCGCGCGCTTTAATAACATGTTAATTTCTTTTACCCAGTCAAGCGTCCGCGCTTGCGAGGTTCAGCGTGGACGCTGAAATGCTTTTATTTCGGTCAAGCGCAAACGCTTGACCGGGCGGAATATATTTGACTAGGCGTAGATAAAACGATTGAGGGCGATCTGATGATCACCCTCAATCGTTTATTTATTCACTACAGTCGCTCGCGTCTTCGCGAGTGACGATTATCCCCCGGCCTCTGGCCGCCGTCAAGCGCCTTACAACCCCATTTCCTTTTTCAAAAACTGACCGGTAAAGCTAGCTTTTACCTTGCACAAACCCTCTGGCGTGCCTGTGTACAGGATTTTGCCGCCTCCGCTACCACCTTCCGGACCGAGGTCGATTACGTGGTCTACTACTTTAATTACATCCAGGTTGTGTTCAATCACCAGAACGGTGTTGCCTTTATCAACCAATATTTGTAAAACACCCAGCAGTACGTTGATATCTTCAAAATGCAGACCTGTAGTCGGTTCGTCGAGGATATAGAAGGTGTTGCCGGTGTCTTTTTTAGAAAGCTCGGTAGCCAGTTTTACGCGCTGTGCCTCTCCGCCGGATAGGGTAGTAGATGCCTGGCCAAGGGTGATGTAACCCAAGCCCACATCTAATAGTGTTTTTACCTTGCGGTAGATGGATGGAATGTGCTCAAAGAATGCCGTAGCATCTTCAATACTCATATCCAGTACATCGCTGATGGATTTGCCACGGTAGCGCACTTCCAGTGTTTCGCGGTTGTAGCGTCGGCCGCCACATTCTTCGCAGGGTACCTGTACGTCGGGCAGAAAATTCATTTCGATTACCTTCATGCCAGCACCCTGGCAGGTTTCGCAACGCCCGCCTTTTACGTTAAAGCTAAAGCGACCGGGTTTGTAACCACGAATCTTCGACTCAGGCAAAGCCACAAACAGGTTACGGATATCTGAAAACACCCCGGTATAAGTAGCCGGGTTTGATCGCGGCGTACGGCCGATAGGTGTCTGGTCAATCTCAATCACCTTATCAATATACTCCAGCCCTTCAATGCCGCCATAGTGCAACGGTATTTTTTTAGCCCGGAAGAAATGATGATTGAGGATAGGATATAAGGTATTAGTAATCAAACTCGATTTGCCGCTACCGGATACACCCGTAACACCAATCAATTTACCCAGTGGGAAATCTACACTCACCTTTTTCAGGTTGTGGCCGGTAGCATTTTTAAGATGTAATGATTTGCCATTGCCTTCACGGCGTTGTTTGGGAATGGCAATCTCGCGCTCGCCATTCAGATAGCTGGTGGTGAGTGTGTGGGCGCTCATCAATTGTTTTGGTGTGCCCTCGGCCACTACGGTGCCGCCATGTACGCCCGCCGCCGGACCCATATCTATCACGTGGTCGGCCTCCAGGATCATGTCTTTATCGTGCTCTACCACCAGAACGGTATTACCCAGATCGCGCAGGTTTTTCAGGGCTTTGATCAGGCGGTCATTATCACGCTGATGCAGGCCGATGCTCGGCTCATCCAGAATGTACATCACATTCATCAGTTGCGAGCCAATTTGTGTAGCCAGGCGGATGCGCTGTGCTTCACCCCCTGAAAGTGTACGTGCGGTACGATCGAGCGTCAGGTAGCTCAAACCAACATCTAATAAAAAGACAATGCGTGCGCGGATCTCTTTCAGTATTTCTTTTGCAATGACGTTCTGGCGTTCGTTCAAACGATCTTCAATGCCGTCAAACCACTCGTGCAGCTTGTTGATATCCATACAAGCCAGCTCAAAGATATTTTTGCCATCAATCTTAAAGTTCAGCGATTCTTTTTTCAAGCGGGCACCATGACAGGTGGGACAGGTACGCAACACACGGTAGTTTTCCATGTCGTCCATGCCTTCCTCGCCGCGGCGTTCCTGCTGCTCTTCCAGCATTTTAATGATGCCGTCAAACGTGATCTGGTAGTTCTGTACGTTCCACTTGTTATACTCCACCGCCACGGTAATCATCTCGTTTGATCCGTTAAGAATGATTTCCATCACCTCTTTAGGCAGCTTTTCTATCGGCGTAGAAAGCGAGAACTCGTATTTTTTACCCAACGCTTTCAACACCTGGAACACCCAGGTATCGCGGTATTCGCCCAGTGGGGCTAGTCCGCCGTTCACAATGCTCAGCTTAGGATTCGGGATCACTGATGCTTCATCAACCTCAAAGATATAGCCCAGTCCGCCGCATTTCTCGCATGCACCATAAGGTGAGTTGAACGAGAAAGTGTTAGGCTGAGGCTCGTCATACGAGATGCCCGACACCGGGTCCATCAGGTACTTGCTGTAGTAAGAAACGTTATTGTCTTTATCGGCAATGCGGATGATGCCTTTAGCCATCTTGAGCGCGTTCTGTACCGATGAATACAAGCGCTTGGTATCGTCTTTACTCACCACCAGGCGGTCAATCACCACATCAATATCGTGGATCTTGTAACGGTCCACCTGCATTTTTGGGGTAATATCTTCAATGGCGCCATCCAGCCATACTTTCAGGTAGCCCTGCTTGCGAATCTGTTCAAACAACTCGCGGTAGTGGCCTTTACGGCCTTTAACCACCGGCGCCAGGATGTTTACCGGTTCACCGTCAAACTTGTCCAGCAGTGCCCGCATAATCTGGTCTTCGCTCATGCGCTCCATTTTTTCGCCGGTTACGTAGCTGTAGGCTTCACCTGCACGAGCATAAAGCAGACGCATAAAATCGTAAATCTCGGTAATGGTGCCCACGGTAGATCGGGGGTTTTTGCTGGTAGTTTTCTGCTCAATGGCAATTACCGGACTCAGCCCCGATACTTTATCTACATCCGGCCGCTCCATGCCGCCCATAAACTGGCGCGAGTAGGCCGAGAACGTTTCCATATAACGACGCTGACCCTCGGCATAAATGGTATCAAATGCCAACGATGATTTACCGCTGCCGCTCAAACCGGTAATAACCACCAGTTGATTGCGCGGAAAAGACACATCAATATTTTTTAAGTTATGTACCCGGGCGCCGTAAACTTCAACTTCGCTTTGTTCGCCCAGATCAACAGGTTTCGTACTACTCATTTAATGATGGAGTTAGTGAATGAGTGAATTATAGAATAACCACACGGCCGTTTTATTGTTGGGTTAACTGGCTTTAAATATGATTACAGGATAACTCGCCGCTTCGCTCAATTTTTTAGCAAAGATAAGGAAAAACGAGGAACTAAGATTTATCGGATTTGAATGATTTACAGGGCGGTGACGAATATTTATTTAGAACACTGTGTGTCATCCTGGGCTTGTCGAAGGGCGCGGGAAGGCCTAATACCCATGTCTTGAATGTCTTGATTTGTTCAATAATTAGAGCTTTGCTTTTAACAGCGGCCAGAGGCCGCGGGATAGTCGTCACTCGCGTAGACGTGAGCGACTGCAGAATATTCTGTTAATTCTTCAAATCCCATAATCCTGGTTCAAGACAAACAATAAAGCCCGGCACTTTCTAAAAGTAGCCGGGCTTTCCAAATGCTCCGTAATGTCTGTTCTTAGTTGAGGGTGGCAATGTAATCCGCCGGTTGCAGCGTGTCTGCTGCTTTAATTTCGCCGTAGGCGTTGCTATAGCCGTAAGCTGCCGGTTTGGTAATTACCTCTTTCATGGCCACTAGTTTGTACACATAGCTGCCGGTTTCGCTGTTTAAGTGCATTGCAAAATAATTGCAGCAATTATCGCGGCGAATAGCTTTTTTCAGCTTGATAGAGCCGATGTTGTAAGCGGCCGCAGTAAGCGTCCAACTGTTAAACTCGGCATAAAGGCCGCGCAGGTACTTGCAGGCTGCAATGGTTGATTTACGTAAATCCAGCCGTTCGTCCACTCGTTTGTTCACCCGTAGATGATAATCGCGGGCGGTTTGAGGCATAAATTGCCACGGGCCACGCGCACCACGGATAGAAGTACCCGAGCGGAAGCCCGATTCTACCAGCGGTATGTACTTAAAATCATCAGGAATGCCGTATTCCTTCAAGATCGGTTCAATTACCGGGAACATTTTTTCGGCCTTTCTGTGCAGTAAGTTAGACTGCACGTTGCCAAAGCTATGTTCTTTAAGTGTATGCCTGATCTTGCGTTTTACTTTTAAATTGTGTTTTGGTAAAGTTTCGTCGGCAAAATTTAGATCCCGGTTGGCACTATTGTTGTACCTAACCAAAGTAGCAACGCTGTATGTTAATTTAGCATTGCGGAGGGATGTCAAAGATACTGTTTCTTTCTTATCACTTTTACTGTAGATGAACAGTTTTGTAATGATGAACAGCACCCAAATTACGGAGCACGTAATTAAGTGTTTTTTAATCATTAAGTTGTTTCTAAGTGAACAATAAGCTAGATGCGCTGCAAATATACGATATATAAATCAGATTATCAAGCATTTGTGAAAGCCTTAGTGTATTAGCTGGGTTTTAACGCGCTGAAAAACAGCTTTTACGGCATCGAAAAACGAACATTTGAACCGGGTGAAAAGTTTTAAAAAACGGCAAAAATTTGTACATTTGCGCCCCGCTGTGAAGCGATTAAATTTGAAATATGGTATTTAGAAAACCAGGGAACAGTCGAGACGACAAGTCCGCAAAACCAGCCGCAAGGCGCACCGGTGGCGATAGCTCCGGCCGCCCATCTCCATCACGTGGCCGCTCGGCAGCTTCAGGCGCCGGCAAACCTTCAGGTAACCGTCCATACGGCAAACGCCCGGATGGTGATCAGTCCGAAGGTAAAAGATCATTCTCAGCATCACGTCCAAAAACATCTTCAGGTGGTTTTAGCCGCGGCGATAAGCCTGCAGGCGAGGGCAGAAGTTCGTTCGGCGATCGACCGAAGCGTAACTTCAGCAGTGACGCTCCATCCGACAGAAAATTCAGCAAGCCCTTTAATAAAGGTGGTTTTGATAAACGCGAAGGCGGTGACAGACCATTTAGCAAAGGTGGCTTCAATAAACGCAGCGAAGGTGGCGACAGACCATTTAGTAAAGGTGGCTTCAATAAACGTAACGAAGGCGGTGACCGTCCGTTTAGAGAAGGGGGTTTCGATAAACGTAACGATCGGGGTGACCGTCCTTTCAGAAAAGAAGGTTTTGACAGACGCAGCGAAGGCAGCGACTTTGCCGACAGACGCGACCGTAACCGCGATTTCTCCAGGCCATACGATAGCGACCGTGAGAAACCAGCTCCTGAACGTGTAATGCGTGGCCGTAAAAAAGGCGGTAAGAAAGAAGAAGATGCATTAATCCGTTTAAATCGTTATATCTCTAACGCGGGCATCTGCTCACGCCGTAAGGCCGATGAGTTGATTAGCGCGGGTGTGGTATCGGTAAATGGCGAGGTGGTTTCTGAACTGGGCTTTAAGGTTGATCCTGCCAAAGACGTGGTACGCTACAACGGCGAAACCCTGAAGCGCGAGAAAATGGTGTATGTGCTGCTGAACAAGCCAAAAGACTATATTACTACTACTGACGACCCGCAAGAGCGCCGTACCGTAATGCACCTGGTTGAAAAAGCCAGTCGCGAACGGATCTATCCGGTTGGTCGCCTGGATCGTAACACTACCGGTTTGTTGTTGATGACTAACGATGGCGATCTGGCCGATAAACTATCGCATCCACGTAACAACATTACTAAACTATACCAGGCAGAGTTGAACAAAAATTTGACTCAAGGCGATTTGAACAAGATTCAATTCGGTCTGGAACTGGAAGACGGTTTTATTAAGCCTGATATGGTATCTTACGTAGCAGGTGCCAGCAAAAAAGAAATCGGCATACAGATCCACAGCGGCAAGAACCGCATTGTGCGCCGCATTTTTGAACACCTGGGTTACGAAGTAACCAAACTGGATCGTTCTATTTATGCTAACCTTACCAAAAAAGATCTGCCACGCGGTCGCTGGAGGTTTTTAGAGGAGCATGAGGTTATTCAGTTGAAGCATTTGATCAAGTAGTAACCTCTCCCCGGAGAATTAGGATATAAAGCAAGAAAGGCTGCCCGCGGGTAGCCTTTCTTGCTTTATATAAGTGTCATTTCGACCAACGGGAGAAATCCTAGACGATGGACATGCCAATTTGCAAAGCATGAGGGCTAAGGTTTCTCCTCACTCTACCGCTCATTTCTGCGCATGTTCGTTCGAAATGGCAACAGGAGATAAGGATATTACTTCGTCTTAGCAAAATGATAAACAATATAAGCATTGCTGCCGCCAAGGGCTACCGGGCTTTTCAGCGTCATGGTGGCGCCATCGTTGCCGGCTACGTAAAGCTGGTAACCTTCAGTAACGTTTTTGGGTTTATCGCCCTGGTAGATCTTTTTAAACTGGAAGATTTGTCCGCTGGCATCGGTGTTATTAATGCCCCAGTAAATAGATTGCGATGTGCCATTGGCGAGTGTGTACATACCGTTGCCGCTGTTGGTGAGCTGCCAGGTACTGTTTCTAAAGGCTGCAGGCGGCGCCTGGTCAAATACATTTTGTACGGCGCTTTCTACCAGACCTTCATAGGTAATGCGGGTAACGGTCCACGTGCCGGTAAATTTTCCGCGAGCCACGTTGCTATTGGCAACGGTGCCTTTTTGTCCCGAGCAGGCGGTTAATACAGTGGCAGCAACAGCTATCAGCACTAATAATTGCAGTATCTTTTTCATATCAGTTTTGGGTTTTGATGTGAAAATAATAACAGCGGGGCAGCTAATGTGGTTTTCAGGAAATTTTCCTGCGAATATTAATTGATATGAGAGTTTTTTGGTCTGTGAGGATGGGGATTTTCGTTAATTGAAAGTGAAGAAGCTATTTTGGCCTATTGTTATTGCGAGGCACGAAGCAATCTCGTCACATGCATAACCTTGTGACAAGATTGCTTCGTGCTCATCTTTGCGCACCGTCCAACTGGTAATGACAAACGTTTGTATGTGTACTCAGCGATTACTCCTTACGCTTTCTCCACTAATCTCTGCTTGCTTTCATCAATAATTTGCTGATAGTAGCTTTCATATTGCGGCAGGATAAAGGTCAGATCAAAAGTTTTGGCGCGGGCTAAGGCGTTTTCTTTAAACTGGTTCAGGCGGGCGTCATCCTTTAAGATATCGATAGAAGCTTCGGCCATGCCATCAATATCGCCAATGTCACGGATGTAACCGGTTTCGCCATCTACGTTAAGCTCGGGCAAACCACCGGCGTTTGAGCTTACTACCGGTACTTTGCAAGCCATGGCTTCCAACGCGGCCAAACCAAAGCTCTCAGATTGCGACGGCATAAGGAACAAGTCAGACACCGACAAGATTTCTTCCACCGCATCTTGCTTACCTAAGAAACGTACATTATCCATCACACCAAAATCGCGACAAAGTTGCTCGCATTCGGGGCGTTCCTGTCCGTCGCCTACCATCAGTAATTTAGAAGGGATCACTTCGTTAATCTTGGCAAAAATGCGTACCACATCCTGTGTGCGTTTCACCTTTCGGAAGTTGGAGGTATGCACCAAAATGCGTTCGCCGGCAGGGGCAATGGCTTTCTTGAAGTGATCGCGCGGTTTCAGGCTAAAGCGTTTCAAATCGATGAAGTTATAAATCACCCTGATATCTTTCTCAATTTCAAAAAAACGGTAAGTGTCATCTTTCAAATGTTGAGACACAGCGGTTACACCATCGCTCTGGTTGATAGAGAATGTTACCACCGGTTTATAAGTACGGTCATTACCCACCAGTGTAATATCTGTACCGTGCAGGGTGGTAATAACCGGGATATGTATGCCGTAAGTAGCCAGGATTTGTTTGGCCATAAACGCCGCCGAAGCATGCGGAATAGCGTAATGTACGTGCAGCACGTCTAGTTGTTCAAAACGTACCACATCTACCATACGACTGGCCAGGGCCAATTCATATGGGGGATAATCAAACAGCGGATATTTGCTAACGGCCACCTCGTGGTAAAAAAGGTTCTCTGAAAAGAAATCTAGGCGTGCCGGTTGATTGTAAGTAATGAAGTGCACTTTGTGGCCATTATCGGCAAGCGCCTTGCCCAGCTCTGTAGCTACTACGCCGCTGCCGCCAAAGGTAGGGTAACAAACTATTCCAATCTTCATGGTTCGTATACTGATAGATGTTATGTTTTGCGTTGCCGTAACAGTTATAACCATCAGTAATATGGCAGGCTGATCTCGGCAGTACAAGTTTAACTGCATTTTACTGCAAATGTGTTAGCCGCATGTAAAATGTAGGCACTATCTAAAATTTTACAAAAAACTTAAACTATTGAATTGTAGGCTCATGTGCCTATGGTTTAGCCTGTAAATTTATTTATTAGTTTAAAGATCATGGTTTTTGTTGCCGAATACTTACTTTTATCTTGAACTATTAAGGGTATAAAAACTATTGGATAACAAGTTTTTTTCATTCCTGTAAGTTTTAATGGGTTAAAACTTCATGGAATAACTTGTTGTTGCGCTTCTACGTATAAGAACCTATGAATGTAAATAACAGGCCTGTAAGTATTTTATTAGTTGATGACGATGAGATCAATAACTTTATCTCCATCAAGTTAATAAAGAAGGCATTGCTTAATACCGAGATTACGGCCTGCCTGAATGGTAAGTTTGCCATTGATCAGTTATTAGAAATCAGCCGCCGTGACCCTTCCAAACTGCCTGACTATATTTTGCTGGATATTAACATGCCTATTATGAATGGCTGGGAGTTTCTGGATGAATATGAGCGTCTGCAAATAGACCAGCAGGGAAAAAGCAAGATCTTTATTATCTCGTCATCGGTATTCAGTAATGATATCAGCAAAGCTAAATCATACCCGCTGGTAAAAGATTTTATCTCTAAGCCCCTCAATATAGAGAAGATTAGCGAGGTGTTTGGTGTTAAAAGAGATTAAACCGGGGTTACCACAAATCCGTCGTTCTCATGGCGAACGGTTCCTTTGGTTGCAGACTTAGCGTGATAAAATAAGCATGTCCAGCCTTCATTGGCTGCCATATTACCATATTCTTCGCGCAGCTGCATGGCCTTGCGGCCATCATAATCATATTTGGCGATGAACTTGCGAATCAACTGCTCTGGCTCCGGCAGTTCATCTCCACCAAAAAATACTTTCTGGCCATCTTCCTGCAAACGCCAAACGTGATGATATGGGCAGTGTCCGCCCGAAAGCTCATAACTAATACCAGGCTTCAACTCACCCGAACCTTCAACCAGTGTAAAGTTGGCCGAACGTTCCAAAGCCTCAAAAATATCCTGATGATAGCTGGATGATTTACCGGTGATGGCAAAATCCCACTCGCCTTTTTGCACCACGTGTTCTGCATTAGGAAACGATGGTTCCAAACGACCATGATTTTCATAAACCAAGCCGCCGGAGTGATCATAATGCAGATGAGACATGAGTACCAGCGTCACCTCATCCGGGTCAAAGCCAGCATTGCGGATATTTTGGTGCAACAACAGCTCATCACGGGTGTCTTTGAAACCCAGGCCGGCATCAAACAAGATCAGATCATTATTCATCTTTACCAGGAAAGGGTTTACATGGATAAACAGCGATGCCGGTCGTGATTTCGGGTCATCAATCTCCGGGTTAAACGGAATAAACTTTTTAGTGCTGTCAACCGAGTAAGAGCCTTCGCCCAGTGTAAAAATTTCCATAGTGTGCTGCAGATAGATATTGAAATGTAATTTTGGGCGTTGTTAACCCGTGCTTATATTTACCGTTTGGCAAAGATAGCCATCCTTTTATAGGTTGGTGTGTGAAAGCTTAAAGAATAGTACAAATTAGACAAAGGACACGATGACCTCACCTAAATCCTCTCCAAAGGAGAGGGCTTCAAAAAGATTTCACTGAACGTGAAAGGATCTTCTTTAAAGGAGAAGACAGGTGACGGACTATTAAAAAAGAAGAACCTCTCCTTTGGAGAGGCAGGGTGAGGCCCATATATGCAAAAACGCTGGACAATAAAATACACAAACGATGAAACTGCAGTAACCAACCTGGCTGCTGCATTAAACATTGAGCCTACGCTTGCCGGCATACTGGTGCAACGCGGTATAAGCACGTTTGATGAAGCCCGCTATTTCTTCCGCCCGGTATTGGAGCATCTGCATGATCCTTTTTTAATGAAGGACATGGAACTGGCCATTGCTCGCATTGACCAGGCCATTGCCGGCCAGGAAAAAGTATTGATCTATGGTGATTATGATGTGGACGGTACTACAGCTGTAGCCTTGGTTTACAGTTTCTTTTCTAAAAGATACAATCAGCTTGAATATTATATCCCTGACCGTTACCTGGAAGGCTACGGTATTTCAACCAAAGGGATTGATTATGCAGCGGCCAACGGCTTCTCGCTCATCATCGCGCTGGATTGTGGAATTAAATCGGTAGATAAAATTGCCTATGCCAATACATTGGGCATAGATTTTATTATCTGCGATCATCATTTGGCTGGTGAGGAAATTCCGGCGGCTGTGGCGGTGTTAGACCCCAAACGTCCGGGCTGCGAGTATCCATACAAAGAACTTTCGGGCTGTGGCATTGGTTTTAAGCTGATCCAGGCTTATGCGCAGGTACATGATATTCCGTTTGAGGAAGTGACCGAGTATCTGGACCTGGTAGCCATCAGCGTGGCTTGCGATATTGTGCATATTAACGGCGAGAACCGGGTGCTGGCTTATTATGGTATGCAAAAAATCAACAATAATCCATGTGTAGGCGTACGCGCGCTGATGGGTGTTGCTGGCCGGTCTGGGGCTTATACCATTACCGATGTGGTGTTTCAGTTAGGGCCGCGCATTAATGCCGCCGGCAGGATTGATGATGCCAAACATGCCGTAGAACTGCTGATTGCCTGTCATGATGATGATGCGCAAACCATGGGTACCCTTATCAATCTTAAAAACATTGAACGGAAGGAGCACGATACCAATATTACTGGCGATGCGTTGAGTATGATTGATAATGATGCGATATTGATTAACCGAAAATCAACCGTGGTGTTTAACGAGGGCTGGCATAAAGGGGTGATTGGCATTGTGGCATCGCGCTTAACCGAAAAATATTACCGCCCAACTGTGGTGCTTACGCGCTCTAACGGCCATGTGGCCGGGTCGGCACGTTCAGTTCGTGGGTATGACTTATATGAGGCTTTATGCGGTTGTGCCGATTTGCTGATCCAGTTTGGAGGACATAAATACGCCGCCGGTTTAACTTTAGAGCCAGAAAATATACAAGCTTTTACCGAGCGCTTTGAGCAGATAGTAAGCAGCACCATTGCACCCGATCTGCTGATCCCTGAGATATTGATTGATGCAGAGGTGGATTTTAAGCAGATAGATGCAAAATTTTTCAGAATATTGCAGCAGTTTGCGCCGTTTGGGCCAGAAAACATGTCGCCCACGTTACTAACGCGAAATGTAAAAGTGCGTGGCACGGCATCACTGGTTGGGCAGCATCACCTAAAAATGGTGCTGGAACAGCCCGATGCACCGGCTTTTGAAGCCATAGCCTTTGGTCAGGGCGAAATGTTAGACCAGGTAAACAGTGGTCAGCTTTTTGACGTTTGTTACCACATAGAAGAAAACGTATGGCGCGAAAAACGCACCGTGCAATTGAATATAAAGGGGATTAGGTTAGCTAATTAAAGATTGAAGATTAAAGATTGGGTATCATAACTAATCTTTAATCTTCAATCTCTAATCTTTAAACAATGATTTTACGAGCCGAACATTTAGTAAAAAAATATAAACAGCGCACCGTTGTTAACGATGTAACATTCAACGTATCGCAAGGTGAAATTGTGGGTTTGCTGGGGCCTAATGGCGCGGGTAAAACCACATCGTTTTACATGATTGTAGGTCTGATCAAGCCAAATGAAGGCCAGATCTTCCTTGATGATGAGAACATCACAAGCGATGCAATGTACCGCCGCGCGCAAAAGGGGATCGGCTACCTGGCGCAGGAGGCATCGGTTTTTCGTAAGCTTTCTGTAGAAGATAATATCAAAGCCATCCTGGAGATGGGGCCGCTAAGTCGCGAACGCCAGGAAGAGAAACTGGAAGAGCTGATAGACGAATTCAGCTTACATAAAGTACGCAGAAACCGTGGCGACTTGCTTTCTGGTGGCGAGCGCCGTCGTACCGAAATTGCCCGCGCACTGGCCGCAGAGCCAAACTTCATTTTGCTGGATGAACCCTTTGCCGGTGTAGACCCTATTGCGGTAGAGGAGATCCAGAGTCTGGTGGCCCGACTGAAACACAAAAACATCGGCATCCTGATTACCGACCACAACGTACAGGAAACCCTCTCCATTACCGACCGCGCTTACCTGCTTTTTGAAGGGAAAATCCTGAAATCTGGCGTTCCGGAAGAATTAGCTGAAGATGAAATGGTAAGAAAAGTTTATCTTGGATCAAATTTCGTCCTGAAAAGGAAGACGTTTTTGCCTAAATAAACCTGGATTACTGTTAAAGGGTACAAAAAATTAAATCGTTTTATTGCCAGGAATGTAAAGGAAGAGTGCAGGTGACGAAGCAATCTCTTCGTGCTGCTATGCCTGCAAGTAGATCGCTTTGTTGTTCCTATTCACGATAACACATTATTAATGGTTATTTGTACTACTTTTAGCTATCAACACTAAACGCGCCAACCTATGACTATTCTAAACTCGGTTTTTACCTGGTTCATGAAAAAGCGTATCCATCAGATAGAGCTTTTTATGAAATATCCCAATGAGGTGCAGGAGGAGTGGTTTGAGCAACTCATTAGCTGGGCCGAAAACACCGAGTGGGGACGCAGGCATCATTATAAAAGCATCGAGAGTATCGATCAGTTCAAGCAGCGCGTTCCTATCCAAACTTATGATACGCTGAAACCCTATATTGAGCGTATGCTCAAAGGCGAGCAAAATGTACTTTGGCCATCAGAGATCAGGTGGTTTGCCAAATCATCGGGTACTACAAATGACAGGAGCAAGTTTATCCCCGTAAGCGAAGAATCATTGGAAGAATGTCATTTTAAAGGCGGTAAAGATATGCTCACGCTTTACTTCAATAACCGCCCTAATGCGCGCATCTTTACCGGTAAAAGTTTAACGCTGGGTGGCAGTCATCAGGTAGTGCAGCTGAATGCTGATGCATCTTTTGGTGATCTCTCTGCCGTGATTATGAAAAACCTGCCCCTTTGGGCCGAGTTCTACCGCACGCCGCATCTGGACATCGCCCTGCTGGATAACTTTGAAGAGAAGATTGAGAAAATGGCGCATGCCACTAAGGATGTTAATGTAACCAGTATCAGCGGTGTGCCCACCTGGAATGCGTTGTTATTTAAGCGCATCCTGGAAATTACCGGTAAAAATAATTTGCTGGAAGTTTGGCCCAACCTGGAACTCTATTTCCACGGTGCTGTTAACTTTACGCCTTACCGTGAGCTATTCAAAACACTCATCCCGAGCGATGATATGTATTATCTGGATACCTATAATGCATCTGAAGGATTCTTCGGTATACAGGATCAGGAAGCGCCGGGCGATATGTTGCTGATGCTGGATTACGGCATTTTCTACGAGTTTCTGCCATTTGAAAATATAGACGACGATAATCCGCGTACGCTTACACTGGATGAAGTAGAGATAGGCAAAAACTATGCGCTCATCATCAGTACCAATGCCGGTTTATGGCGATATATGATTGGCGATACCATCCGGTTTACCTCGCTGGCGCCGTATCGTATCCAGATCACCGGCCGTACCAAGCACTTTATCAATGCCTTTGGCGAAGAACTGATTATTGATAACGCCGAGCGCGCACTGGAGCGCGCTTGTCACTATACCGACGCCATTGTGCGCGATTATACCGCTGCACCGGTCTATTTCTCAAACGATAACACTTGCGGCGGCCACGAATGGCTTATTGAGTTTGAAAAAGAGCCCGCCGAGTTTGACCGTTTTACTGAATTGCTGGATGAAACCCTGCGCAAGCTCAACTCAGATTACGACGCTAAGCGTTTTAAAGATATGGCCCTGCATCGCCCACAAGTGCGTTGCTTGCCCAGCGGCACTTTTATTCGTTGGATGAAATCCCGCGGTAAACTGGGCGGTCAACACAAAGTGCCGCGTCTGGCCAATACGCGCGAGTATGTAGATTCTATTTTGGAGCTGATTAGTACTGGGGAGATTATTAGTAAGAATTAATTATTAACAAAGAGCGCTAGGTGTCATCTGAGCTTGTCGAAGGGCGCGCGAAAGCACAGTTACGCTCACAAAGCATATGGAATATGCCCCGCGCACGTGTTTCGACAGGCTCAACATGACACCCCTTTTTAAGTTCCCTCCAAGTATTTTCTCCCATAACCGTATAAACTACAGGTAATATTTTGTTTATTTGGTTAAACCAAATTGCATCAAAACCAGATGAACCTGTTTACCAATACCAAAGCGGCACGGCTTACGTGTGCGGCAATTGCGGGTGTATGCCTGTTATCTTCCAACTTTGTGAAGGGCCAGTCGGCCGATAAGTTTTTCCCTAAGAGCGATCTGATGACCATCGGCTCCTACTATTATCCGGAACAATGGCCACGCCAGGACTGGGAGCGCGACATCAAAAAGATGGCCGAAGTTGGCTTTGACTTTACCCATTTCGGCGAGTTTGCCTGGGCATTTATTGAGCCGGAGGAAGGCAAATTTGATTTTAAATGGCTGGACGAAGCCGTTGAACTGGCTGCCAAAAACCACGTAAAGGTAATTATGTGTACCTCGTCGCCCACGCCACCGGTTTGGCTGGAGCAGAAACATCCCGAAATATTGATGGTGAACGCCGAGGGGACTACCATGCAGCATGGCTCGCGTCAGCAATGTTCATGGAGTAGCCCGGTTTATCGCGAGTATGTGGCTAAGATGGTGGAGGCTATTGGTAAACACTTTGCCAACAACAAAAACATCTGGGGTTGGCAGTTGGATAACGAGCCATCGCACTATGGGCAGTATGATTACAGTCCTGCTGCTCAGAAGCGTTTCCAGGAATGGGCCAAAAATAAATATCAAAACATAGATGCGCTGAACGCTGCCTGGGGCACCGCCTTTTGGAGTATCCGTTATTTTGATTGGGATCAGATCCGTATCCCTAACGGTAAAGAGCTGATTGCCCAGCCAAGTCCGCATGCGGTGCTGGATTTTAAACGTTTCAGTGCTGATGAGTGCAATGATTTCCTGACCATGCAGTACAAAATTCTGCGTAAATACATCAGCCCAAATCAGTGGATCACTACCAACCTGATGCCAGAGCATGTGGATGTAGACCCATCGCACATCACCGGACTGGATTTTGTAACCTACACCAAGTACCTGGTGGCCGGGTATGATAAAGGTATTGGTCCGCAGGGTTTCCGTATGGGCTCACCAACCAGCATCGGTTTTGCAAATGATTTCTTTCGCTCGTTTAACGGCGTTACCGGGGTGATGGAACTGCAGCCGGGACAGGTAAACTGGGGTAAATTTAACCCGCAACCAACACCGGGCGTAGTGCGCATGTGGATCTGGCATGCCTTTGCCGGCGGCAACAAATTTGTGTGCAATTATCGCTTTAAACAACCGCTGGTAGGTGGCGAGCAATATCACTACGGCATCATCGGTACCGATGGTGTGACGCCGAGCCGCAGCGGTGAGGAATATATCAAAGTGATCAACGAGTTGAAGTCGATCAAAAAAGATTATAATCCTAACGCTCAAAAACCAGCTGCCTATGCCGCACGCCAGGCTGCTATTCTGTACAATGCTGATAACCGTTGGGAAGAAGATAACCAGCCACAAACCAACCAGTGGAACTTTATGGTTCACCTAAACCGTTACCTGGGCGCACTGCAGCAACTGGGTGCACCGGTGGATGTGATTACCGAGGACAAAGAGTTCTCTAAGTATCCGGTAATGGTAGCGCCATCTTACGAACTGCTTGACGCCAACCTTGTAGCCCGTTGGACAAAATACGTGCAAGACGGTGGCCATCTGGTATTGACTACCCGTACCGGCCAGAAAAACCGCAATGCCAAACTGTGGGAAATGAAATGGGCCGAACCGATTTACAAACTCATCGGCGGTAAAATCTCATTTTATGATCTGCTGCCCGACACTTCTTATGGTACCTTGCAAATGGGAGACGATAAAGCCTATTGGAGCAGCTGGGGCGATGTGTTAGAAGCCGACCCGGGCACCTCGGTTTGGGCAACCTATGCCGATCAATATTATGCCGGCAAAGCGGCAGTTATTTCACGCAAGTTGGGCAAAGGGACGGTGACTTATGTTGGTCCGGATGCTGACGGTAAGCTGGAAAAAGCCGTACTGGCTAAAGTTTACCACGAAGCAGGCATAGCCACCGGCGATTATCCTCCGGGCGTAATTGTACAATGGCGCGATGGTTTCTGGGTAGGTGTTAACTACGGCGACAAAACATACGAAGTGCCAATCCCCGAGAATAAGAAGGTACTGATAGGCAGTCGCCAGCTGAAGCCGGCTGATGTGGTGGTTTGGAAAGATTGATCGAATAACAAATACGTCATTGCTTCGTACTTAGCTATGATGTGTGTATCATATTTTACAAAGAACGGCGCGCCGAATGGCACGCCGTTCTTGTTCACAGTTTTAATAGCTCAGAACAATTTTATAAGCTTGAAGGCCTATTGAAGGCAATCGATAACATTTTCATAAAATATTTTTTGAAGACACTGGGGTGTCGCCAATTAATGGTGTCTATTATCTATAGAAAACACATAGGTTTTCCTTCATTAATTGGTTATGCAGCGCGGCGGCCCCTCAAGCCGCCCACGCTGTTTTTTAACCAGTGTTGGCAGGATGGTGCAGGTTGGAAGCCATTGTTTTTTAGTTAATATTTGTAACAAGCTTGTTAATGTGTATCTTGTTTTTTACACATGAGCCTATATAAACGACCAATTTTAAACCACAAACAACCATCGTTCGCCTGAATGCCGGTTTTTTGACCTAAAAATTTATTTCAATGTCTGATCAGGAAATTGAAGCTCTGATTGCTGATGTAGCATTGCGTAATGACAGGCCTTCGTTTAAAAGGTTGTACCTGTTTTATTACCGCAAATTGTTCTGTCTGGCCAAATCGCTCGTCAAATCAACCGAAGAGGCTGAGGAGATTGTAAATGATACATTTTTGAGCATTTGGCTAAAGCGGGCCGATCTGCAACAGATCAGAAACTTTACCATCTATATTTGCACGGCGGTGCGCAATAAATCATTAACAGCGATGTCTCGCATGAAGGTTTATGAGCATCTCTCTCTGGAGGATATCGATATTGACCTGAAAGATACCGGGTATAATGGCGAAAACAATCTGTATTATGCAGATTTGAACCGCATCCTGAGTAGTTCTGTAGATAAGCTGCCTAACCAGTGTAAACTGGTGTTTAAACTGGTTAAGGAAGACGGTTTTAAATATAAAGAGGTAGCAGAATTGCTCAACATCTCGGTTAAAACAGTAGAGTACCATATGGGCAATGCTCTCAAAAAAATAGCCGAACGATTGGCCGACGCCGCCAAACCGGCAAAAAACATTATTTAAGTGTGAATCCCAAAAAAAGGCCGCTCTTTGGCAGAGTCGGCCTTTTTGCTTTTTTGGCAAATTGTAAGATTATAATTGAGCCAGCAATTCGTCGAGATTGCCATGTGCCATGGTGAAACCTTCTTTGAAGCCCATTTTTACAATCGCCTCCAGATCTTCTTCCTTCTCAAAAGTAATGGTGATATCTACGCGGGTGCCGGTAGCGGTGCTGTTAAAACGCAGATGCCAGCTCATGCTGGGTGCCATACCAGATGGGTTGCCATTCTCGTCGCAAAAAGCATCAACGGCGGTGTACTCGCTGCCCTGGGTTATGGTTTTGTAGTCGGCACGGCACCAGTGGCGTTCGCCTTCGGGGCCAACCATACTGTATAGCCAGACGCCGCCTTCGCTAAAATCCATGGTTTTAGTTTCTGTGCGCCATGGGCGTGGGGCCCACCATTTATCCAGCAGGTCGGGCTCGGTCCAGGCTTTCCATACTTTTTCTACTGGCGCTGCAAACTCGCGGGTTACGTGCAGTTGTTTGTTGTTTGCGTCTTTTACAATTTCGGTGTTCATAATGGTAGTGATTATTTTGGTGTGATTTATGGTGATTATAAGTCTTTCAGCAAGTCGTCTAACTGGTCAAAGCGGTCTTCCCACAATTTGCGGAAACGTTCCAGCCACAAGTCAATTTCTTTCATCTTTTTAGGGTTGAAATGGTAATAGATCTCCCGGCCCGATTGTTTTTGCACCACAACCTCGCACTCGGTCAATACCTTAATGTGCTTTGATACCGCTTGTCGGCTGCTTTCAAAGTGGGCCGCCAGGGCGTTGGGCGTCATGGCCTGCAATGCCAGCAAGGCTAAGATGGCGCGGCGGGTAGGGTCTGCAATAGCCTGAAAAACGTCTCTTCTCATTTTTTTTGCAATTAATTGGTTGCAAATATAATCGCAACTGATTGGTTGCGCAAATAAATTTTAAATTTTTTTGAAACTGATACTGGGGTAAAGTAGTAAAACCGCGTCTTTATAGAGAGAGACCATTGCTATGATCAGACACATCTGGATATTAATTGCTAAAAAGCTGTCCGGCGAGGCTACCGAAGAGGAGCTGCGCGAACTGGAGCAGTTTATGCGCATTTATGGTTCAGACGTGCCGATGGACGCGTTGGAAAACCTATGGGAAAAAACGTCGCCCCCGGCAGAAGATACCGACGCCGAGCTGGAAAACAAGTGGGACGCCTTTGAAACCCAACTTGATATGGCCAACGAAGCAGCTGCGGATGAGGCCGTAACAGAGCAACCAGATACTGCGCCCAAATACAGCCGCATCAAATCATTATTGCGTTTTCTGCCCTACGCGGCGGTGCTGGCACTGGTGGTAGGTTTGGTTTATATGGTGCGTGAAGCCCGGCAAAACCAGGGCGTAACGGCGGTGGTGGCACCACAAACCGGTGTAAGCAAAATTACCCTGCCTGATGGTAGTGACGTATGGCTTAACTCTGGTAGTAAAATTACTTATGCCAATAACCCGGATAACCATTGCCGCGAGGTAAAATTATCTGGCGAGGCTTATTTTGATGTGGTAAAAGATCCGGCTCATCCTTTTACTGTTACTACCGGAAAATTTAAAATTACGGTATTGGGTACTGCCTTTAATGTGCGCTCTTATACCAAAGATAACCGCTCGGAAGCTACACTGGTGCGCGGCCGTATTGAGCTTTCTTTACTGAATAATCCCGACCGGAAATATATCCTGCACCCGGCAGAGAAGTTTACCATGAACAGTGCGCCGGCCTTGTCTGTTGCAGCAAAAGATTCAGCCGCTAACAATCATGATTTTGCCTCGGTTGAGTTGAAAAAGATTCACGAATATGAGGTTGACGGCTTGCCCAGCGAAGTGCTGTGGATGAAATCGGCCATTGATTTTGACAATACTGATTTTGGTGATATAGCTGAAATGATGGAACATAGATACCATGTTAACATCAGTTTCAGGAACGATGATATCAAAAAACTAAAGTTTACCGGAAAGTTTAAGAATGAAACCGTTGAAGAAGCCATGAAAGAATTGCAGGTGGCTGTAGGTTTCAGGTATAAAACAGAAGGTAATCAGATAGAGATTTACTAGGATTCTACCGGTCGCTTGGCCGTGCTCATTATAACCAATTATTAACGTAAAATTACGATGGATTGCCTATGGTGAAATAAGTTTACTTCCTACCCCAAAAAAAAGAACGAGAAGTGCGCCAACACTCCCCGTCCTTATACAGATAGTTAACTAATAGTACTATTCCACAAGAAACCAAATAGTTAAGAACCTTAATGCTAAATTATGAAAAAAAACGTTTGCCGCACAAATTCTGTGCGGACGGAACAGCTTTTAAAAGTTCTGCTCATGTCAAAATTTATACTTATTCTGATCCTCATTTCTTCCTATCAATCTTTCTCGAAGGGGTTCGGCCAGAGTAAAATCAATCTCAATGTTCAGAACGTTACAATCAAAAAGGCGCTCAAAGAGATTGAGAAAAAATCAGACTATCATTTTTTATATAACGATAACCTTATTGCCAATGCCTCTAAGGTGGTAAACATTGCCAGCACCAATGCCTCTATTAATAATGTATTGGATAACCTGCTCAAAAACACCAACCTTACCTATCAGCTTAATGCAGATAACCTGGTTATTATTTCTGCTAAAGACAACATGGCAAAGGCCGTCCCCATAGCGGGTAGGGTGGTTGATGACAAGAATCAGCCGTTGCCAGGGGTAACCGTTTTAATAAAGGGTACAACCGTTGGTACGCAAACTGATATTAACGGTAAATTCTCGCTCACCATCCCGTCAGATAAAACCAACGCGGTGCTGGTGGTATCATTTATTGGTTATACCTCGCAGGAGATTGCCATAGGCAGCAAAACTACTTTTGATATTCAGCTTAGGGAGCAACCAAAAACGCTGAACGAGGTAGTAGTGATTGGTTACGGTACCCAGCGCCGCGGTGATGTATCAAGCGCCATTGCATCGGTTAACGTTGCTGAAATGAATAAAACGCCCACTACCAACCTGAGCACCGCCCTGCAGGGACAGGTACCTGGCCTGGTATCGCAGGCATCTTCATTTAAACCTGGCTCGGGTTCAAGCATCCGTATCAGGGGCAACCGTTCTTTGCGTGCCAGCAATGAGCCATTGTTTGTGGTAGACGGTATCCCGGTATCATATGGTATTGATGATATTAACCCGCTGGATATTGAGTCTATAGACGTGCAGAAAGACGCGGCGGCAACAGCCATTTACGGTTCACGCGGTGCCAACGGCGTTATACAGGTAATTACCAAGAAAGGTAAAACCGGCAGGGTTACGGTTGATTACAGTGGTAGTACATCTGCAGATAATATTCTGCGTAAAATAGATGTATTTGACGGGCCTGAATATGCCCAGTTTAAACGCGATGCGTACATCGGGGCAAAATCATACAACTCGGGCTTAAGCAGCACCAGCGGTTCACAACAATACTTCCCGGATCCGCTTTCGGATTTTCAGTTGTTTAAACAAGATCCGGGTATGGTAAGCCGGGTAATGGCAGGTTATACTTTTTCTAGCTATGATGTAAGTAACCCATTAAACCCAACACTTAATGCATTAAAACGCCCTACTACGGCCCAGGAAAAAGCCTTATTAACCAGCCTGGGTTACCCGGTGTTAAATGAAGTGGCCGTATATGATCCATCAAAAGTTACCAGTTTTGACTGGATGAAGTATGGTTTGCAAACCGGGGTTACGCAAAATCACAACCTGTCATTAACTGGCGGTTCTGAAAAGTTTAGCAGTACCCTGTCAATGGGTTTTTACAAGCAAAAAGGTATTATACCCGGTCAGGATTATACGCGTTATAGCATTTCAAATAGCAACACCTTTAGCCCAACCAAGTTTTTAACTGCGGGTTCTACCATTAACTTCAGCAGCAATATACAAAACCAGGGTTCTGATATTTATGGTAGCGTGGCCGGGCAATTGCCACTGGCAACCCCAACCGATGCCAATGGCAACTTTCAGATTTATCCGGGTAATGATAGTAACATTATCAATCCTTTGAATGACGTAAACAGCATTATTGCCGAGGTGCGCACCAATCACTTGCTGGCTAATGTTTTTGCACAGGTAAACCTGGCAAAGGGGCTGTCGTTTAAAACAACCTTTGGTGCTGATGTACTAGGCAGAAAAACCGGTAATTTTGCCGGCGCCATATCGTCATCCCGACAGGGCAACCCTGCAAATGCATCGTTGGCTATAGTGAACAACCTGAGCTGGACACTGCAAAACCAACTATCATACAACACCACCATTGCTAAAAAGCATAATATCTCGCTTACGGCAGTGCAGGAGATGATCAAAAACCGTGCAGACTCTACCAATGCTTCTGCCACCAACCTGACTTATGAGAGCCAGAAATGGTACTCATTGCAGTATAACTCCACAAGCACGGTTGTTTATAAGGGCGCCTTTGCTCAATCTCAGCAGGCATCATTCCTGGGCAGGGCTATTTATAGTTATGACAGTAAATATATACTTACTGTATCCGGACGCTCCGATGCGTCGTCGGTTTTGTCCGAAGCTAAAAAATGGAAATGGTTTCCATCGGGTTCTGTGGCCTGGCGCCTGGACCAGGAGAATTTCCTGAAAGATAAATCATGGATAGATCAGTTGAAGTTGCGTGGCGGTATCGGCTCTGTAGGTAACGCCAGTATCCCTCCTTACTACACCGCAGGGGTGTTGAGTATCAGTTATTATAATTGGGCAAACAGCTTTGCACAGGGCTATTATCCTTCTGGCTTACCGCTGCCTGATCTAACCTGGGAGAAAACCACTACTAAAAACGTGGGGGTTGACTTTGGCTTTCTGCATGGCCGTATTTCTGGTATGATAGATGTTTACGAGTCAATGTCTAACGAAATTCAGCCGCAAAAGCTGCCAGATGCATCGGGTTACTCTACGCTGCTGGTTAACCTGGGTAAAGTACGCAACCGCGGTTTTGAGATAGATCTTTCTACCGTAAACTATGACAAAGGCGGCTTTAAGTGGACAACCGACTTTGTTTTCTCAAAAAATAAAGAAGCCATAGTTGAAATAGATGGCACCGGCAATAATAATATTTCCAGCCAGTGGTTTATTGGCGGCCCGGTGCGGGTTTATTATGATTATGTAAAGCAAGGCATCTTTCAATTGAGCGACGCGCAACCTGGC
>Ga0153918_1000253_pt1 | contig 30394 bp, 29 predicted proteins | sample TSFL002MetaG_FD_104687 | JGI IMG/M metagenome (GOLD analysis project Ga0153918, IMG submission 104687) | Attine ant fungus gardens microbial communities from Florida, USA - TSFL002 MetaG | ecosystem: Host-associated > Fungi > Mycelium > Unclassified | place: USA: Florida, Paynes Creek Historic... | reverse complement strand
GCTTGTCCGCACTGTTTAGCTGTTCTTGTCGTAATCATAAACTTGACCTCTCTTTACACTAAAACAATGGTAAAGGTATGGACGCTTCATTGTTAGCCAGATATTCTGCCTGGTATGTTCAAATTTCCTGAATGAGAACGAGATGGCAAAAGAGAGAGCATTGACGCTTGAGGCGCTTCGCGTCATGGACGCGATTGACAGGCGTGGCAGCTTTGCCGCTGCGGCAGATGAACTGGGGCGCGTTCCGTCTGCGCTGAGCTACACCATGCAGAAGCTTGAAGAAGAGCTGGACGTGGTGTTATTCGATCGTTCCGGTCATAGAACAAAATTCACCAACGTTGGGCGGATGCTGCTGGAGCGTGGGCGCGTGCTGCTGGAAGCGGCCGATAAACTGACCACCGATGCCGAAGCGCTGGCGCGCGGCTGGGAAACGCATCTGACGCTGGTCACGGAAGCGTTAGTGCCTACTGAGGCGCTGTTCCCGCTGGTGGACCGCCTGGCGGATAAAGCCAACACCCAGCTGTCGATCATTACCGAAGTGCTGGCAGGGGCGTGGGAGCGTCTGGAAACGGGCAGGGCGGATATCGTGATTGCACCGGATATGCACTTCCGTTCGTCGTCTGAAATCAACTCCCGTAAGCTCTACAGCGTGATGAACGTGTATGTGGCTGCACCCGACCACCCGATCCATCAGGAGCCCGAGCCACTGTCTGAAGTGACGCGCGTGAAATATCGCGGTGTGGCGGTAGCGGATACCGCGCGTGAACGCCCGGTATTAACGGTACAGCTGCTGGATAAACAGCCGCGTCTGACGGTGACATCTCTGGAAGATAAGCGCCAGGCACTGCTGGCCGGTCTCGGGATGGCAACCATGCCTTATCCCTTCGTCGAAAAAGATATCGCCGAAGGACGGCTGCGCGTGGTGAGCCCGGAATACACCAGTGAGGTCGATATTATTATGGCGTGGCGTCGTGACAGTATGGGGGAAGCGAAGTCGTGGTGTTTGCGAGAAATACCGAAGCTGTTTGCCCACTACAATAAATAGGTTCGTACGCCCGGTAAGCGTAAGCTACCGGGCAACGAATCAGGCGTTGAGTTTAGGGTCGGCACCAAAGCGGTTTTCACCCGGCGTGCCGCTCTGACAGTTAAAGATCAGAATCACCAGCCAGCCGATTATCGGGATCAACAGCAGCAGTAGCCACCATGCCGAACGGTCGGTGTCATGCAGCCGACGAAACAGCACGGCCCAGGATGGCAGCAAAACCAGCAGACCATAAATTGTCGTGAGAACGCCTTCACCACCAGCCCGTTCCCAGCCGAGAATTTTATCGACAATGCCCAGCACCATGATCAGGATGAAGTTCACCAGAACGAACATCCAGTACTCTTTGCGGCGGGCACGGCCACCAAATCCAATGTAGTTGCGCAGTACTTTTAAATACCAGTCCATTTTTCCTTGCCTCAATAATCGGTCAATCACTTGTTTTCCCGGCGATCGAGGTAAGGATAGATGGAGATTGTGAATTAAAAAAGGGCATCTATTGATGCCCTAAATATTTATCCGAAACGAACGTCGCGCCCGTGAGGCTCATCCAGATCCTGCCACGGGCCAATCGAGATAATGCCCGTCGGGTTAATGGTCTTGTGGCTGCGGTAGTAGTGGGTGCGGATATGACCAAAATCGACCGTTTCAGCAATGCCCGGCATCTGGTAGATATCACGCAGGAACCCGTACAGGTTCAGGTAGTCGCTGATACGATGTTTATCGCACTTAAAGTGAGTGACGTAGACCGGATCAAAACGCACCAGCGTGGTCCACAGACGGATGTCCGCTTCCGTCAGGCGATCGCCCGTCAGGTAGCGATGCTGACCGAGGATCTGCTCCAGACGCTCCAGCGATGTGAAGACGTTCGCGACCGCTTCGTCATAGGCTTCCTGGCTGGTGGCAAAACCGGCTTTGTAGACACCGTTGTTCACGTTGTCGTAGATCCAGCTGTTCAGCTCATCAATTTTATCGCGCAGCTCAACCGGATAGTAATCACCGGCGCGGGCGCCGTGCGCATCAAACGCGGTGTTGAACATACGGATGATCTCGGCCGACTCATTGCTGACAATCGTCTGGTTTTTCTTGTCCCAGAGCACCGGTACGGTGACGCGGCCGGTATAGTGCGGATCTGCGCGCAGATACAGTTGGTACAGGAAATCGTGATGGTAAAGGTCGTCACCCGTTGCGGCAGGGAAATCGCTGTCGAATGTCCAGCCGTTTTCCAGCATCAGCGGATTAACAACTGAGACAGGCAGTAATGATTCCAGGCCTTTGAGTTTACGCACAATCAGCGTGCGGTGTGCCCACGGGCAGGCGAGTGAAACGTAGAGATGGTAACGGTCTTTCTCGGCTGCAAAACCCCCTTCGCCACTGGGGCCAGGTGCGCCATCTGCCGTCAGCCAGTTACGGAAGGCCGAAACAGAGCGTTTGAAACGTCCTCCGGTGGATTTAGTGTCATACCAGACATCCTGCCAGACGCCGTCTACGAGTTGTCCCATTTTTTCCTCCTCCGTCAGATAGCAAAAGCGAGGAGATATCTCCTCGCTTTTTTAAGTCAGTATAGCGTGCTTACCACTTCTTATTCAGAACACGGTCGATGCTGAATGCGCCTGGACCGGTCACAGCCAACAGCAGGAAGCCGCCAGCGATAGTCAGGTTTTTCATGAACATCAGGGAGTTCACGCCTTCCGCAAAGTTGCTGTGGAAGATAAATGCTGTCAGCAATGTGAAGCCCGCAGTAAACAGTGCAGTGGTACGGGTCAGGAAGCCGAACAGTACTGCAAGGCCGCCGCCGAACTCAAGCAGAATGGTCAGTGGCAGCAGGAACCCCGGCACGCCCATTGCTTCCATATACTGTTGTGTACCTGCATAACCGGTGATTTTGCCCCAACCTGCGGTGATGAACAGAATTGGCATCAGGATACGCGCTACCAGTACACCAACATCTTCTAATTTTTTCATTTTACTCTCCAGGAAACCACATGAGCGGCTGATCTTTATTTGTGTGCAAATTCGGGTAGATACCGCGTCTTTGCTGTCGATGGAGAGAATCATAAACGTGACGAATGACAATTGTTAGCAAGGAAAACTGTCAATCTTTATCAAAGATATTGAGTAAGGGAGGTGGGAGAATTTTGCCGGGTGGCGGCTACGCCTTACCCGGCCTAGGTTTGATCCGTAGGCCGGGTAAGCGCAGCGCCACCCGGCGAGAAGGCTACCGCAGCTGCTGCTGACGAAGGGTTGCTTTCACCAGACGCCATGCGCTCCAGACACCAAAGCCGCGACGCGTCCAGCGAATCAGCTTACTGGGATGGCGGACACCCCAGATGGCCATCACGCTGCTGCCAACCAGCACCCATGAACGCAGGTTCAGGAAGGTATTCCAGCTACGATCCAGCGGGCGCGTTGCATCCACCCAGTCACGACGACTGGCAGCCAGATCCAGCCGTTGTTGCTGGATCTGGCTTAACAGGAACGCTTTTCGCTGCCTGAGCTCGGTTTTGCTGCTCATGGTTTGTCGTCCTCCAGCAGCGTGCGGTCGGCTGCAAGCTCCTGGCGGGTATGACGCAGCAACGTGGATTTGCGTGCTTTTCGCAGCGTCCAGATACCGCCTATCACAGCACCCAGCAGCAACACCACGGTGGTCGCAATCATGGCGTTAAGACGATACTGCGGATCGACAACCCAGATAACCAGCACCAGCAGGCTCATCAGGCCAAATGCGGCAAAGAGGAGGGTAAGACCAAGCATCAGCAGGATCTGGAAGATATTGGCTTTCTCTTCTTCCAGTTCAACCACGGCCAGACGAATGCGCGTTTCAGCGATACCGACGAGGGTGGTTAAAATCCGCTGTCCGATGCCAATGATGTTCTTTGCCGGACCTTCAGTATGACGATTGTCTTCCATAATCAACGACGCGTGAGCAGGACACCCAGAACCACACCAACAGCGGCACCGATGCCTACACCAGTCCATGGGTTATCGCGAACGTATTCGTCAGCGCGTGCAGCCGCTTCACGGGTCTGCTTCGCCAGAGCATCACCGGTTTCACCCAGGCGGGTACGGCTCTCTTTCAATGCTTGCTCGGCTTTGCTGCGCAGCTTGCTGACTTCTTCCTTTGATTTATCGGTAGAGGAGTTCAGCACTTCTTCCAGGGTATCCGCCAGGGATTTCAACTCAGCGCGCAGGTTTTCTGACGTAGTATCTTTTGACATGATTTTCTCCTGTGAGACTTCCGTTAACTCAATAATCGCGGGATTCCAGCGCTTTCAGTTCTTCTTGCGCTTCTTTCAGTTTCTTCTCGCGTTTGGCAATTTTATCAGCATCCCCTTTCTCTTTCGCTTCCTGAAGATCGTGACGGCGCTCTGCTACTTCTTCCTTTTGCTCCGTGATTTTCTTCTGGTGGCTTGCGCGAAGCTCCTTGTCGGAACAGTTCGCTTTCACTTCGCTAAGCGCTTTTTTCAAGCCATTGATCCGGTTCTGATTGTTATGCTTTTCGGCATAACTGATTTCACGCTGAATGTCTTTCTCCTTCTCCAGACACAGAGAGGTGGCGAAAGAGGCTGTGCTTAATGAAAAAAGGGCCAGAGCCAGGGCGATGCGGTATTTCATTATTGGAACCTTCCATTGTTTGCAGCACGTCCGGGGAGTGTGCTGATGTCCAAAGTCATGCGGAGAACATAGATATGATGCTCCGCGTACTTAAGCATAGTAAGTAAACGGGGTAATCACCAAAGTGAGTGAAAAGATTCAGAATCCTGGAAGTTATCCAAACCGGTGCGATGTGTCGCGCAGAAGTGACAACCAGGCCGCTGGCTGGCTGTTATCTTCCTGCTGAGCAATGATGTATCCGTGCGGCAACGTTCTGTCGAGCACGACTTTGGCTGCTGCACTTTGCGCACTGGAGTCAAATTTAATCAGTAAAACATCATCTTGTGGCGTGATGCTCTTGAAGCGGATCCCGTTTGCATCCAGGTGGTGCCAGATGGAAAAACCGTCTGGTACGCTGGCTCCCTGATTCACCGGCCGGATTGCCAGTGTGGATTCCTGGTGCTGGAGCGCCGTCCATATCAGCAGCATCGCGCTGATGAATACCAGCACAATCAATGCGTAAGACAAGCGGCGCAGGGATAACGGTGAAATGACCATCGTTAGCCCTTGGCCCCGTATTTTTTCTTCCACAGGACAACCAGCGAACCGACCAGACCAAAGACCAGCAGCACAACTGGCAGCAGCATCAGGCAGGACATTAACTGGTCTTCATACTTCATGAACACTGGCGTTTTGCCAAGTGCATAGCCTAACGTTGTCAGGATCAGTACCCACAGCAGGCCACTCATCCAGTTAAAGAACTGGAAGCGTGCGCTGCTCAGGCCGGAAAGCCCTGCAATGGTTGGCAGCAAAGTGCGTACAAACGCGATGAAACGGCCAATCAGCAACGCCGAAAGCCCATGTTTGTGGAACAGGTGGTGCGCCCGCTGGTGGTAATGCGCCGGCAGATGTGAAAGCCAGTTTTGCACGATGCGCGTATTACCCAGCCATCGTCCCTGAATGTAGCTCACCCAGCAGCCGAGGCTTGCAGCAATGGTTAATAGCAGGATGGTCTGGGGGAAGGCCATTGCGCCTTTGGCACAAAGCACGCCGACCAACACTAACAGACTGTCGCCGGGCAGGAAGGCGGCAGGAAGCAATCCATTCTCAAGAAACAGGATCATAAACAAAACGAAATAGAGCATCCCAATCATGGACGGATTGGCCAGCGTTTCGAAGTCCTGGGCCCATAAGGCATGTAGTAGTTGGGTCAAAAGTTCCATTCAGTGTTCCTGGAAATCGGTTAACGTCACGCCTGTTATCCGGGAAAAACAGTACGACGACATTTTTATGATTTCATTATGGTCGCTCGCGGACACATTGTGGTGGCCAGAACTGTTCCCTGTTAAATGGCTAGTTGGCAAGCACTAACTTACAAGAAAGCAAATTGAATCCAATTGTAACAAAGCCCAACGTTCTGCGTCACAGATTTTGCATGGGGCGGAATGATTTTGGCTTAAGCCATGAAGGTGAGCGAGGGGATTTACAAAGGCTGACACTATATATGTTTTGCTTACCCTGCTGCGCCGGAAGGCGCAGCGAAGCGCCTGCCAGCGAAACGGGAAGCTATTTTGCGAGATTGGCTGCCGTATCCAGGTGAACGACCGGATTATCCGCAAAAAGATAGCGATCGGCGTTAAATTCGAAGTCATCACTGGTTTCGTTAAACAGCATCTGCTTGGTATTTTCCAGGTGCTGCCACATGGCCAGTTTTGCCGCGTGTGGGTCTTTACGGATCAGCGCTTTAAGAATTTGGTCGTGGTCGTCACACCAGTTATCCACGGTGCGCAAATCAATGTGATCGTGCAGTTTCTTCCAGTACGGGTTATGAACGCGCTGAGTCCACATTTTTTCAACGATTGCTGCCAGGGCGGTGTTTTGCGTTGCCAGCGCAACCTGAACATGGAATTGCAAATCCCATTCGGAATCGCGGAAGCATTTTTCCTTGCGCGCATTCTCCTGGATTTCCATCAGCTTCATGATGTCCTGCTTGGTCACCTGCGTGGCAGCAAATTCGGCAATATTGCTTTCGATCAGCTGACGTGCCTGAAGCAGCTCAAACGGCCCGTAGCTGGCGAACTCCAGACTTTCGTCCGGCACCGGGGAGTGTTTTGGCTGGTTGGAAATCACATGAATGCCGGAGCCTTTGCGTACTTCAACATAGCCTTCGACTTCCAGCATGATGATGGCTTCACGCACCACCGTGCGGCTCACGCTTTTCTCATCAGCAATAAAGCGCTCAGCGGGGAGTTTATCACCGACAAGATAGACACCTTGCTCGATGCGATCTTTCAGCTCGGCAGCAAGTTGCTGATATAAACGACGTGATTCGGTGATTTCCATATGCGCTCCAGGCAGGGTACGACGGATTATTTGTTATACCACTTTTGCGAGCCAGTCTCCAGATTTCGCCATGAAAAAAGCCGCCCGTGGGCGGCTTTCTTGTTGTATTTGCCAGGTTGCCCCGGCCTGCGGTTTTATTGGGTTTTGTAGGCCGGGTAAGGCGAAGCCGCCACCCGGCACAACAGCATCACCGCTAACTTTGTGTTGCGGGTCCCCCGACGGACTCTTTTTGTAGCTCTTCTGCCGATTTGCTTTTCAGCACCGTCCAGATAACCACCGCACCCAGCAGGTCGAAGATAGCCAGCACAGCGAACAGTGGGCTAAAGCCGATGGTGTCAGCCAGGGCACCAACCACCAGAGCAAACATGGTACTTGCAGTCCAGGCGGCCATACCGGTCAGGCCGTTTGCGGTAGCAACCTCGTTACGACCAAAGACGTCAGATGAGAGCGTAATCAGTGCGCCAGACAGGGACTGGTGAGCAAAACCACCAATACACAGCAGGGCGATAGCAATGTAAGGGCTGGTGAACAGGCCGATCATACCTGGGCCAATCATCAGCAGCGCACCCATGGTAACCACCATTTTACGAGAGACAATCAGGTTCACACCAAACCAGCGCTGGAACAGTGGTGGCAGGTAACCCCCTACGATACAACCCAGGTCAGCGAACAGCATTGGCATCCAGGCGAACATCGCGATCTCTTTCAGGTTAAAGCCATACACTTTAAACATGAACAGTGGGATCCAGGCGTTAAACGTACCCCAGGCTGGTTCTGCCAGGAAGCGTGGCAGTGCGATACCCCAGAACTGACGGGTGCCCAGAATCTGCCAGACAGACATTTTTTTGCCGTTGTTAGTCTGGTGCTGAGATTCCTGACCGCCAATGATGTAATCACGTTCTTCAGTAGACAGTTTTTTCTGGTCACGTGGGTGTTTATAGAAAATCAGCCACGCCATTGCCCATGCAAAGCTCAGTACGCCAGAAATGATGAACGCCATCTGCCAGCTGTGCATCACGATAGCCCAGACCACCAGTGGCGGAGCAATCATCGCACCAATAGAAGAACCGACGTTAAAGTAACCGACAGCAATAGAACGTTCTTTCGCCGGGAACCACTCGGAGCTGGCTTTCAGGCCTGCCGGGATCATGGCGGCTTCTGCTGCACCTACCGCACCGCGCGCCAGTGCCAGACCGCCCCAGCTGCCTGCCAGTGCTGTTGCACCGCAGAAAATGGCCCATGCGACAGCGAAGAACGCATAACCGATTTTAGTACCCAGAATATCAAGAACATAACCTGCTACAGGCTGCATTACGGTGTAAGCCGCGGAGTAAGCAGCAATGATGTAAGAGTATTGCTGTGTGGAGATATGCAATTCTTCCATCAACGTAGGAGCCGCTGCTGCCACGGTGTTACGTGTCAGGTAGCCCAGCACGGTGCCCAACGTCACCAGTGCAATCATGTACCAACGTAACCCTTTAATTTTACGCATGTAAAACCTCATCGTTATGTTATTTCCGTGCCGGAGCACGGCAACCTCTCAACCGTTGCCGGGAGCTGTTGTTAACGGGAGGGGCGTAACCGGGATAATTTCCCGGAACGGCCCGAACCTTGCCATAAGTAATCGTGCATAAGTCGGTATCCGTACCGTTAAATCCGATGCTTTTCACACCAGTAATGCATTCCGTCGGCTAATTGTTTGCGACGGCGAAAAGATAACTTGTCATACAACTTTAAAAGGTGAGTGACATCACAAAAGTGTGATTCTTTGTAGGGACATTATCTTCTGCACGCAAAGCCAGATATGGCGCGGGCTGCGAGAGGGTTTACTCCGTTGAGGGTATTTTATTTGTTGACGTTTATTGATCTAACTCACGAAAAAAACTTCGGCCTCTGGAAATTGGTGTGATAACTTTGCAGCATCTGAACATAAGCTTTTTGACGCACTCGTTAAGAGGAAGACGATAAATGACTCCGTTTATGACTGAAGATTTTCTGCTAGATACTGAATTTGCTCGCCGGCTGTACCACGACTACGCAAAAGACCAGCCAATTTTCGACTATCACTGCCATTTACCGCCGCAGCAGGTTGCCGAAAATTATCGTTTCAAAAACCTGTATGACATCTGGCTGAAGGGTGACCACTACAAATGGCGCGCAATGCGCACTAACGGAGTGGCTGAGCGCCTGTGTACCGGCGACGCAACTGACCGCGAGAAGTTTGACGCATGGGCAGCGACCGTGCCGCACACTATCGGCAACCCGTTATACCACTGGACGCACCTCGAACTGCGTCGTCCGTTTGGTATCACCGGCAAACTGCTTTCTCCAACCACGGCGGATGAGATCTGGAACCAGTGCAACGAACTGCTGGCGCAGGATAAGTTTTCCGCACGCGGCATCATGAAACAGATGAACGTGAAGATGGTCGGTACAACCGACGATCCAATCGATTCACTGGAGCATCACGCGGTTGTCGCGAAAGACACCTCTTTTGATATCAAAGTGCTGCCAAGCTGGCGCCCGGATAAGGCGTTCAACATCGAGCTGGCAACCTTTAACGACTACATGGCGAAGCTGGCGGAAGTGTCTGATACCGACATTCGTCGTTTCACCGACCTGCAAACCGCCCTGACCAAACGTCTGGATCACTTTGCTGCACACGGCTGTAAGGTGTCTGACCACGCGCTTGATGTGGTGCTGTTCGCGGAGTCAAACGAAGCCGAGCTGGATAGCATCCTGGCGCGTCGTCTGTCCGGTGAGGCATTAAGCGAGCACGAAGTGGCTCAGTTTAAAACAGCGGTACTGGTGTTCCTCGGCGCAGAATATGCCCGTCGCGGTTGGGTTCAGCAGTATCACATTGGCGCGCTGCGTAATAACAACCAGCGTCAGTTCAAACTGCTGGGTGCGGATGTGGGCTTTGACTCCATTAACGACCGCCCGCTGGCGGAAGAGCTGTCCAAACTGCTGAGCAAACAGAACGAACAGAATCTGCTGCCAAAAACCATCCTGTACTGCCTGAACCCGCGCGATAACGAAGTGCTGGGCACCATGATCGGTAACTTCCAGGGTGAAGGGATGCCAGGCAAGATGCAGTTCGGTTCTGGCTGGTGGTTCAACGACCAGAAAGACGGCATGGAGCGTCAGATGACGCAGCTGGCGCAATTGGGTCTGTTAAGCCGCTTTGTCGGGATGCTGACCGACAGCCGCAGCTTCCTGTCCTATACCCGTCACGAATATTTCCGCCGCATTCTGTGCCAGATGATTGGCCGTTGGGTGGCTGCGGGTGAAGCACCGGCGGATATTCAGCTGCTGGGCGAAATGGTGAAAAACATCTGCTTTAACAATGCGCGTGACTACTTCGCCATTGAACTGAACTAAGGCCGTTTGAGGTTGATATGCAATACATCAAAATCCATTCGCTGGATAACGTTGTCGTAGCGCTGGCGGATCTGACCGAAGGTACCAACGTGACTGTTGAAAATGAGACAGTCACATTGCGTCAGGCGATTTCGCGTGGGCACAAATTTGCCATACGTCCTATCGCCAAAGGTGAAAACGTCGTGAAGTACGGTTTGCCTATTGGTCATGCGCTGGCGGATATTGCGCCGGGTGAACATATTCATTCCCACAATACCCGCACCAATCTGAGCGATCTGGACGAGTATAGCTATCAACCTGAATCCCCGGCGGACATCGGGCAGGCGGCAGATCGCGACGTACAGATTTACCGCCGTGCCAACGGTGAAGTGGGGATCCGCAATGAATTGTGGATCCTCCCGACGGTGGGCTGTGTGAATGGGATCGCGCGTCAAATCCAGACGCGTTTCCTGAAAGAGACCAACAATGCCGAAGGCACAGACGGTGTGCATCTGTTCAGCCACACTTATGGTTGTTCACAGTTAGGCGATGACCATATTAATACCCGTACCATGCTGCAAAATATGGTGCGCCACCCGAATGCGGGCGCGGTACTGGTGATTGGCCTGGGTTGTGAAAACAACCAGGTTGATGCCTTCCGTGAAACGCTGGGCGAGTTTGATCCTGAGCGTGTGCACTTTATGGTGTGCCAGCATCAGGACGATGAAGTGGAAGCCGGTCTTGAGCAACTGCATCAGCTGTATGACGTGATGCGCCACGACAAACGTGAACCAGGCAAGCTGAGCGAGCTGAAATTCGGGCTTGAGTGCGGCGGGTCTGATGGCCTGTCTGGCATCACCGCGAATCCAATGTTGGGCCGCTTCTCGGATTACATGATCGTTAACGGCGGTACCACCGTGCTGACCGAAGTACCAGAAATGTTTGGTGCTGAGCGTATTCTGATGAGCCATTGCCGCGACGAAGAGACGTTTGAGAAAACCGTCACCATGGTGAACGACTTCAAACAGTACTTCATTGCGCACAACCAGCCGATTTACGAGAACCCATCGCCGGGTAACAAAGCGGGCGGGATCACGACGCTGGAAGAGAAATCGCTCGGCTGTACCCAGAAAGCAGGGGCAAGCCAGGTGGTTGACGTGCTGCGCTATGGCGAACGCCTGAAAACCCACGGTCTGAACCTGCTTAGCGCACCGGGTAACGATGCGGTAGCAACCAGCGCGCTGGCCGGAGCAGGCTGCCACATGGTGCTGTTCAGTACGGGCCGCGGTACACCGTACGGTGGCTTTGTGCCAACGGTCAAAATTGCCACCAACAGCGAGCTGGCGGCGAAGAAAAAACACTGGATCGACTTCGATGCCGGCCAGCTGATCCACGGCAAAGCAATGCCGCAGCTGCTGAACGAATTCGTCGATACCATCGTGGAATTCGCTAACGGCAAGCAGACCTGTAACGAGAAAAACGACTTCCGCGAGCTGGCGATATTCAAAAGCGGCGTCACGCTGTAAGTCATCATGCTTTAAATTCGAAACGGCGTTTCATATAATGAGGCGCCGTTTCTTTTTGCCTGAACACAGGACTCCTTCATGAGCGCGTATTGGCTGGCCCAGGGCGTTGGCGTCATCGCCTTTCTGATTGGTATCACCACTTTTATCAATCGCGACGAGCGGAAATTCAAAATCCAGCTTTCGGTTTACAGCGCCGTTATCGGCGTACACTTCTTCCTGATGGGCGCATTTCCGGCAGGCTCAAGCGCTATGCTCAACACCGTGCGTACGCTCATTACTCTTCGCACCCGCAGCCTGTGGGTGATGGCGGTATTTATTGTGCTGACCGGGGGAATTGGGCTGGCGAAGTTTCATCATCCGATAGAGCTGCTACCGGTGATTGGCACCATTGTCAGTACCTGGGCGCTGTTTCGCAGTAAAGGTTTGACGATGCGCTGCGTTATCTGGTGTTCAACCTGCTGCTGGGTGATCCACAACTTCTGGCTGGGGTCGATTGGCGGGACATTAATCGAAGGCAGTTTTCTTATTATGAACGGGCTGAACATTATTCGTTTCTGGCGAATGCAGAAGCGCGGTATCGATCCGTTTAAAGTGGAAAACCAGGCGCAGGAAGAGAGCCCTTCCGTCCGCTGACGGAAGGGCTGACAGATTAGCTACGCAGGGCGTTTTTCGCTAAGCGCGCATCTTCCGCCTGGCAGGCTGCTGCGGTGAACAGGACATCGGTTGATGAGTTCAGCGCAGTTTCACAGGAGTCCTGCAACACGCCAATGATGAAACCGACGGCGACGACCTGCATCGCAATTTCATTCGGGATACCGAACATATTACAGGCCAGTGGGATCAGCAGCAGTGAACCGCCAGCCACACCTGATGCACCACATGCGCAAAGTGATGCCACCACGCTCAGCAGCAGCGCTGTGGGTAGATCCACCGGAATACCCAGCGTATGTACCGCAGCCAGAGTCAGCACGGTAATCGTAATCGCTGCACCCGCCATATTGACTGTCGCTCCCAACGGAATAGAAACCGAGTAGGTATCGCGATCCAGGTTCAGCTTTTCGGCCAGCGCCATGTTGACCGGAATGTTGGCCGCTGAACTGCGGGTGAAGAAGGCATATACGCCACTTTCGCGCAGGCACATCAGCACCAGTGGGTACGGGTTACGACGGATCTGCCAGAACACCAGTAACGGGTTAATCACCAGTGCCACCAACAGCATACAACCAATCAGCACGATCAGCAGTTGAGCATAGCCCCACAGGGTTTCGAAGCCTGTGGTGGCAAGCGTGGAGGAGACCAGGCCGAAGATACCAATCGGTGCAAAGCGAATGACGATTTTTACCATAAAGGTCACGGCGTTAGAGACATCATTGACCAGGTTTTTCGTCGTTTCGTTGCCGTGACGCAGCGCGAAGCCCAGACCAATTGCCCAGACCAGAATGCCAATATAGTTGGCGTTCATCAGAGCAGTGATCGGGTTCGATACCATACTCATCAGCAGCCCGCGCATTACTTCAACAATACCGGATGGTGGTGTGATTTCTCCGGCAGCAGTTGTCAGGTGCAGGGTGGAAGGGAACAGAAAACTGAACACCACGGCGGTCAGCGCCGCAGAGAAAGTGCCGAGCAGATATAAAAAGAGAATGGGGCGAATGTTGGTTTTTTGTCCGTGCTGGTGATTCGCGATGGAGGCCATGACCAGCATCAGAACCAGTACCGGGGCAACGGCTTTGAGTGCACCCACGAAGAGGGTGCCGAGCAGCCCGGTGGCTTCAGCAGCGGGTTTAGAGACCATTGCCAGCAGGATCCCCAAAACCAGACCAACCAGAATTTGTTTGACGAGGCTGCCTTGCATCAGACGCTGAAGCAGGCCAGATGATTGTGTAGTCATCATTGTTCCTTAAGTGAAATTGCGTTCCATCCCAGATGTGCTCTAAGTCACATTTATGTCCGGATGTAAGTAAATGTTTGCCTGGTCGAGTATAGGGAAAGTGGCAGGGGAGGGAAGCGTAAAATGCTGGATTTTACGTGTTGCGTCATGTTTTTTAACTATTGATTAACGAAAGTGCCGGGTGGCGCTGTACCACCCGGCAAAACCCACTACACCTGCTGCTTCTTATCGTGCTGGCGATTAACCCAGGTATTGATAATCAGCGTTACGATCAGGATGCCAAACACCACCCCGAGCGAAATGGCGATCGGGATATGATAGAAATCGACAATCAGCATCTTGATACCGATAAACACCAGGATCACTGACAGGCCGTATTTCAACATCGAGAAACGTTCCGCCGCGCCTGCCAGCAGGAAGTACATCGCACGCAGGCCAAGGATCGCGAACAGGTTAGAGGTCAGCACAATGAACGGGTCAGTGGTCACCGCGAAGATAGCCGGAATACTGTCTACCGCGAAGATAACGTCGCTCAGCTCAACCAGAATCAGCACCAGCAGTAGCGGAGTGGCAAACATCAGGCCATTTTTACGCACGAAGAAGTGCTCGCTCTCGATCTTGTCCGTCATGCGCAGATGCCCACGGATCCACTTCACCAGCGGACGATCGCCAATGGCGGAGCCGTCTTCTTTCGCCAGCGCCATTTTGATCCCGGTGAACAGCAGGAAGGCGCCGAAGACATACAGCAGCCATTCGAACTGGGTTATCAGCCAGCTACCGGCAAAGATCATGATGGTACGCAGAACGATCGCCCCCAGCACGCCGTATACCAGTACGCGGCGTTGCAGTGCAGCAGGTACGGCGAAGTAACTGAACAGCATCAGCCAGACGAAGACGTTATCCACCGCCAGGGCTTTTTCGATTAAATAACCGGTGAGGAACGCCAGTGCCTGAGGGTCGGCAACCGCACGGCCTTCGGTTGAGGCCAGATACCACCAGAAGGCGGCACAGAAGAGCAGGGACAGGGTTACCCACACCAGCGACCAGACGGCGGCTTGTTTCATGGACATGCCATGCGCGCCACGACGGCCCTGCAAAAAGAGGTCGACAGCCAGCATGATGAGGACCACGACTGCGAATCCGCCCCACAGCAGCGGAGTACCGACAGTATTCATATTTCTTCCTTACGCATAAAAACAAAAACGGCTATGGTCAGAAGACGATAGCCGTTACGCTTTTTATGCATAGACCTCGCCTTCCGGCAAGGTCTCACTTACAACCAAAAAGACGCTTTTGATTGCCCGGCGACCGGATGCGATTTTCACGCATCGTAATGACGATCCACCGGCAAGGAAGTTACTCCCCTTTGCGGGTAACAAAATATGTCAGACCATCGGTTTCGTCAATGGTGTGCATGATTTCATTACACAGCTTTACGCGATCGCTTTTGCGCTCACGTCGTCTGCCGGGAACACCACGCCAGTCTGACGGCGGATCTCCGTTTGCAGCTTCGCCGTAGTGCGGCTGACCGAAAGCCCCGGGTGATTCACTTCATTGTTTTCTACCAGGCGTGCAAAGACCTCTGCCTCATAGAGCATAGTGTTAATATGCTGTGGTTGCGTCAGCTCTTGCGCTTTCCCGCCGCGGGGCACGAAGCTCAGTTTCTGACACTCGGAGATCTTCTCAATCACCAGCGATCCGGCTTCGCCCTGAATTTCGCTCGGCAGCACTGAATCACTGACTTTAGAGTGTTGCAGCGTAACGCTGAAATCACCGTAATCCAGCACCACGACACCGTGTGCATCCACGCCGCTATCCAGCAGGCTGGCGGTGGCGGTTACGCCGTGCGGCTCGCCCCACAGCGCGACCGCCGAGGCCAGACAGTAAAAGCCGATATCCATAATCGACCCGTTCGAGAAGGCCGGATTAAAGGTGTTCGGGTTCTCGCCGTCCAGGTAGCGCTGGTAGCGTGAAGAGTACTGGCAGTAGTTGATGAAAGCCTTACGCACGTTGCCAAGCTTCGGCAGAGACTGCTGCAACAGCAGGAAGTTTGGCAGGCTGGCGGTTTTGAATGCTTCGAACAGCACCACCTGATTTTCACGCGCCAGGGCGATAGCGGCTTCCACTTCCTGAATGTTGGAGGCAAGCGGCTTCTCGCAAATCACATGTTTTTTATGGCTGAGGAACAGCCTGGTTTGCGGGAAGTGCAGGGAGTTCGGGCTGGCAATATAGACCGCATCAATGGCATCACTTTGCGCCATCTCATCGAGCGAGGTGAACAGGTGTTCGACCAGGTAATCATTCGCGAAGGCCTGCGCCTGCTCAAGGCTGCGGGAATAGACTGCGGTGAGCTTATATTTGCCGGTTTCGTGGGCGGCGTCGACGAACTGGCGTGTGATCCAGTTCGTACCAATGACAGCGAAACGTATCATAAACGTTTACGTACTCCGTAGCTGGGAACCTTTAGCCACTGTAGCACGGGATTATTGCAAAACCAGTGCGCTATTGCGCATCCCCGTCATTATTCAGGCTGCCGCTGCGTTGGCTTTCCTCGCTCACCCCAATCACTTACTGATGTAAGCTCCTGGGGATTCACTGCGTCGCCGCCTTGCGGCAACCAGAATACTTTAGGGGAGACCATTTAACGATAAATGCGTAAGCCACAGGCGGGTATCAAACTCGAGCTGGTGGTACTGCGGCTCCATATGGCAGCACAGGGAATAGAACGCCTTGTCGTGCTCTTTCTCTTTCAGGTGCGCCAGTTCATGCACTACGATCATTCGCAGAAACGCTTCCGGCGCGTTACGGAACACGGTCGCCACGCGGATCTCGGCTTTCGCCTTCAGCTTGCCGCCCTGAACGCGAGAGATAGCGGTATGCAGGCCGAGCGCGTTTTTCAGCACATGGATCTTGTTGTCGTACATCACCTTATTGATCGGCGGCGCGCTCTTCAGGTACCGGCTTTTCAGATCCTGCGTATACTGCCAGAGGGCTTTATCGGTCGCGAAATCATGGGTGCCCGGGTAGCGTTTTTCCAGCACCGTGCCCAGCTTTTGCTCGGCAATTAAGCTGCGAACCTGGGAAAGTAAGTGCTCCGGGTAGCCCTGGAGATAAGTTAGTTGGTTCATCAAAAGCCCAAATTAATGCGAAAACGGGTATACTCACGCACCCTTTTCAGGGATACGCCGAAATTTTACCATTCAGGAGGGCCGATGAGCCACTTAGACAACGGTTTCCGTTCACTCAACCTTAAACGTTTCCCGGAAACGGACGACGTCAACCCGCTTATGGCGTGGGAAGCGGCGGATGAATATCTGCTGCAACAGTTGGATGACACTGAAATCAGCGGCCCGGTTCTGATCCTGAATGATGCGTTTGGCGCGCTGGGCTGTGCTCTGGCGGAACACACCCCTTACAGCATCGGTGATTCCTACTTAAGCGAGCTGGCGACGCGTGAAAACCTGCGCCACAACGACCTCGAAGAATCCAGCGTGAAGTTCCTGGACAGCACTGCGGATTACCCGCAGGCGCCGGGTGTGGTGCTGATCAAAGTGCCGAAAACCATGGCATTGCTGGAACAGCAGCTGCGCGTGCTGCGTAAAGTCGTTACCCCGGAAACACGCATTATCGCGGGTGCTAAGGCGCGTGATATTCACACCTCGACGCTGGAATTGTTCGAGAAAGTGCTCGGCCCAACCACCACCACGCTGGCGTGGAAAAAAGCGCGTCTCATTAACTGTACCTTCAGTGCGCCGGAACTGGCTGACGCGCCAGAAACGCTGAGCTGGAAACTGGAAGGGACCGACTGGACCATCCATAACCATGCGAACGTCTTCTCCCGCACCGGTCTGGATATCGGGGCGCGTTTCTTTATTGAGCATCTGCCGGAAAATCTGGAAGGTGAGATTGTCGACCTGGGGTGCGGTAACGGTGTGATTGGCCTGACGCTGCTGGCGAAGAACCCGGAAGCCAGCGTGGTGTTTAGCGATGAATCACCGATGGCGGTGGCTTCCAGTCGTCTTAACGTGGAAACCAACATGCCATAGGCGCTGGATCGCTGCGAGTTTATGATCAACAACGCGCTGTCAGGTGTGGAACCTTTCCGCTTCAACGCTGTACTGTGTAACCCGCCGTTCCACCAGAAACATGCCCTGACGGATAACGTGGCCTGGGAGATGTTCCACCATGCGCGCCGTTGCCTGAAAATCAACGGTGAGCTGTACATCGTGGCGAACCGCCACCTGGACTACTTCCACAAACTGAAGAAGATTTTCGGTAACTGCACCACCATCGCCACCAACAACAAGTTCGTGGTGCTGAAAGCGGTTAAGCTGGGTCGTCGTCGTTAAGATTGTTTTTGCCTGGCGGCGCTGCGCTTGCACAGGCCTACGGTTTTGTAGGCCCGGTAAGCGCAGCGCCACCGGGCAATGCCCTAGATCGCCAGAGCTAATTTCGTCCCCTGCGCAATCGCGCGCCGCGCATCCAGCTCCATCGCCACATCACACCCGCCAATTAAATGTACCGTTTTACCTGCCTCACGCAGCGGATCGGCCAGATCGCGCTTCGGCTCCTGTCCGGCACATAAAATAATGTTGTCCACGCGCAACAGCTGCGGTTCACCGCCGATCAGCACGTGTAGCCCCTCGTCGTCGATCTTCTGGTAACTGACCGCCGGGATCATTTTCACGCCGCGCGACAACAGCGTGGCACGGTGGATCCAGCCCGTCGTTTTGCCCAGCCCTTCGCCTGGTTTACTGGCTTTGCGCTGCAACATCACAATCTGGCGCGGGCTTTTCGGCAGCTGTGGGCCTTCTGGTCGCAAACCACCAGACTGACTCAGGCTGGTATCGATACCCCATTCCACACAAAACTCGGCAATGTTCTGGCTGGTGGCTTCACCCGGCTGGCTTAAATACATCGCCGTATCAAAGCCGATCCCGCCGCAGCCGATAATGGCAACGCTCTCCCCAACCGGGGTTTTATCGCGCAATACGTCGAGGTAGCTCAGCACTTTAGGGTGATCAATCCCCTCGATCGCTGGCAGGCGCGGGGCGATCCCGCTTGCCAGGATCACCTCATCGAAATCAGCCAGATCCGCAGCATTCACAAACTGATTTAATCGCAGCTCCACTCCTGTCAGGGCGATCATCCGACGGTAATAACGCAGGGTTTCGTAGAACTCCTCTTTGCCGGGGATCTGTTTGGCGATATTAAACTGCCCGCCAATTTCACTTGCCGCATCAAACAGTGTCACGCTGTGCCCACGTGAAGCGGCATTGACGGCAAATGCCAGCCCCGCAGGGCCTGCGCCAACCACAGCCAGACGCTTCTTACTGCTCGCCGGGATCACCGGCATTTTGGTTTCGTGGCAGGCGCGGGGGTTGACCAGGCACGAGGTGACTTTGCCGACAAAGATTTGATCCAGACAGGCCTGGTTACAGCCGATACAGGTGTTGATCTCATCCGCGCGGTCACTTTGTGCTTTGGACAGCAGTTCGGCATCAGCCAGGAACGGACGCGCCATCGATACCATATCGGCATCGCCCCGTGATATCACGTCGTCCGCCACCTGAGGATCGTTAATGCGGTTGGTCGTCACCAGTGGGATCGACACTTTTCCTTTCAGCTTGCGCGTTACCCAACTGAATGCTGCGCGGGGTACCGGCGTGGCGATGGTGGGGATTCGCGCTTCGTGCCAGCCGATCCCGGTGTTGATGATGGTTGCGCCTGCCGCTTCAATGGCCTGGGCCAGCTGTACGGTTTCGTCAAACGTTCCGCCGCCTTCCACCAGATCGAGCATCGACAGGCGGAAGACGATGATAAAATCAGCACCCGCACGTTCGCGCACGGCGCGTACCACTTCGATGGCAAAACGCATCCGGCGCGCGTAATCACCACCCCATTCGTCGTCGCGCTGGTTAGTGCGGGCCGCCAGGAATTCGTTAATCAGATACCCTTCAGAGCCCATCACTTCCACGCCGTCGTAGCCTGCTTCCCGCGCCAGTGCGGCACAGCGGGCGAAGTCGTCAATCAGCGTCAGGATCTCGTCGTGGCTAAGGGCGTGTGGTTTGAAACGGTTGATGGGGGCCTGAATGGCCGATGGCGCGACCAGTTTCGGCTGGTAGCTGTAACGGCCCGTATGCAGAATTTGCAGGGCGATCTTCCCGCCCTCTTTGTGAACCGCATCGGTCACAATTCGGTGATGTGGCAGCTGGATGGCATCGTTCAGCACGGCTCCGCCTTCCATACCCACACCCGATGGGGCGGGTGCCACGCCACCGGTGACAATCAGCGCCACACCATGGCGCGCACGTTCGGCATAGAACGCAGCCAGACGCTCAGCGCCGTCGGGGTGTTCTTCCAGACCGGTATGCATCGAGCCCATCAACACGCGGTTTTTGAGCGTTGTGAACCCCAGATCGAGGGGGGCGAATAACGACGGGTAGCGGCTCATACTCTCTTCCAGTGTAAAATTATTGTTATGTGGTCGGATGAGTTACTAATTTAGCCAGCGGGGAGTAAAAGGGAAAAGGGGAATGCGGTGATTGTGATGGGATTCAAAAATTGTGCGGCCTGATGCCCTCACCCTAACCCTCTCCCACGGGGAGAGGGGACAAAACCTCTCTCTCCCTCAGGGGGAGGGTGATACCCGCACCAGACCTGGTGCCTGCCACATCGACGTGGTCAGCCCGCTGTCCACCAGCCCAAGCTGGTCGGCGTAGACTGCCTGCCATTTTTGCATCATGCCGTCGTACAGCTCGCGGTGTTCCGGGTTTGGCGTAAATTCCCGGCTCCATTTCACCAACCGTTCTCCGGTGGATGCCATATCTGCAAACAGGCCCGCGCCTGTTCCGGCGGCGATTGCACAGCCCAACGCGGTGGCCTCTTTGACCTCAGGCACACGCACCGGCAATCCGGTCACATCACTTAAGATCTGGCTCCACAAGGCACCTTTCGCGCCGCCGCCCGCAAACACCAGGCTTTCAAACGTCACGCCGGAAAAATGCGAAATCTGCGCCAGGTTGCAGGCCGAGACAATCGCGGCGTTCTCTTCCAGCGCACGGAACAGCGTGGCTTTGTTGCATTTTTCCGGATCGATGGAGAGGTTAATAAACGACGGCGCAGCGTGATACCACTGCTTAAAATGCATCGCATCGGAGAAAATCGGCATCACGCCGTGCGAACCTGCCGGAACGCGAGCCGCCATCTCTTCCAGCAGGGAGTAAGTATCCATGCCCATTCGCTCGGCAATCAGCTTCTCTTCTGCACAGAAAGCATCACGGAACCAGCGCATGGTTAATCCGGTGAAGAAGCTGATGGATTCGGCCTGCGCCATGCCGGGGATCACGTGGGGGTTAACCCGGATATTCATATCGGGATCGGTACGCACCTGCGGCAAATTCACCACCTGCTGCCAGAAGGTACCGCCCAGCACCGCCGTTTGCCCGGCGCGCACCACGCCCAAACCCAGGCACCCAAGCTGCACATCGCCACCACCCATCACCACCGGTGTGCCTTCACGCAGGCCGCTTTGCTGAGCCGCCGCCCCGGTAACCGCCCCCAGCAGCGTGCCTGTCTCTTTCACCGGGGAGAGGATATCGGCGCGCAGCCCGGCCATATCCAGTAACGTTGGACGCCAGTTGCGGCTGAAGAGATCGAGCATCCCGGTGGTGCCCGCATTGGAGGGATCTACGGCCAGCTCGCCGGAGAGCTTCGCCGCCAGCCAGTCGCTGATCATGGTGATGGTGGCAGCCTTACGGTAAATATCCGGACGATGGTGGGCCAGCCACAGCAGGCGCGGCATGGCACTGAGTGCCAGTGTCTGCCCGGAAACGCCGTACACTTCGGATTCAAAACGGTAGTCGTGGATCTCTTTGAGTTCGGCCACCTCGCGGCTGGCGCGGGCATCAACGTTGGCGCAGGCCCAGATAGCCTCGCCATTGCGGTCATACAACACAATGCCTTCACGCATTGAGCAGCAGGCGACCGACTGGATATCGGCGGCGCTCAGGTGCGCGCGCTCCAGCGCCTGATGGATGCACTGGCAGGCCAGCCGCCAGTTGGTGTCGAGGTCAAACTCCATCGACCCCGGCACGTTCTCCACGCTCAGGTGTTTCCACTCGGCCTGGCCGACGGCAATCTGGTTGCCCTGTAAATCGAAAATAACGGCGCGAACGCTGCCTGTCCCTGCATCTAACGCTAAAAGGTAACTCATGAGTTTGCCTCGTTGTTAGCGCGGGAAAGGCAGGCTCTCAGTTTGCCAGAGCCAGCACCGCGCGGGCTGTCGTCTCTTCCGTCACCAGGCCATTGATACGGCGACCTTTGAGTGCGGCATAAATCGCATCGGCTTTCTCTTCACCTCCGGCCACGCCAACGATGGTGGGTAACTGCGCCAGCTCATCGAGCGTTACGCCCAGTAATTCGCGGTGGATCTCCAGTTCGTCCACGCATTCCCCTTCGGCATTGAGGAAATAGCCCAGGATGTCGCCCACGGCCCCCTTGCGGGCATACATCAGCTGTTCGCCCTCACTGATATAGCCGGAACGTAAAATCGTGGCATCACGGCGTTGGTTCACCGCACCAATTCCCACCACGGCAACATCGGCTGCGGTAGCGGCGAGGATCACATCCCGCACGCTGGTTTCGCGTTTTAAAATCCCGGCGACTTCAGCGGAGGAAACGCGAAGCGGCGCCGGGATCATGCTGACGCTACAGGCCGCATCCAGCTGACCGATGCCGGTCATATACGGCCCTACGCCGCCCGAAAGCGTGACCAGGCGGATCTGCTGTGAGCTAATAAAGCCGCTTAAGTGTTGCAGGCTGCTCATGGTGGTTTCACCAAATCCCACCGCCAGCAGCTGCCCGGGTTCCAGTACGCCCATCAGAGACTGCGCCGCGCCAATGCCTAACCGCACGTTCATCGGCGGGGTATTCAGGGCAGGCAACACCCGCACCAGCTTCAGGCCAAATCGCCGCTGTAGCTCGGTTTCCAGCGCCAGACATCCTTCATAGCGGGAATTTATCTGGACGCGAATTACCCCTGACTGACGCCCTTTTTCCAGCAGGCGCGAAATCTTCAGACGGGGCAGGCCAAGTCGCTCGCCAATATCGTTCTGGGTTAGCCCGTCGTGGTAATAGCACCAGGCGACACGTGCCACCAGTTCCTCTTCCGCCAGTGCAAGCCCTGCAAACCGGCCTTCTTCAGCAATGCGTTTATCGCCCATATTTGAACTCTTATAAAAATTTAGATCATATGTTCGTGATGGCGCAGGTGGAAAGTGTGAGCCACGCGGCAAAACGGATCTTTTAGATTGTTTCTGGTTTATCTGGATCTTAATCGATAAAACTGTGATCCCTGCACGGTTGTAAATATAGTTCACCGTCTACGCTTTTGAACATTATTAATTCTAAAAATCATTTGTTCAATAGCGGAGCGATGATGACCCCACTTATCGAAGCACGTGATATCTGCAAACAGTTTTCTGGCGTGCCGGTGCTAAAAGGTATTGATTTCACACTACTTGCGGGCCAGGTTCATGCGCTGATGGGGGGAAACGGCGCGGGAAAATCGACGCTAATGAAAATCATCGCCGGGGTCGAGACGCCTGACAGCGGTGAACTTTCAGTCGCCGGGCAGTCATTTGCGCGTTTGAAACCCGGGCAGGCGCATAAGCTCGGGATCTACCTTGTCCCTCAGGAGCCGATGCTGTTTCCGAATCTGACGGTGCGGGAAAACATCCTTTTCCGTCTGCCCCGCGAAAACGGTCTGGATAAAAAGCTGACGGATAAACTCCGGCAGCTTCAGTGCCAGATCAACCTGGATGCTACCGCCAGCACGCTGGAAGTGGCGGATCAACAGATGGTGGAGATCCTGCGCGGCTTAATGCGCAATGCGACGATCCTGATCCTGGATGAGCCAACGGCTTCGCTAACGCCAGGGGAAACCGATCGCCTGTTTCGCCAGATCCGGGCGTTGCAGGATCAGGGCGTTGGTATTGTGTTTATCTCGCATAAATTGCCGGAGATCCGCCAGCTGGCGAGCCATGTTTCGGTGATGCGCGACGGCGCCATCGTACTCAGCGGTGAAACGTCGCAATACGACGATAACGCCCTCATTGGCGCGATGACGCCGGTCAGCCGCGATCAAGTCTTAAGCGATACCCAAAAGCTGTGGCTGGCACTGCCGGGAAACCGTCGCACCCAGGCGCAGGATTTTCCGGTGCTGCGGGTTGAAACGCTAACCGGGGAAGGGTTTATCGATCTCAGCCTTGAGATTTACGCCGGTGAGATTGTCGGTCTGGCCGGGCTGGTAGGCTCCGGGCGTACTGAGTTCGCCGAAACACTCTATGGCCTGCGCCCGGTACGTGCGGGGCGCGTCTGGCTGGAAAATCAGGATGTCAGCAGCGATTCAGTATTTTCGCGGCTGGATAAGGGGTTGGTGTATCTGCCGGAAGACAGGCAGGTTTCCGGGTTGTTCCTGGATGCGCCAGTTCGCTGGAACACGGTCGCCCTGAATGAGCCGTCCATCTGGCAGCAGCGCAAGCGCGAGGCGGCGGTGGTGGAGCGTTATCACCGGGCGCTGGGGATCAAACTCAACGATGCAGACCAGACCGTGCGGACGCTCTCCGGTGGCAATCAGCAAAAGGTCTTGCTGGCGCGCTGCCTGGAGGCCAACCCGCTGCTGCTGATTGTGGATGAACCCACGCGCGGCGTAGATGTGTCGGCGCGGGCAGACATCTATCAGCTGATAAAAAGCGTGGCAGCGCAAAACGTTGCGGTGCTGATGATTTCAAGCGATCTCGACGAATTCCCCGGTCTTGCTGACCGCGTACTGGTGATGCATCAGGGGATGCTCAGCGGGGAACTGCCACGCCATGCCGTCAGCCTCGACAAAATGATGTCGCTGGCCTTCGGAGGACAATCATGAAGATGTTACTGAGAAACCGTGAGCTCAGCGCGCTGCTGGCGATCCTGGCGCTGTTTGCCGTGCTGGTGGCCCTTAACCCGGCCTATTTCAGTTTTCAGACCCTGGGAATGATCTTCGCCAGCTCGCAAATTCTGATCCTGCTGGCGCTGGGCGCGGCGATGGTGATGCTGACCCGCAATATTGATGTCTCTGTCGGATCAACTGTGGGTCTGTGCGCCATTGCCGTGGGAGTGGCGCTCAACAGCGGCTACAGCCTACCGGTGGCGATGCTGTTTGCGCTGACCATTGGCGCACTGGCTGGGGCATTTAACGGCTTTCTGGTGGTCGGGCTACGTATCCCGGCGATTGTTGCCACCCTCGGTACGCTGGGGCTGTATCGCGGCGGGATGCTGCTCTGGACGGGCGGCAAGTGGATAGAAGGGTTACCGTCGAGCCTGAAATCACTCTCAGAGCCGGTGGTTATCGGGATCTCACCGATAGGGTTTGGCGTGCTGATTCTGGCAGGCATTGGGGCATGGATCTTCTCGCGTACTCTGTTTGGCCGGGATTTCTACGCCGTGGGCGATAACCTTGCCGCTGCGCGCCAGCTTGGCGTGGCGGTGAACCGCACCAGGATGATTGCCTTCACCCTGAACGGTGTACTGGCTGCTTGCGCGGGGATCGTCTTTGCCTCGCAAATTGGCTTTGTACCGAACCAGACCGGCAGTGGGCTGGAGATGAAGGCCATCGCGGCCTGCGTGCTTGGGGGCATTTCGCTGCTGGGCGGCACCGGCACGCTGGTGGGCGCGTTTCTCGGCGCCTTCTTCCTGACCCAAATTGACACGGTGCTGGTGCTGTTCAAGCTTCCGGCCTGGTGGAATGACTTTATCGCCGGGCTGGTGCTGCTGGGAGTATTGGTGCTCGACGGGCGTCTGCGTCAGGCCCTGGCGCGTCATCAGCGGGCGCTGAAATACAGCCGCTTCCAGCCGGGTAACCGGGGGGGAAAGCACGTCACCCCGTTCCCAAAACGCAAAAAAGAGGTGGCGTAGATGAAGCTTAACTGGGAAAGCGCGCTGCTGATCCTTCTGGTGCTCGAAATCCTGCTTTTCGGTGCCATCAACCCACGGATGTTGGATATCAACATGCTGCTGTTCAGCACCAGCGATTTTATCTGCATCGGCATTGTGGCCCTTCCGCTGACGCTGGTGATTATCAGCGGCGGTATCGATATTTCGCTCGGCTCGACCATTGGCCTGTGCGCGATTGCGCTGGGCGTCATGATGCAGGCCGGTTGGCCAATGTTTGTGGCGATTCCCCTGACCCTGCTGCTGGGTCTGTTGTGCGGCCTGGTTAACGCCGCACTCATTCACTACACCGGCATCAGCCCGCTGGTGATCACCCTCGGCACGCTGTACCTCTACGGCGGCGGGGCGCTGCTGCTTTCCGGTATGGCGGGGGCAACGGGTTATGAAGGCATTGGCGGTTTCCCGGACAGCTTTACCGCTTTCGCCAACCTGACGCTGATAGGGCTGCCGGTTCCGCTGGTGCTGTTCGCGCTGATTACCGTCTTTTTCTGGCTTATCACCCACCGGGGGCGCTTTGGCCGTCACCTGTTTCTGATTGGGCAAAACCCGCGTGCGGCGCGTTATGCGGCGCTGTCGGTCAACGGGATGCCTTATGCGCTGTATGGCCTGGTGGGCGTGGCCTCGGCGATTGCCGCCCTGGTGATGGTTTCTTACTTTGGCTCGGCGCGCTCGGATTTGGGGCGCGATTTGTTAATGCCTGCTCTCACCGCCGCTGTGCTCGGCGGGGCCAATATCTACGGGGGATCAGGTTCGGTTTTGGGTACAGCACTGGCGGCGCTGCTGGTGGGGTATCTGCAACAGGGTTTACAGATGGTCGGCATCCCCAACCAGGTGTCGAGCGCGCTGTCAGGGGCGCTGTTGGTTGTGGTGGTGATGGGACGTTCGTTGAGTCTGCACCGTGAATGGGTGCGATCTCTCTTCACAAAACTACCCGGAGCGTAAGATGAAAACAAAACTGATAGTCCTGGCGATAGCGCTTAGCGTGGCGTCTGCGCAGGCGGCAGACCGCATTGCCTTTATTCCTAAGCTGGTGGGCGTAGGCTTCTTTACCAGCGGCGGTAATGGCGCAAAAGAGGCGGGCAAGCAGCTCGGTGCAGACGTCACCTATGACGGCCCAACCGAGCCAAGCGTCTCCGGGCAGGTGCAGCTTATCAATAACTTCGTCAACCAGGGCTATAACGCCATTATCGTCTCTGCCGTGTCGCCAGACGGGCTTTGCCCGGCGCTCAAGCGCGCAATGCAGCGCGGCGTTAAGGTCCTGACCTGGGATTCCGACACCAAACCCGAGTGCCGCAGTATTTACATCAACCAGGGAACCCCGGAACAGCTCGGCGGCCTGCTGGTAGATATGGCCGGCAAGCAGGTCACCAAACCGAATGCCAAAGTCGCATTCTTCTACTCAAGCCCGACCGTTACCGACCAGAACCAGTGGGTGAAAGAGGCCAAAGCCAAAATCGAGAAAGAACACCCTCAGTGGCAAATCGTGACCACTCAGTTTGGCTATAACGATGCCACCAAATCCCTGCAAACCGCAGAAGGGATCTTAAAAGCCTACCCGGATCTGGATGCGATCATCGCCCCGGACGCCAACGCGCTGCCAGCGGCGGCGCAGGCGGCGGAAAACCTCAAACGTGAAGGGGTCGCCATTGTCGGGTTCAGCACCCCGAACGTGATGCGTCCGTACGTGGAACGCGGTACGGTGAAAGCCTTCGGTCTGTGGGATGTGGTGCAGCAGGGCAAAATTGCGGTCAATGTCGCCGATCATTTACTGAAAAAGGGCGATCTTAACGTGGGCGACAGCGTGGATGTCAAAGACATCGGGGCGCTGAAGGTCGAGCCGAACAGCGTGCAGGGCTATCAATATGAGGCGAAAGGCAACGGTATCGTGCTGCTGCCAGAGCGCGTGGTATTCACCAAAGAGAACATCAACAAATACGATTTCTGACGGGGGAGCACATGGCTGATTTAGACGACATCAAAGACGGCAAGGATTTTGGCATCGGCACACCGCAGCAGAACGTGCCATTCACCCTGAAGGGTTGCGGCTCGCTGGACTGGGGAATGCAGTCGAGGCTGGCGCGGATCTTTAACCCGAAAAGCAACCGCACGGTGATGCTGGCCTTTGACCACGGCTATTTCCAGGGGCCGACTACTGGCCTTGAGCGTATCGATCTCTCTATTGCGCCGTTGTTTGGTGAAACCGATGTGCTGATGTGTACGCGGGGTATTCTGCGCAGTCAGGTGCCTGCCGCTACCAACAAGCCGGTGGTGCTGCGGGCGTCTGGCGGTAACTCGATTCTGGGCGAACTCTCCAACGAGTGTGTGGCGGTGGCGATGGAAGACGCCCTGCGCCTGAACGTCTGCGCGGTGGCGGCGCAGGTCTACATTGGCAGCGAGTTTGAGCATCAGTCGATCAACAACATCATCAAGCTGGTGGATGCCGGAGCGCGTTACGGCGTACCGACGCTGGCGGTGACGGGAGTCGGCAAAGAGATGGCCCGTGATGCGCGGTATTTCTCGCTTGCCAGCCGTATCGCCGCCGAAATGGGGGCGCAGTTCGTCAAAACGTATTATGTGGATGAAGGTTTTGAAAAAGTGACCGCCAGTTGCCCGGTGCCGATCGTCATCGCCGGAGGCAAAAAACTGCCGGAGCACGAGGCGCTGGAAATGTGCTGGCGGGCAATTGACCAGGGCGCATCAGGCGTGGATATGGGGCGCAACATCTTCCAGTCCAGCGCGCCGCTGGCCATGCTGAAAGCGGTGAAGAAAGTGGTACACGAGAACATGAACGCGCGGGAAGCGTTCCAGTTCTGGCAGGAAGAAAAACAGGGAGAAGCAAAATGAACGTGACGTTAGTGGAGATCAACATCAAGCCTGAACGGGTGGACGAATTTCTGGAGGTCTTTCGTGCCAACCACGAAGGGGCGATTCAGGAGCCGGGGAACCTGCGTTTTGATGTATTGCAGGACCCGCGGGTGAAAACCCGGTTCTTTATCTACGAGGCCTATAAGGACGAAGAAGCGGTGCTGGCTCATAAGAAAACGCCGCACTACCTGGCGTGCGTGGATAAGCTCGAGGCGTTGATGTCGGAGCCGCGCAAGAAACGCAGTTTTGTCGGGTTGTTACCGGCGTAGCGGATTTGCCCGGTGGCGCTAACGCTTACCGGGCCTACGGGTAAGAGGTTATATTGATTTTGTTGGCCGGGTAAGCGCAAGCGCCACCCGGCCTTGTTTACGCTTCCTCCACACTGACCCGCATCGCGGCCAGCGCTTTACGCGCCGCTTTCAGTACCAGCTCACACTGCTCGATGGTGAGCGTCAGCGGTGGTTCAACACGGATGGTTTTTGAGTTGTTGAGCGTACCGGCCACCAGTACCCGCTGGCGGAACATCTCGCTTGCGAAGCTGTAGCCGATTTCGTTATCGACAAACTCAATGGCCATCAGCATCCCTTTGCCGCGTGCTTCCTGCACCAGGTCAGGATATTCACGGCCCAGTTGGCGGAAGCCATCCAGCAACATGTCGCCTTTCTGCTCGGCCTGCGCAGGCAGGTTTTGCTCCAGCAGCACGTTGATGGTGGCCAGTGCCGCCGCACAGGAGAGCGGGTTACCGCCGAAGGTAGTGGTGTGCAGGAACGGGTTGTCAAACAACACCGAGAACACCTCTTCGGTCGCGACCGTCGCACCAATCGGCATCACGCCGCCGCCGAGCGCTTTCGCCAGGCACAGGATATCTGGCTGCACGTTTTCGTGCTCGCAGGCAAACATCTTGCCGGTGCGTCCCATGCCGGTCTGCACTTCGTCAAGGATAAGCAGCGCGCCAAACTCATCGCACAGCTGACGCACGGCAGGCAGATAGCCCGGTGGTGGCAGGATCACACCGCCTTCACCCTGAATCGGCTCCAGGATCACTGCCGCCACATCGTCGCCGGTTTTACGGCACTCGCTCAGCATAGTGCGCATAGCGCTAATGTCGCCAAACGGCACATGGCGGAAGCCAGGCAGCAGCGGCATAAACGGCTTGCGGAAGGTGGATTTCGCGGTCGCAGACAGCGAGCCTAACGACTTACCGTGGAACGCGCCACTGGTGGCTATAAAGGTGAATTTCCCGCGCGGCGACTGGTACGCTTTGGCGAGTTTCAGCGCCGCTTCGACCGATTCCGTGCCGCTGTTACTAAAGAAGCTGTATTTCAGTTTGCCAGGCGTTAACGCAGCCAGCGTTTTCGCCAGCATGGCGCGAAGTGGGTCGAGCAATTCCTGGCTATGAAGAGGTTGTTTCGCGAGTTGATTCTGTACGGCGGAAACCACAACTGGATTACGGTGCCCCACGTTGAAAATGCCAAAACCACCCAGGCAATCTATAAATTCCTGTCCCTGGGTGTCGACAAGCGTGTTCAGACTTCCCGCTTGCCACTCTACGGCTCCGTAATCCCCGCCGGCGGTAACAGATTTGCGATACTCCAAAAACCCAGGATTGACATGCTCTTTAAAGTAATCGATGACCTCTCGGTTAAGTTGTTTCATCTCCTCATGATCAAGCGTTCGCTTCTCAATGAGATTCAGTGCGTGCGCGGTACAGGCAAGAGCCGAGGCGCTGGAAGGTAACCTGTTCAAAATGTGCTCCCGGGGATCGCGTATCACATGATACTG
>Ga0153918_1000251_pt1 | contig 30454 bp, 20 predicted proteins | sample TSFL002MetaG_FD_104687 | JGI IMG/M metagenome (GOLD analysis project Ga0153918, IMG submission 104687) | Attine ant fungus gardens microbial communities from Florida, USA - TSFL002 MetaG | ecosystem: Host-associated > Fungi > Mycelium > Unclassified | place: USA: Florida, Paynes Creek Historic... | reverse complement strand
TACTGCGCGGTCACCGCATCAACAATACCTGGTTTGTGGTTAATTGGTGTAAGGATGCTACCATTATGCCACATCGGCACGATGTTACGCATGATCTGCGAACCATGGTCATAAGAACCTTCCAGTTGCTCGCGGTCAATCACGTTGTACAATGCTTCGGTATTATTAGCCAATGATTTGTTATCAGGGCGATGCAAATCCCAGATCACGTTCCTGGTGGCATCACTTGCAACAATACCAAAGCGGCTGGTCATCAAATGGTACGGACCATTAATAACAGCAGTAGTTGCGGTAACGGCATCATCAAATAAACCCAGAGCCAGGTCAATCTTAGCCAGCAGGTGGTAGGCTGCGCCTTTAGATACTTCGCCTTTGTCTACACCGTCGGTGAGGTAAGTAACAGCCAGCTCCATATCAGTTTTCATCTGTTTCAAAATCACAATGCGCTGCGTTGTCATGTAGTTGGTCACTACGCCGGTTTCCTCCTTCAATACTAAAGGCACATCGCCAAACTGATGGGTTAAACGGTAGTAGCAATAAGCGCGGTGAAAATAAGCTGCGCCCAAAACCGCGTTGCGTGCGGCCTGGGTTGGCCATTTGGCGTTATCAATACGGCTGATAACCGTATTGGCATAATGAACGCCAGACCACCAGATGTACCAGTAACGGCCAATTTTGTTATAGTCATCGCTATCCAGGTTGGCGGTTGGGGTAATGCGCACGTTCAGATCCTGCGCCGGGGTAGTTTTATCGGTAGTACCTTCAACGCCCGAATCGGTGAAGATCGATTCGGTCAGCATCGGCGCAGAGTCACCAAAAAACTCAATGCGCACGTTGGCATTCATGGCCTCTAACGCAGCCTTAAAAGCAGCGGGCGAGTTAAGCGTATTGTCTGGCGAAAAGTTTGAAAGCGTTTGCGGATCAAGCTCGCTGCGTTTGGTACAGCCATCGGTTACCAGGGCTACCGCTGCCATTACCAATCCGGCTATGATATTTTTATTTAATGTTCTCATTTCTCTCTGTTCTAAATCTGTATTAAAGTGTAGCGTTCAAACCAATCTGGAAAATTCTTGGCGTCGGGCCGGCATTTGAACCGGTATTTTGCGGATCCCAGAACGGATACGAGGTAAACACATACGCATTATTGGCACTGGCAAATATTTTGGCGCTCTTGATGCCAAAGCGCTGCAGCAGTTGAGGATTGAAAGTATAACCTAAGGCTACGGTGTTCACTCTTACAAATGATGATTTGCGCCAAACATTAAAGCTGGTACCGTTTGAACCAGAGGCCAGGCGAGCATAATCATCGATTGGGTTGGCGGCGGTCCAATAAGGCAGCTTGTATGAACTTTGACGCAGGAAGCCTACACTACCCGGGCTGTTCTTGGCCTCATTAAATTGTGCCAGCTGACCCATGCTTGACACCAGCAGGAATGAAAAATCAAAATGCTGCAGGAAGTTGATATCGTTACGCAACGACCATTGGAATTTAGGCGATGTGCTGCCCAGAAACTGCTTATCGTTATCATCATACTTATGATCGCCGTTTACGTCTTCCAGTTTAAAATCACCAGGACGGATGCCTGCGCCGGTATAAAGGGCAGCCTGTGCTGTTTCGCTGCTTTGCCATACCCCCAGAATCTTATAATCCCAAACTGCGTTGATATCATGACCAATGAACCAGCCATTGGTCTTATCGTCAGCCTCAGTAGTTACGCTGTTGCCATTGGCATCGGTAGTGGTAACCGGACCATACAGGTGGATCAGTTTATTGCGGTTAATGGTAAAGGTGGCAGCCGAACTCCAGTTGAAGTTTTTGCTTTTGATGTTCACACTGTTCAGCGCAATTTCCAGGCCTTTATTGTTTACCTGGCCAACATTGGTTAATACTGATGATTTGTTCCAGTCGGTACCGGATAAACCGATGATATAGTTGGCGTTATAACCTTGTATTGATGAGATTGAACGATTAACCAGCAGGTCTGTAGTATTACGGTTATACACATCAATTGAGCCACTCAGGCGATTATTCAGCACGGTGAAATCCAGACCGAGGTTGGTACCGGTAGTACGCTCCCAGGTTAAATCAGGGTTTTGCAGCGTGCTTGGATAAGCAGCTGTGTTGTTAACTACAGCGCTGCCTACGGTTGGGTATTTAATCAGCTTCAGCAGGGCCAGCTGGATAGCCGGATCAATAGTACCCTGCGGCGGGCGGTTACCGTTTACACCATAGCTGATACGCAGTTTACCATAGTTTAACCAGCTAAACTGCTTCATAAATTTCTCGTCAGTAAACACCCATGCCAGCGCTCCTGACGGATAATTGGCATAAGGGTTTTTCAAACCGAATGGCGAATAACCATCACGACGGAACGAACCGGTTAAAATATATCGGCCCAATAAGGTGTAATTAATACGACCTAAGATAGCACTGCCATTGGCCACACGATCATCACTGCTTACTACTGGTAATGAACCTGCGCCGATATTGTGGTAGCCCAAAGCATCGCTTGGGTTAAAGCCCTGGTTAGTGGTGTTGGTATACCATGACTGGTATTTCTCGCGGTTAAGCAGGAAAGTTGCGTCGATGTTATGGATGCCGAAGGTTTTGTTCCAGGTCAGCAAGTTATCCAGATTGTAACGATACCTGTTCTCCATGCTCCGGGCACCCTCGCCGCCAACGGCGGCATTTTCATCAGGATTAGCCAGCGGTTTAAAAGTGAAGTTTCGGTAAGCTTCAATGTCTGGACTATAGGTTAATTGATACTTGATATCAAATGGCAGCGATACTTTTACAAACATGTTTGCAAACAGCGTATTCTGCACCGCCACCTTAGAGTCATAGGTGTAAGAGAGCAGCGGATTGCGCTGGTTCAAACCATTATCATAAGTGGTGTAGATGCGGGTAAGAGAACCATCAGGGTTGTAAACATTACCGTATGGCGATGAGTTGATGATCTGCTTCCAATCGGCCGCGTTGCCGCCTTCATCACGTTGGGCATATTGTGCGTTAACGCCCAGGGTAACATATTTACCGGCCTTACCTTCCAGGTTTACACGGAAACGGTAATTGGTGTATTGGTCGCCCACAATCTCATTCTGGTTGCGCGTAAAGTTGCCAGACATGTAGTAGCTGATGTTATCATTTTTACCAGATAAGCTGGCGGTATAATCCTGACGCTTGCCGTTACGAAAAACCAGCTTGCTCCAGTCGGTTACGTTGCCGGCTTTATAGTTGGCAATTTCATCTGGCTGCAAACCAATACGGGTAAGCCAGGTAGTGGTAGGATCGCTGGTTGATGAGCCCAGGAACTGCGCCAGCGTAACACCCTCGGGCAGGTGATTAGGATCGCTGTAGAAATAATACGGGTTGTTAACGTTGGTGGCACGCGCCGCATCTGAACGCCAGGTCAGGAAATCATACCCCTGATAATACTGTTGTTTTTTCTCCAGTTGGGTGATGCCGTAATTAGCGTTGATAGAAATTTGCGGTGCGCCGTTTTTACCCTTTTTGGTAGTAATAGCCACTACACCCGCAGCAGATACCGAACCGTAAACGGCCAGCGCGCTGGCATCTTTCAAAATGTCAATACGCTCAATATCGTTAGGGTTAATATCAGAGATCACGCCGTTGTAGATTACACCATCCAGTACGATGAGTGGCTGGGTATTACCTGTCAGCGTTGCTTTACCGCGCACCAAAAGGTCGCCGGCGCCACCACCGCGTGCAGAGGTATTCATACCTACGTTAATGCCTGGTGCGTTACCTTTAATCAGGTCGGTCACGCTTACTGGATTTTCGTTCTCCATTTTTTCGGCTTTGATGCTGGTAATAGCTCCGGTAACATCTTTTACTGCACGGGTACCGTAACCAATTACCACTACCTCGGTAAGTTGTTTATTGTCATCGGACAGGGTGATGTTTATGTTAGTGCGACCGTTTATCGCTATCTCCTGGCTGTTATAGCCTACGCTGCTAATGCGCAGTGCATCATTACCAGAAGCCGGTATGGTAAAGGCACCGTTAAGGTCTGTAGCTGCGGCTTTATGTGTTCTTTGGTTAGTAACGGTTGCCCCGGGTATGCCAAGGCCCTTGCTATCTTTTACTACACCCTTCACAGGATGATCCTGCGCGTATGACAGCATGACGGTGGTGAGCAAAAAGGAAATAAGTAAAGTAATTCTTTTTTTCATAATCAGTTATTTCAGCATTGGTTTATGTATGACGGGCGGCGAGAGCTGCCCGGTTAATACGCGCCGGCAAACCTGGTTGGCTAACGCGTTTAAGCAAACGGAAGCGTTGCTTTCTCTCAGCTATTCATTCTGGATTTAAGATTAATAATTGGTTTTATAATAATCGGTGAGGTAAAGTTACGGGGCTTTTAAGCTAAAAAACAAGTAAAAAAATACATAAATAACTGATTATTAGTAAGTTATATTCAATTTCAATACACATAAATCACAAATAGCAAAAGCAGCAAAAAGCTTGTTTTTAACTTGATAGTGCGCAAAAGCCTATTTACCATGTGCAAATAACGATACGCTTGCCTCACAATAAAAAAAAGTTAAAAAAACTATTAAAAACGCGGATTTTAAGCCTTATAAAGCGGTTTTATGTGCGATTGACATTTAAAAAATGGCAAAAAAAATGCGTAAATGTGATTGAAGCGTGTCAGAAGTTAGTGAAAGAGAGAAGAATCATGACCCTTAATTGTTCCGCTTTGCGATGCCGAGCGATAGCGAAATATCTTAAAGGACAAGCTATAAGAACTATCCTCAGAGATGCTTCGCTATTGCTCAGCATGACAGTTAAATCAAATAACACATGAAAATCAGGCCCCAATAACCAAACGGCTCCAGCCCTGCTGACCGCCTTTTTTGGCTTCTTTCTTATGCTCCTGCATAGCTTTCTTTACCTTGATGGAATATGACCAGCAGGTGCTTTGCCTGATATCCAGCTTTTCAGATAGCTGGTGCGATGAGATGGTGCCTTTACTGGTATACATCAGATAAACCAGGTAAAAGGCCTTATTAATAGGAATACGGTTGTTATGGAAAATGGTACGCTGCAAAACAGACTCTTCATAGGTACATTTGGTGCAGCGACGGCTGTAAGGCATGCGGCCGGCACAGTAATTAGTATTGGCGCAGCGTGAGCACTGATAACCTACCGCCCATTTCAGGTCTGAAAGGAACTTGTAGCAGGTCTCCTGGTCAGGGTATTGCGCGCTGAACTCTTCAAAGCTCAGTTCTTTAGACAGTGCGCGGTCGTCAGTTACCTTGGCAATGTTAGTTTTAAGCTGAATATTGTCCTTCTCCAGCAGCAAATTCATACGCGATATTTCTTCGGCCTGTAGTTCCAACTGCTCGTTTATGGCAATCAATTCTTCGTTCTGGGCTTCAATAGTGGCGTTTTGATCCAGGATCTCGTTGGCCTGGCGCACTACTTCAGATGTACGGATGCGCACCTGTTCTTCCAGTTCACGGTTAATAGAGTCTTTAAGGCGCAGGGTTTCTTCATGTGCGGCATCTTTTTCCTTTCGCAGCAAGCGCACTTGGTCGCCGATGGAGAATGAGAGCAGCATCATTTCCATCATAAAGCCCAGCGTTAGGCTATAATGGCCTAATATGCGGCCCACTATCGGGTAGTTTAAACCTAAAACGGTAGCGGCCTTTAGTAAAAAGCCAAAGAAGAGAAATGCATAGCCTAGCACGAAGAAACGTGCGGGTTTGAAGCCTTTCCTCAAAATGTGTATACCGGTACCAAAAGCTATCAGCAATGGTATCACATCTATAAACTTAAGGATAAACAAGTTTCTAAATAAAGAGAAGCACAGCAAAAAGTAAATACCACGGGCGGTAAGGGTAATATTAATGAGCTTATACAGCCGTGGTGACCTGGTTTTTACCTGCAATAGTTCTTTAGTAAACTCCAGCGCCAAACCGCTCATCAGCAATAAAGCAGTACCGTAAGCATATTCATTCCAGTTGGGCGAATGCGGCCAAACATACTGAAAGGCGATGCCATCCACGCTCATCTCATAAATGCCTACACTCAAAATATAACCTACATAGTAAATATATTGCAGGCGTTTCACCGCAATAAACATCAACAGGTTGTGCAGGCAAAAAATCAGGATCATCCCATAGAATATCCCATAAGTGAGATACTCTGACAGCGCATAATGAATAAAGTAATCAATAGTGCGGTAAACAATAATTACATTTACCTGCTCTTTAGAGCGCACCCTGAAATAGTAGGTATAAACGCCGTCATGCCTATCTAAAATCCTGAATTCAAAGTTTTTGTGCTTATAAAGCCGCTTATCAAAATTGAACGATGCCCCAGCCCGCTCCATGTGATAGGTACCTGTAGTATCAGGAATATAAGAGGTAATATCATCGGTGGTCTGATCAAAAAACTCAATCAGGCTTTCTTTATTGGCCGTAACATGGTTGAGCTTGACTTTGACGCGATACCAGTAATATGACTGATTATTGAAGTTTTTTGGATAAACACTACCGTTCTCTTTAAACTGCCTGTCAAACGCTGCCGATCGGATTTGGTCTATTGTAAACTTACCGTCTTTATCTTCCAGCCATTGCAGTTCTCGGTGCGTAAAAACGTGTTCATTCGTAGTATTATCCGCGGTGACAATCTGTTGCGCGCGCATATCTAGTCCAAACGCGGTCATCAGCATTATCAATACCAGCCATTTTTTACAAGCAGCGCTTAGCATAAAAGTTTAATCAATAAAATTGGTTTATGTGGTTGGTCCTGGTTAGGGATCCGGGTAATTGGTCTTGGCGCATCGCGTCAAAACAGTACTAAAACATGTCCTTATTTAAAAATCGGCAAAAAGTTTTAATCTTGAGATTGATGCGTATCGGCTTATAAGTACAATAATACAGAATTTGCAATCAGCTGCAACATTTTCAAGCTTTTGCACGGCTTAATTACCTGTGTATAAAGCGTATCAAGTTAATACATAAGTATTTAATAATCAATAATTTATACTATTTTAATTTCGTAATTAAGTACATTTTTCAATAGTTTTGGAATATCAAGCGCAGCTTTTCACCAATTAAATTGAATTTTTTAAGGGTGAGTAAGGGATGCAGCCTGCTGATACGTCTATACATTTAAAACCAACAACCGTATTTATAAACCAAATTGTATGATTAAAAAATTTAGCTGCTATGCCGTTGCGACCGGCATTTTAGCGTTTACTCAACTGGCCGTGGCACAAAACGCCATGCCGACAACCGCCGAAGTATACACCAGCGCCAAAGGCACCGACTACAAGCTCAGCCCAACCGGAACGCTCACTTTTGTAGACAAGCCCCAACCGCTGGAAACCGACATCTCGGTATTCATCGATCCGGGAAAAACTTTCCAATCTATGGTAGGCATTGGCGGTGCCCTTACTGATGCCGCGGCAGAAACCTACTATAAGCTACCGAAAGACAAGCAACAGGAGTTTATGCGCGCCTATTACGATCCCAACGCGGGCATCGGCTACACCCTGGGCCGCACCAACATACAAAGCTGTGATTTTAGTAGCGATAGCTACGCCTATGTACAACCCGGCGATGGCTCACTTAAAACTTTCTCCATTTCACACGATCTGAAATATCGCGTGCCCTTTATTAAAGACGCCATTAAAGCTGCGGGGGGCAAACTGACCATGTTTGCCAGCCCGTGGAGCCCGCCGGCCTTTATGAAAACCAATAACGATGTGCTGCACGGCGGCAAACTGAAGCCGGAGTATATGCAAAGCTGGGCCAACTTGTTCATCAAGTTTATTAAGGCCTACCAACAACAGGGAATTCCCCTTTGGGCGGTAACGGTACAAAACGAGCCGATGGCCACTCAGAAATGGGAATCGTGCGTTTTTACTGCCGAGGATGAGCGCGATTTTGTGAAGAAATACATGGGGCCCACCTTCGCCAAAGCTAAAATGGGCACCAGGATCATTGCATGGGATCATAACCGCGATGAGGTATATCAGCAAGCCAGCGTTATTTTGAGCGATCCGGAAGCGGCCAAATACATCTGGGGTATTGGCTATCATTGGTACGAAACCTGGACCGGGAGCAGCATGCGTTTTGACAACGTAAAACTGGTTAACGCAGCCTTCCCTAACAAAAACCTGATCTTCACCGAGGGCTGCATCGAGCGTTTTGACCTGAACCGTGTAGACGACTGGAATCTGGGCGAAAAATACGGCTACTCCATGATTAACGATTTTAACAGCGGCGCCACCGGCTGGACCGACTGGAACGTGCTGCTGGATGAACAAGGTGGCCCCAACCATGTGGGTAATTACTGCTTCGCCCCTATCATCGGCAACACTAAAACCGGTCAGCTCATTTATACCAACGAGTATTATTACCTGGGCCATTTCTCCAAATTTGTACGTCCCGGTGCTAAACGTGTAGCCGCATCGGTGAGCCGTGATAAACTAATCAGCACAGCATTCAAAAACGTTAACGGACAGTTGGTGGTTGTGGTGATGAATAATAGCGATGATAAAGTGCCTTACCTGTTGTGGATGAAAGGCAAGGCCGCACAGGCAACGGCGCTGCCGCATTCTATTGTGACGATGATTGTTAAGTAAGTTTCAAATTCGATATACATAACCACCATGTCATCCCGAACGCATACGAGAGGGAAACGTTAGATGAAGTGAGGAGGAATCTTGTACTTGCGAGATACCACATGAACAAGCAATACTGTTATGCACAGGTATAAGATCTCTCCCTTCGATCGAGATGACAGAATCCCAACCCTACATTCCATGAAAATCAAACATACTGTATTTGTATCGCTATGCGCGCTCGTCGGCCTCGGGCCGGCGGGCTTAGCGCAGAGAAAAACGGTAAGCTGCTGGCTCACCAATGCAGACCGCTCGGCGCTGTTTGCCCAGCAAAAAGCACCGTTAACCTTTGAGCCGGCTAATACCAACAACTACCCGGTTATTAAGGTTGACGACCGTACCAAATACCAGCCGATAGACGGCTTTGGCTTTGCGCTTACCGGCGGCAGTGCCATGCACATTATCCGCATGAGTGCAACGGCACGGGCAGCGTTGCTTAAAAAAGTTTTTGCTACGGATGCTGATAACATTGGCGTGAGTTACCTGCGTTTGAGCATCGGCGCCAGTGATTTGAATGATCACGTTTTCTCTTATGACGATGTGCCTGCTGGCTCAGTCGACCTGCAGTTAAAAGCTTTTGATCTTGGTCCGGATAAGGTGGATGTGATACCGGTTTTAAAGGAGATTCTGAAAATCAATCCAAAGATCATGGTTTTGGGCTCGCCGTGGTCTGCCCCGGCCTGGATGAAAAGTAATGGCGATACCCGCGGCGGTGTTTTGAAGCCAGAGTATTACCAGACTTATGCCAACTACCTGGTCAAATACATTCAGGCTTATAAAGCTCAGGGTATCAGCATTGATGCCATTACGGTGCAGAACGAGCCGCTCAATCCTAAAAACAACCCCAGCATGGTAATGCAGGCGCATGAGCAGGCTGATTTTATTAAGCATAATCTTGGTCCGACGTTTCAATCGGCAGGTATCAAAACCAAGATCATTGTGTACGATCATAATTGCGACAGGCCCGATTATGCCGATTCCATCCTGAACGATAAAGCTGCCGCCCGTTATGTGGACGGCTCCGGCTTTCACCTTTACGGCGGTAAGATTGAAGCGCTGACTGATCTGCACAACGCCCATCCAGATAAAAACCTGTACTTCACCGAGCAGATGGTGATTGAGAAAGACGGCAGTCCGACTATCAACATTGTCAACCCGGTGCGTCGTCTGTTTATTGGTGCTACCCGTAACTGGTGCCGCAATGTACTGGAGTGGAACCTGGCTGCCGATGCACAGAACCAACCGCACACAGATCGCGGCGGTTGCCCCATGTGCCAGGGCGCGGTGACCATTGATAAAGACAATTATACACCCAACATTGCCTACTATGCCATGGCCCATGCCTCCAAATTTGTTAGACCGGGTTCTGTGCGGGTGGCGTCTACAGATATTGATCCGCTGCCTAACGTAGCTTTTACCGCACCTGACGGCAGGAAAGTATTGATAGTAGCCAACGTGAGCGACAAAACCCAGGGCTTTAACATTGGCTATAACGGCAGCATGGCGGCGGCATCGCTTAGCAGCGGCGCGGTGGCTACTTATGTTTGGCAATAAACCTTATTCAACATGTATCAGCATAAACTAAAATATATTTTGGGCGCTGCTTGTCTGTTCGCCATGCAGCAGGCCCACAGCCAGGGTTTTCTTAAAGCCGATGGCAAACTGCTTGTAAACGAGAAAGGCGAAAAAGTGATGCTGCGCGGCGTTGGCCTGGGCGGCGACATGCTGCAGGAGGGCTATATGTTTCGTTTGGGTAATATTGGGCAGCAGCATAAGATCAGGGCGGGAATTGAGGACTTGATCGGTCCGGAGAAAACCAAATTATTCTATGAGAAATGGCTGGCCAATAACACCCGCAAAATCGATGTAGACTCAATGGCGCGCTGGGGCTTCAACTCCATCCGCCTGCCCATGCACTTTAATTTGTTTACCCTGCCAGTTGAAGAAGAACCCGTAGCCGGCCAGAATACCTGGCTCGATAAAGGTTTCAATATGGTTGATGATTTATTAAAGTGGTGCAAGGCCAATCACCTATACCTCATCCTTGATCTGCACGCCACACCGGGCGGACAGGGGAATGACCTGCCAATATCAGACCGTTATCCCGAAAAGCCGTCGCTGTGGCAAAGCGAAGCCAACCAGCAAAAGATGATTACCCTGTGGCGCAAACTGGCCCAACGCTACGCTAATGAGCCCAACATTGGCGGCTACGATATCATTAACGAACCTAACTGGGGTTTTGATGATGCGAAAGATATCCGGGGCACGGCCGAGAAAACCAATGCCCCGTTAAAAAAACTGATGATGGAGGTTACCGCCGCCATTCGCGGAGTGGATAAAAAACATATCATCATTATTGAGGGCAACGGCTTTGGCAATAACTACAACGGCATCCTGCCCGTATGGGATAATAATATGGTGCTGAGCTTTCATAAATACGGTAATTTTAATAGTCAGAAAGCCATACAGGGCTTCCTTGATCTGCGCGATAAGTATAACGTACCGCTGTGGATGGGCGAGTCTGGCGAAAACTCTAACACCTGGTTTACCGAGGCCATTGGTTTGGTAGAACGCAACAACATTGGATGGTCATGGTGGCCGTGGAAAAAGATGGGGATCAATAATCCTGTAGAGATCAAACAACCTGATGGCTGGCAAAAACTGATAGATTACTGGTCTGGAAAAGGACCGAAGCCGTCCACAGAAGAAGCACAAAAAACGCTCGATCAACTACTGGAAAACCTAAAATTTGAGAACAACATTAAACACCCAGATGTTGTGGATGCCATGTTTAGGCAAGTACAATCAACAGAAACCAAACCATTTAAAAACCTGGTGATTCAGGGCAAAAGCACCGTAATCAGTGCTGCCGATTTTGATATGGGCAGGCAGCGTTCGGCTTATTACGACAAGGATACATCAAGCTATCAGTTTACCCCTGGCGTAAACACACAAGGCAACCGCGGGCATGCTTACCGTAATGACGGTGTTGATATTAAAGTTGATGGCGTCGGTCCTTATGTTTTCAATATAGAAGATGGGGAGTGGATGCAGTATACATTGAACGTAAAACAAGCGGGTACTTACACGGCAAAGCTGACTGTATCGGCAGATAATGGTGATGGCAGGCTATCCTTATTGAATGGCGCTGATAAGTTGACAGATAGCCAGGCTGTGCCAAATACCGGCGGGGTTGATAAATGGTCAACAATTGAAATAAAGAATATCAAGCTGAAAGCTGGGGTGCAGCAATTGCGCGTATTGATGGATAAAGGCGGGTTTCAGCTGAGGAATATGATGCTTGCGAGAGAGCAATAATACAACCATGCCATTTCGATAAAATCCCGTAGGGATGACCTGTTTGTAGCCCAATCAACAAACCAATAATTAAGCTCCGTGGGAGCGGCCTATTGGCTAGCAAAGATTTATCCACCATATTTATCGCGCTATTTATCACCCTCATCATTTCAAAATAAAGCCTACTCATTAAGTAATCTTTTTATATTTGAAACCGATATACTGAATACTGAAGCAATGACAAATACTTTGAGCGATAAATATGAACTGGTGGTAGGGCTGGAAGTGCACGCACAGTTATCCACTCAAAGCAAGGCTTTTTCGTCTGATTCTGCTGCTTTTGGCGGCGGCCCAAATCAGCATATCAGCATGGTATCGCTGGGTCACCCGGGTACCTTGCCTTTCTTAAACAAAAAGGCGGTTGAGTATGCCATTAAAATGGGGCTGGCATGTAACTGCCACATCAATCTGGAAAACCATTTTGCCCGCAAAAACTATTTCTATGCTGATTTGCCGAAAGGTTACCAGATCAGTCAGGATCAGCAACCTATCTGCATTGGCGGCCATGTAACCGTTAAATTGCATGACGGTACGCAAAAGCAAATTGCCATCCATCACATCCACATGGAAGAGGATGCAGGCAAAAGCATGCACGATAATCACTCTTCCGATTCACTCATCGACTTGAACCGTGCCGGTGTGCCCCTGGTAGAAATTGTATCTGAACCAGACCTGCGCAGCGCCGAAGAAGCCGGACAATATTTAACCGAAATCCGCCGTCTGGTGCGTTACCTCGACATTTGCGATGGCAATATGGAAGAGGGCAGCCTGCGTTGCGATGCCAATATATCTGTGCGTTTGCGCGGCGCCACTACCTACGGCAATCGCTGTGAGGTAAAAAACCTCAACTCTATCCGCAACCTGCAACGTGCCATTGAGCACGAGTTTCAGCGTCAGGTACAGGTAATTGAGGCAGGAGGCCGTATTGATCAGAACACGCTGAACTTTGATGCCGATACCGGCGAAACATCGGTATTGCGTACCAAAGAAATGGCTAATGATTACCGCTACTTCCCCGAGCCAGACCTGCCGCCACTAAAAATCAGCCAGGAATATGTAGATCAGATCCGGGCGCAAATGCCAGCCTTGCCAGAGGAGTTGTACCAAAAATACGTTACTCAATTCGGCCTTTCTGACTACGATGCTTCTGTCATCACCGCAGACCCGGTGTTAGCTCATTATTACGACGAACTAATTAAGTTTACCAGTCACTATAAAACGGCTGCCAACTGGCTGATGGGACCTATAAAATCGGCTTTGAATGACCATTGGGGCATCAGTGTAAAACCGCAAATTTTAGCCGGCCTGATTCAACTGGTTGAGGAGGGTAAGGTGAATAACACCGTTGCCGGCCATAAAATATTACCGGAGCTACTAAAAGGCGGCGACAAAACTGCCGAACAGGTAGCCACCGAGATGAACCTGATTATTAACGAGGATGGCGACGAGGTGCAAGGTTTTATTGAGGCGGCACTGGCCAAACTGCCGCAAAAGGTAATTGAATACCAAAAAGGTAAAAAAGGCGTTTTAGGCCTGTTTATGGCCGAGATTATGAAAAGCTCAAAAGGCCGCATAGACCCTAAGAAAACCAATCAGTTACTGGTTAAAGCGTTAGAGAAAAAATAAACCACGGGCGTTGTTCACCGTTCAGCTTTGCGCAACGTACTGTTTTACAAAATATCATTTACTGTATGAAAAACAGCATTAAAGTGTTGGGTGCCGCATTGCTGGCCCTAAGCATTTACTCTTGCAAAGACAAAAACTCGTTCTCTATCAACGGTGAGTTGAAAAACCCCGGCAACGTAAAAAAAATCTACCTGCTGGCTGCCGATACCAACCGCATTACCGTGGTTGACTCTACTAATCTGAGCGAAGACGGCAAGTTTACCTTTAAACACGCCAGCCCCTACCCTAACATTTACAAAATGCGTGTAGGTGGGACCATTTTTGATCTGATTGCTGAAAATGGACAGGAAATCACCTTTAAAACCGACTTAACAGACAATACTCACCTGTACAGCATCTCTGGATCGATGGAATCAGTAAAAATCCAGGAGTTTAATCAACTGAGCAACGGCTTTATGGAGCGCAGCAACAAAGTGTCTGCCGCTTATCAGGAGGCTGCACAGAAACTGGGCCACGAGTCTGACTCATTGGCTGCGCAGTTTATCCCGCAATACAAGCAGATCCAGGATGAGTACAGTACCGAGGTAATCAAATTCATCCGCAATAACGAAGCCCAACTGGCTGCCTTTTATGCGGCTACCACCCTTGATCAAAATAAATATGAGCGCCAGCTGATTGCCTATGCTGATGATTTGGGTAAAGATGACTTTAACGGGAATCCGGCTGTGGTAGCCTTCAAAAAGGCAATGGCCGAGGCTAAACCGCTGTCGGTTGGCCACATAGCGCCTGATTTCACAATCGGCTCTATTGATGGCAAACCTATCAAACTGTCAGACTATAACGGCAAATACGTAATGCTTGATTTCTGGGCATCATGGTGCGGCCCCTGCGTGCAGGAGATGCCGAACGTTGTAAAACAATATGCTGCCTTTAAAGACAAAGGCTTAAACATACTGGGTATCTCATTGGATGAGGATAAAGTTGCATGGCAAGGTGCTGTTAAACGCCTGAACATGACCTGGCCGCAGGCATCAGACCTGAAGAAATGGGAAGGCCCTACCGAGATGACTTACCGCATCATGGCTATTCCTTCAAATTTCATTATTGGTCCTGATGGAAAGATTGTTGCAAAGAACCTTACCGGGCCAGAGCTTGAAGATTTTTTAAAGAAAACGTTTAGCAAGTGAGAGTAGAATGTTAATAAAAAGTAACGTTTAACAATTTCTTAATATTAACATAACCACTATGTGCAATTAAGCCGGTACTTTTATTCCAAAATTCAACCTCATGAGCACATCTTCAAAACAAAAGATATTAATTGTTGATGATGAACCAGATATTCTCGAGCTGATCGAGTATAATCTGAAAAAGGAAGGATACCAGGTTTATTCGGCTCGCAATGGCCAGGAAGCTGTTACCGAGGCTAAGAAAGTTCAGCCAGACCTTATCGTTCTAGACATTATGATGCCCAAAATGGACGGCATCGAAGCATGCCGCATTATGCGCACTATGCCAGAGTTTAAAAACACTTTTATGGTGTTCTTAACCGCCCGCAGCGAAGAGTACTCTGAAATTGCCGGCTTTAACGTAGGCGCCGACGACTACATTGCAAAGCCTATCAAGCCACGTGCACTGGTAAGCCGCATTAATGCCATCCTGCGCCGCAACAGCGCACCGGAAGAAGTTACCGACAACAAACTTGAAATTGGCGACCTGGTAATTGACCGCGAAGCTTACCTGGTTTACAAAGCAGGCCAAAAAATTGTACTGGCTAAAAAAGAGTTTGAGCTGTTGTACCTGCTGGCATCAAAACCGGGCAAGGTTTACACCCGCGAGGTGATCCTGAAAAACATTTGGGAAGACTCTGTGGTAGTAACCAACCGCACTATTGACGTACACATCCGCAAAATTCGTGAGAAACTGGGCGAAAACTATGTATCAACCGTAAAAGGTGTTGGATACAAGTTTGAGATCATGTAATTACCTTCCACCAGCCCTCTCCAAAGGAGAGGGGGGTACAAGATATAGTTAATGAAACGGCATCGATTTTTCGATGCCGTTTCTGTTTATAGGATAATATTTTTTTAGTTTTAACTCCCTCCCCGACGGACGGATTGGGGCTAAACTGTTATTTCTTAGCCGCGGCAGCTTTCTTTTTCACCACATCAGCCGCCTTTTCGGTTTTTGCGGCCACCGCTTGCTTAGTTGCAGTAGCACTGGCTTTTACTTTGGCCCCGGCTTTAACCATTTCATTTTTAGCCTTTGCGGCGGCAGTAGCAGTTTCTGCTTTGGCATGATCCATTTTTTTAATGGCTTTAGCTTTTACATTGGCAACTTTAGCTTTGGTTGCAACGCTAACCTCCGCGGTTTTATCTGCGGCTTTGGCTTTGGTTGCGTCCACTTTTTTGCTGGCAGCAGCCTTTACTTCTGTTGCTTTACGTACTGCCGCAGTTTTGGCCGTTTTAGCCTTCGCCTTTACCTCATCCATCCTTTCAGCGGCTTTTTCTTTTGTTTCTTCCGCCGTGTCACTGCTGCTTTCCCACAAACTTGCAATGCTGTCTTTAACCTTTTCAAAAAATCCCTTTTCTTCAGGTTGATGATTATTTGTGCTCATATTGGTAGATGTTAAATAACTATTTACATAACCGCACCAAGTTTACAATTGTTTGATTTTGAGGTAAACAAGATAAAGCAGTTGGTGCCGATGATATATTAAGAGCGGATTAAGCTTATGATATGGATTTAATACGATCATAAAAGACTTTATTAGATAAAGCCTTATTTTCGGCACATCTAAATTATTTCACAAGTATGATTAAAAAATTATCTCTATTTGCGGCCGTAAGTATGATTGCTTATACAGCTTTCGCACAAAAGGTTGATTACAGTTCAGGCATCATTAAGGTAGACGGAAAAGATGTTGCTAAGGTGATACGCATAAAAGACAAAGGAAGCTTTGGGCTCACCTCTTCTTACGAGTTAGACAATATGGCCGGCACTAAACTGATTATTGCTACTATGGCTACAGATTTTGTCCCTTCCCGTAACGACGCTGAGGGCTTTTACTATCGCTTTACCTTTCTTACCTCCGGCCAGGTAGCCATTTTTGGGTTGAGTAAACTTGGGCCAGAAAAATCATTCGCTAAATTGATGGGCGAGAGCGGCATTGTAGTGAACGATCAGTTAGACGCAGCCAAAGTGAATGAGTTAATAGCTTTGAGAAGCAAAAACCCTAAAGTACAGATTGAGTATAACCTGGTTCATCGCAGCCCCCTGGTTAATGTAACTGTTAAAGACCACAATATTTTCCAGGATGTGCAAATTGGCACGTTTAAAGATATCACCCGTCCCGGCGGCGACTTTGATGCTTATGAGTTTGCTTTGCCCAGTGGATTAATAGTTGCCCGTGTTACCTTTAAGGCCGGCACCAAGTACGTTGAAAACTGTGTTATCAGTACCAATAAGGATGCCGCAACATATAACGTTGATTTAAGAGCCGGCGGCAGCTATGGACAAGCTATTGCAGCGTCGGAAGGGGTTGACCGCCATGAGGAGACCATTAAGAAAATTGCCCGATGGCTGGTACAACACAACTATATGTAATATAAATCTGTTGCAAAAAAGAGGCTGTCTCATGAGTATGAAAACAGCCTCTTTTTCCTAAATTTATCAGCGCTGAGATTACTCGCCTGCTTGTTTAGCTTCTTGTTTCATCTGATCATTAGCCACAATAGCAATCTCTACGCGGCGATTTTGAGCGCGGCCATCGGCCGTATTGTTATCGGCAATAGGCTCATTTTTACCTTTGCCCTGTGTGCTCAGACGCGATCCATCTACACCATTTTGTACCAGATATGATTTTACAGCCTCTGCACGGCGGATAGAAAGATCCATATTATGTTGGTCTGTACCAGTAGCATCGGTATGGCCTACAATCAAAATATTAGTCTGCGGATTGTTTTCTAATGATTTAGACAGCTGAGTAAGGTTAGTTTGCGCAGCCGCTTTCAACGCGGTTTTATCAACGTCAAATAAAATACCTGAATCAAATTTAACTATAATGCCTTCTCCCTGGCGTACTACAGTAGCCCCTGGAACAGTTTGCTTAATCTCATTAGCCTGACGGTCCATATTCCTGCCGATGAAAGCGCCTGCAGTACCGCCCACAGCACCGCCAATAATAGCACCCAGTGCGGTGTTACCGGCCGCTTTGCCTATAAATGCTCCGATAGTACCACCGGCACCTGCGCCAATAGCCGCGCCTTTTTGTGTTTTGGTTAAAGAGTTACAGCCTGGTCCGGCCAGGCCTGCCACCAACGCCATACCAATAATGGCGGTTTTAATCTGCATAGTTTTCATATGTATTGAGGTTGATATTTTAAGACTGTAAATATATTTACAAAGCCGGTGCCAAACTTAATTTTTGACAGTTATTAAATAATAATGATTTAAAATTGTTTTAAACTAGCAGTAATGAAGCACAAACATCGCTTTAACTATTTCATAGTCATCACAATAATGCTTACATGCCTAATTTCAGCCTGTAAGCAAAAATCTACATCCGTTCACCTGGCGCTCAGTAAAGACCACCGGTCGGTAATCGTTTCCGGCCTTTCTGAAACAGAATTAAATGGCATAGCCAGAGACTCTATGCCAATGCAAGCATGGCAATCTCTACTGGAAGTAACACAGTCCGATACCACAAATACAGCTTCTTTCGAACCAATATTGAGCGGACATTACAACATCGTCAATAACTTTATCGTCTTCACGCCTGACTCTGCCTTCAAAAAAGATCAGCATTACAAAGCCCGTTTCTATTTACTCAATGAGAATGATGGGCTGTTGGACATGATTATTAAGCATCGGCGGCTAGGGCAGCCGAATAGTCTTGAACTAAGATTTTTGGGATTTTAAGGATTTACAGGATGCTTGGTCTGAACCAGAATTTATCGAATTAACAATTCCCGGAATTGATTATTTAATTAAAGAATTTGATTATTTTGGAAACTCCGCAAATTTGAGTTTAGATAGAAGAAGCAGCGAACTACCCAAAGCTAAGAGTAGCCCCGGTCATTAATTATGACTGCGACAAACAATCAACAAATCCATTTTTTAATTTACTTTTAACTTTAAAACTCTCTAACCTCCTCCCCCTCTTGCACTTTGCAAAATAATTTATTACCTTTGTACAATTGAAAATCGGAAAGATGGAGAGGGGGCAGTAGCCCCCTCTTTTATTTTACCTGCATTAACGGCTATATGGATATCGAACAACGTGTTAAGGCACTGGCCGAAGAAAAAATTGAGGAAATTAACCGGCCTGACCTTTTTGTGGTTGAAGTAAAAATCAGTCCGGCCGGTAACCGCATCAGCATTGCGCTGGACGGCGATAAAGGCGCGGGGATTGATGATTGTGCTGCCGTAAGCCGTTACGTTGGCTTTAAGCTGGAAGAAGAAAATGCCATAGAGCATGCCTACAACCTGGAAGTATCATCAGCAGGGATTGATAGTCCTTTGTTGCTTGTACGTCAATACATTAAGAACATTGGCCGCCAGGTTTCCGTAAAAACACCGGATGGTAACAAAAAGGAAGGCAAGCTGCTTAATGTAACAGGCGAAGGCATCATAATTGAGGAAACCGTAAAAGAAAAAGGCAAGAAAGCCCAGTTAGTAGAAACACTGCTGCCGATGGAGCAGATCAAGGAAATAAAAGTTTTAATATCATTCAAGTAAAATGAGCAGTATTAATTTGATAGAGTCCTTTCAGGAGTTTAAGGACTTCAAAAACATCGATCGCCCAACTATGATGAGCGTGCTGGAAGATGTATTCAGAAGCATGATCCGTAAAAAATATGGCACCGATGAGAATTGCGACGTAATTGTGAACACGGACAACGGTGACTTGGAGATATGGCGTACCCGTACTGTAATGGAAGACGGCTTTAGCGAGGATGATGATCTGGAGATTGAATTGGCCGAAGCTCATTTAGTTGATCCTGATCTGGAGGTTGGTGATGAATTTGTAGAGCAGATTACCCTTGAAAGCTTTGGCCGCCGCGCTATTTTAGCTGCACGCCAAACACTGGTATCAAAAATTCTGGAACTGGAGAAAGACGAGATCTTCAAAAAATATAAAGACCGCGTAGGCGAAATTATTACCGGCGAAGTTTACCAGGTTTGGAAAAAAGAAACCCTGGTATTGGACGACGAAGGTAACGAGTTGCTGCTGCCAAAATCAGAGCAAATCCCTGCTGACTACTTCAAAAAAGGCGACAACGTTAAAGCTGTTGTACACAAAGTTGATATGATGAACAGCAACCCGAAGATTATTATTTCGCGTACTGCACCAGAGTTCTTACAACGCTTGTTTGAACTGGAAGTACCAGAGATTTTCGACGGTTTGATTACCATTAAAAAAATCGTTCGTGAGCCGGGCGAGCGTGCCAAAGTAGCCGTAGAGTCATACGATGATCGCATTGATCCGGTAGGTGCTTGTGTGGGCATGAAAGGTTCACGTATTCATGGTATCGTTCGTGAGTTGAAGAACGAAAACATCGACGTAATAAACTATACCAACAATATTCAGTTATATATTCAGCGTGCGCTATCGCCTGCAAAAATCACATCTATTAAACTGGATGACGAGAAAAAAACTGCGGCAGTGTATCTGAAACCAGATCAGGTATCTTTAGCTATCGGTCGTGGTGGTCATAACATTAAACTGGCAGGTAAATTAACCGGCTATGAAATTGATGTTTACCGTGAGGCAGACGAAGCTGAGGAGGACGTGGATATTGAGGAATTCTCAGACGAGATTGAAAGTTGGATCATTGATGAATTCAAACGCATTGGTTTGGATACCGCAAAATCAGTACTGGCGCTGAGCGTTGGCGAACTGGTTAAACGTACCGACCTTGAGGAAGAAACAGTGCGCGAAGTACTTTCTGTACTTCAGGCAGAATTTGAATAAACATGATTACCAATTAAAAATCGTATTTTTGCATTAATAACAATAAAAAGAAACCGAAAGAGGTAATAAATGTCAGAAGACAAATCCATAAAATTAATTAAGGCAGTAAAGGAACTGAACATTGGTATGAGTACCATTGTCGATTTTCTGGCAGCCAAAGGGTACAAAGTAGACAAGCACCCTATGGCTAAACTAGATAACGACATGTATACCGTTTTGCTCAAGGAGTTTGCTGCCGACAAGATCATTAAGGAAGAAGCTAAGCAGATCAACATCGGCAAGATCCGTCGCGATGACGCTGTGCAGCCTCCAACCGACAGGCCCGCAGACAATCAGCGTAACAGAGATTTTGATAACGAGGAGATACTGATTAAAAATACAGGACATTTTGCGCCGCCACAAAACGACAAACCAAAGCCTAAGGAAGAAGCGCCTAAGGCCGAAGAACAGCGTAATGAGGCTGCGTTGCCAGGTGTAACCGTAGTTGGAAAAATCAATCTGGATGAGCTGCATGGCAAAAAACCAGCAGAGCAACCAGCGGTTAAAAAAGAAGAAACACCGGCGCCTCCGGCACCACCAAAAGCAGAAGAAAAACCGGCAGCACCAGAGCCTGCACCGGCTGCAGCTCCTGTTTCAACACCAGCGCCTGAACCAGAAGCTGTTAAGCCAGCTGCGGCACCAGAGCCACAAAAACCGGTAGCCGAAGTTAAACCGGCAGAGCAGCCAGCACCAGCACCAGCAGCGAAACAGCCAGAACCAAAACCGGCTGCACAAGCGCCTGTTGCGCCTGCACCTGCCGCTCCCACAGCGCCGGCAGCACCAGCGGCCCCTGCTGCACCAGCAACACCCGCCGCCACCAATACTAACGATGGCGAAGGAAGTGGTGACAACAGCAATGAAGTAATACGTGCTAAGGCAGAACGCCTGAGCGGTCCAAATATCATTGGTAAAATTCAATTACCGGTAGAGCAGCCACGCCGTAATGGTCCGGTAGCATCATCGTCTAACGCCGGTAATGCAGACCATAAACGTAAGCGTAAGCGTAAAGAAGGCCCGGGCAATCACCCTCAAGGTGGCCAGGGTCAGCAAGGTCAGGGCCAACAGGGTCAAGGCCAGGGCGGTGGCCAGCATGGTCAGGGTGGCGGTCAGCACGGCAATCGTCCGGGCGGCGGTCAGCATGGCGGTAATCGTCAGGGTGGCGGTCAACATGGCGGTCGTAATGATTTCCGTAACCGTAACCAGGCACCTGCTACTCCAAAAGAAGAGCCAACAGAAAAAGAGATACAAGACCAGATTAAGGCTACACTGGCCCGTTTGAGCGGCGCCGGTAAATCGGGGAAATTTGCACAGCGTGCTAAATTCCGTCGTCAGAAACGTGATGACGTAGCCGCATCTGCAGAAGAAGCAGCACTGGAACAAGAGGCACAATCAAGAGTATTAAAGGTAACCGAGTTTGTAACTGCAAACGAGTTAGCAAATATGATTGATGAGCCTGTTACCAAGATCATCTCTACCTGCATGAGCCTGGGTATGTTTGTATCCATCAACCAACGTTTGGATGCGGAAACGCTGACCATTGTTGCTGATGAGTTTGGTTACGAAGTACAATTTGTTAAACCAGAAGACGAGGAAACCAACCTTGATGAACCGGATGCACCAGAAGATCTGATCCCACGGGCACCAATCGTTACCATCATGGGTCACGTTGACCACGGTAAAACCTCGTTGCTCGATTTTATACGTAAAACCAAGGTAGTAGCCGGTGAGGCCGGTGGCATTACCCAGCACATTGGTGCTTATGATGTAAATCTGGAAGATGGCCGTAAGATCACCTTCCTGGATACCCCAGGTCACGAAGCGTTTACCGCGATGCGTGCACGTGGCGCCCAGGTAACAGATATTGTAATTATTGTGATTGCCGGTGACGACAGTGTGATGCCGCAAACCCGTGAGGCTATAAACCACGCGCAGGCTGCAGGTGTACCTATCATCTTCGCCTTCAACAAAATGGATAAACCCGGCGCTAACGCCGATAAGATCCGCGAGCAACTTTCTGTCATGAATATCCTGGTAGAAGAGTGGGGCGGTAAATATCAAACACAGGAAATATCGGCCAAAACCGGTATGAATGTAGACCTCCTGCTGGAGAAAGTATTGCTGGAAGCCGAGCTGTTAGAACTAAAAGCCAACCCGAACAAACGTGCTGTAGGTACCGTTATCGAGGCAGCGTTAGATAAAGGCCGTGGTATTGTTACCACCATCCTGGTACAAGCAGGTACCCTGCGCGTAGGCGATCCAATCCTGGCAGGGTGTTACTCAGGTCGTGTTAAGGCATTGAGCAATTCACGCGGTCAGCGTATTGATAATGTTGGTCCGTCTACACCGGTACAGGTACTGGGTATGCAGGGTGCGCCAACAGCTGGCGATAAATTCAACGTACTGGAGAGCGAGGTTGAAGCCCGCGAAATTGCCAACAAACGACTCCAATTGCAGCGCGAACAAGGCTTACGCACGCAGAAACACATCACGCTGGATGAGATCGGTCGTCGTTTGGCTATCGGTAACTTTAAAGAGTTGAACATCATCGTTAAAGGTGACGTGGATGGTTCTATCGAGGCGTTGTCTGACTCATTACTGAAACTGTCAACAGATCAGATCCAGGTAAATATCATTTCTAAAGCGGTAGGTCAGATCTCCGAGTCAGACGTATTGCTGGCTTCTGCATCAGATGCGATCATTATCGGTTTCCAGGTGCGTCCGTCAACAAGCGCACGCAAATTGGCCGAACAGGAGCAGATCGATATACGCCTGTACTCGATCATCTACGACGCGATCAACGAGATCAAAGCGGCGATGGAAGGTATGCTTGCCCCAACATTTGAAGAGAAGATTGTGGCCAATGTGGAGATTCGCGAAACGTTCAAGATCAGCAAAGTGGGCACCATTGCCGGTTGTATGGTACTAGACGGCAAGATTACCCGAAACAGCAAGATCCGTATCATTCGCGATGGCGTTGTAGTGTACACCGGCGAGTTAGCCTCGTTGAAACGCTACAAAGACGACGTGAAAGAAGTGAACCAGGGTTACGAGTGTGGTCTGAACATCCAAAACTTCAACAACATTGAAGTTGGCGACATTGTTGAGGCTTACGAAAACGTAGAGGTTAAAAGGAAACTGTAAATTGGAGATTAGTTAATCGAAGATTAAAGATTAAATATAAGAGCGGCTCAAAAGGCCGCTCTTTTGTTTAGCATACTTTCCCATGCATCGATGGGTTTTAAACCCACCTTTCGCATTCCCTCTAATCACTAATCTCTAATCGCCGATCACTAACCTCCCACTCCATCCCCAAAAAATCCTTACCTTTGCCCCTTATGAAAATACCCAGGTTTGCTGATTTAATTTTATTTGAGAACGATGATGTGATTGTGGTGAACAAACCGCCCTTTATCAGCACCCTTGATGAGCGTGGTGATGGTAGCAGTGAAATCAATATGCTGCGCCTGGCCAAAGGTTACAGTGCCGATGCACAGATCTGCCACCGGTTGGATAAAGAAACTTCAGGGGCGCTTATTATTGCCAAAAATCCGGAAGCCTATCGCGATGTATCTATTCAGTTTGAGAAACGCCAGGTAAACAAGGTATACCACGCCATTATTGAAGGCACACATGTGTTTGACAACCTGCTGGTAGATTTGCCCATCCTTAACACAGGCAAGGGCCACGTATCCATCAGCCGTCAAGACGGCAAACGTGCCGAAACCTGGTTCAGCTCGCTAAAATATTTTAAACACTATACTTTGGTAGAATGCCGCCCGGTAACTGGTCGTATGCACCAGATCCGTATTCACCTGGCTACGCAGCAAGCTGCCATTGCTGGCGATGATATGTATCGCGCTAAACCGGTTTTCCTTTCGCAACTGAAACGCAAATATCACCTGGGTAAAGATCAGGAAGAACTACCAATCATGAAACGTTTTGCGTTACATGCTTATGAGGTTACCTTTAAACCCAATACCGAAGAGAGAGTAACTATCCACGCCCCCTATCCCAAAGACTTTGAAACGCTGTTGAAATTGCTCGACAAGTTTGACAGCTAATAAAAAGCCCCTTGCCTTTTCACCAAGGGGCTTTCTTTTTTCAACCTGCCCAGTTTAGAAGCTATAACCTAAACGGGCTGCTACCATACCGTAGTTAAAACTCTGGCCTGAGAAATTTTCATACCGAATACTCAGGTCCCATTCCTTAGTTGCATAACCTAATGCCGGCGATACAATAAGCTTGGTACTACCGCCGCTGTGGGTTTCAAAACCGGCGCCCAGCTCTGCACCGAAGTAAGCATTTTTATCAAAAAAAGCTTTAACACCGGCCTTTAAAGGCACAATGCCTTCGTCATCGGCCTTAAACCCGTTACCATAGGTTTTACCAAAAAAGTTGTAAAAGCCAGTTGTTGCCGTAAAGGCTACGTTGCTGCCCAGTCCCATTTGCAGGCGGGCCGTTGCTCCAAGCGCGAAACTGGAATAATTGTTAATACTGCCCGTAGGGATTCCCAGATCAACACCAACGTTAAACCGGGTACGATCACTGTACATTTGGGCTTTGGCACTTTGCATGCCTGCCAGTGTAAGCATTAATGCAGCAAAGACGATTAATCGGATAGTAAATTTACTTTTCATAGTTTTAAGGGGTTGATTATTGATACGTAATATCAAATACTTCGAAATTGTTTTTAAATAAAATGGCCCCGCGTTTCACAACGCAGGGCCATTCTATTTCTTTATTGATTGTCTGTTACTTACAGACCAAAACCGTAAGCCAAACGCAGACCTACAATACCATAGTTATTGCTCTGGCCTGAATAGTTTTCATAACGAACGCCTACATCCCAGCTTTTGTTAGCCCAACCTAAGGCAGGTGACAGGATCAGTTTAGTATCGCCACCTGTTCCAGTTTCAAAACCGGCACCTGCCTCAGCACCAAAATAAACGTTTTGTGCAAAGAAGGCCTTAATACCAGCTTTTACCGGAACCATGCCCCAACCATCGTATTTAACGCCGGTGTTACCTATTTCTTTACCAAAGAAACGGGTATAGCCAGACGTTAAAGTAATACCCAGGTTTTCTGCGGCACCGTATTGTAAGCGTAAATCGCCGCCCAGTGCAAATTTAGAGAAGTTATTTGCGTTGCCAGTTGGAATGGCAGGAGTAATACCAATGCCTAAGCGCCACTGATTAGATGGGGTAGTTTGAGCTTTTACTTGAGTTCCGAATAACATAGCAACTGCCGCTATGGCTGCTGCTACTAATTTAGTTGAGTTTTTCATTGTCGTTTTTCGTTAGTGAACAATTATTAGATTGTTACCCCAACAATTACAAATACTTTGCCAACACAGCCTGCCAAAGCTTCATTTATTACCTGTTTTGCAGTTTTAAAAGATTTATTTTAACAACTTTACAATCGTGTTATTTACTGTAAATCAACCTATAAAGGAAGTTTTCCATTTTAGGTGAGTTTGCATTCCTAATCAAAAAGTCAAAATCCAATGTCCTATTTATGGCACAGATTTATTTGTCAAAAAGTGTTCAGTTTCGCTGTCAAACACTGTATAGGAAAGCGGAAATTAGATGAAATTTAAATGAAATGAAGCAAAACAGACCAATTCACAGAATCGGTCTACACCAAAAATTGATATAAATGTAGGCAGAAAACCGACGGATAGTAGCCCTTCGGCAGCTATAGTCCCGCTATCCGCTCATACGCCTGCAGGCATTAGTCACCAGGCCGGTATCCGCTGCTATCAGGTTTAGGGATGGTGGGCAGGCTCTCTTTTTTGTTAAACTACACCTCATTGCCAGAAACAAAGCAATCTCTGTAGTCGCCAGATCAGAAATGCATACCGGATTGTCATCATCGGTCTCCTTACCATTATGGGCAAACAAAAAGAGGCGCAATAATTTACGCCTCTAAAGTAACTAAAATCCTAAATGACTTTATGCTTGCGGATCATCCTCCGTCGGCTCGTAATGATCGTGCAGTTCTTTTAGTTGTTTCTTGCCATAGGCCGCTTTGGTTATAATGTAGAATAGCACCGGCACAATAAATATAGCCAGCGATGTGGCAGTAAGCATACCACCAAACACCGTCCAGCCGATGGTCTTACGTGCCTCAGCGCCTGCGCCCGATGCAAACAACAACGGCGCCACACCCAAAATGAACGCCATAGACGTCATGATAATCGGGCGTAAACGCAGGCGTACGGCTTCCAGTACAGATTCTTCCAGTTCCATACCTCTGTCCACACGCTCTTTGGCAAACTCTACGATCAGGATGGCATTCTTAGCCGCCAGACCAATCAGCGTAATCAAACCAATCTGCGCATAAATATTATTACTCAACGTTTGATGAAACGTTAAGAACAGAATAGCGCCAAAGGCACCCAGCGGAACCGCCAGCAGTACCGAAAATGGCACCGACCAACTCTCATACAGTGCCGCCAGGAATAGGAACACAAAGCCTACCGACAGCAAGAAGATGTACAAGGTTTTAGAACCCGACAATAATTCCTCCCGGCTCAAACCTGAGAATTCATAACCATAACCCTGCGGCAGCGTTTGCGCGGCTACCTCCTGCAGGGCTTTCAGGGCATCACCAGAGCTATAACCATCTTTGGGGTTACCATCCACCTCTGCCGAGCGGAACAGGTTGTAGTGCGAGATCAGTGGCGCATTCTCAATCATCTTATAAGAAGTAAGCGTACTAAGCGGCACCATCTGCCCAGCCTGGTTGCGCACAAAGTATTGGCCCAGGTTATCTAGGTTGGTGCGGTAATTGGTATCAGCCTGCGCTACTACGTGGAAGTTACGGCCATAGATGGTAAAGTCGTTAATAAACGCGCTGCCCATATAAGTCTGCAGCGCCGTATTCACGTCCGAGAGCTGAACACCTAATCGCTTGGTCTTTTCACGGTCTATCGTTAGCTGATAAGCCGGCGTACGCGCCGTGAAGAACGAGAAGGCCTTGCCAATTTCAGGTCGCTTGTTGGCCGCGGCCACAAAGTTTTGCAGCACTTTCTCAAAGTTCTTGATATCACCACCCGCCTGCTTCTCTTCCAGGATGAAAGAGAAACCCGCCGTACTACCCAAACCCGGAATTGCCGGCGGTGGAATTACCACCACAGTAGCTCCTTTAAAATGCGACAGTTTCTTTTGTAGAACTCCTACGAGTTGCAACGAGGTAATCTTACGCTCTTCCCAAGGCTTCAGCTGCACAAATATGGTAGCACTGTTTGATTTGGTGGCAAAGCTCACTACGTTCAAACCACCCAAAGCCGCGTAATGATCAATATCCTTTACTGTCTTCAACGTGTCCATCATTTGGTGTAACGTGGCTACCGTTCGTTCGGTTGAGGATGCCTCGGGCAAATCATACGTAATATAAATACGGCCCTCATCCTCAGTTGGAATAAATCCTGTTGGCTTGTGCGCGAACAATAGGATCGTACCGACAATGATACACACTAGTATAATTACCACAAACCTGGCATTCTTAATGCCTCGGTGCACACCATTTTTGTACTTGCCGGTCACACGGTCAAACCAGGCATTAAAACGGGCAAATGCACGGTCCAGCCAACTGTCTGAATGATGATCATCATGCGGTTTCAGCAACAGCGTACATAAGGCTGGCGTTAACGAGAGTGCCACAAAGGCCGAGATCAATACGGATATCGCAATAGTGATGGCAAACTGCTGGTACAACCGGCCCACTATACCCGGTATAAAGCCAACCGGCACAAACACCGCCGCCAAAATGAGCGCAATAGCAATTACCGGTGCAGAAATATCGCGCATGGCATGCAGCGTTGCCTCTTTTGGCGTCATTTTTCGCTCTTGTATATAATGCTCCACCGCCTCTACCACCACAATGGCATCATCTACCACAATACCAATGGCCAATACGAAACCGAAAAGCGTTAAAGTATTAATGGTAAAGCCCAATGGGATAAAGAAGATAAACGTACCGATGATAGACACCGGGATAGCCAACACAGGAATCAACGTTGTCCGCCATCCCTGCAGGAAGATGAATACCACAATAATTACCAGGGCCAGTGCAATAATCAGCGTTTCTACCACCTCGTGTACTGATACCTTTACCACGGTTACAGACTCAAACGGAACCACATAATCAACCCCGGCAGGGAATGATTTTTTTAGCTCGGCCATCGTTTTGTAAACGTTGTCGGCTGTCTCTACGGCGTTACTGTTTGGCGCTTGGTAAACCAGTAGGTATGAGGCACGCTTGCCATCAACAAAAGAGTTACCAGAGTAGTTGAATTTACCCAGCTCTACACGTGCCACGTCTTTTAAATGCACAACGGCACCATTACCTGGCTGTGTACGCACAATTACGTTTCCAAATTCTTCGGGCGTCATTAAACGGCCCTTTACAATTACAGAGTATTCAAACGTTTGTCCTTTCTCTTGCGGCGTAGCACCTACCGAACCGGCGGCTACCTGTGCGTTCTGCTCTTGCAATGCGGCAGTGATATCACCGGCAGTCATGCCCAGGGCTGCCAGCTTATCTGGCTTCAACCAGATACGCATACTAAAGTCATCAGCGCGTGTAAACACGTCGCCTACACCTTTGGTACGCAGCACGGCATCGCGTACAAAAACGTTGGTATAGTTATCCAAAAAGGTTACGTTGTGTGAGCCATTTGGCGAGTACATGGCCACCAGCATCAAAATACTGGGGTTACGTTTACGCACGGTTAAGCCTAAGCGCTGTACCTCTTGCGGCAGGGTTGGCGTGGCAATACCTACTCGGTTTTGTACGTCCAGCGCAGCAATGTTAATATCGGTACCAACTTCAAAGTTTACCGTCATGCTTAGTGCGCCGTTGTTGGTGCTGTTACTTTGCAGATAGGTCATGCCCGGGGTACCGTTTACCTGCGTTTCTATAGGCGTGGCCACGGTTTGCTCAACCGTTTGGGCATCGGCACCGGTATAGGTACCGGTTATTTGCACAGTAGGCGGTGTAATATCAGGGTATTGGCCCACGGGCAGGTTGCTCATGGCCAGTATACCCACAATTACAATTACTACGGAAATAACAATGGCCGTGATAGGCCTTTTTATAAAGGTTTCTGCTATCATTCTTAGATCTTTATCGGGTTAACCCTTATTGTTTTTTCTGCTGACCGGCTGCACCGCCCTGTTTGCCACCTGTTGCGCCCGGAGCGCCTTGTGCAGGCAATTGGGACGGATCTACCAGGGTAACCCTGCCGCTATCACGCAGGCGCTGGAAACCATCAGTAATAATTTTATCGCCAGCGGCAACACCATCCATTACTACCACGCTGTCTTTTAACCGAGGCCCGATAGTAATCTTCTTTTGCAGGGCGATGGTGTCCTGCTGTTTAAACACAAAGAATTCGCCCATCTGCTCGGTAACTGCGCGGTAAGGAATAATCACACGGTGGCCCGACTCACTGTTTAATACTTTAAGGGCGGTGCTCATTCCATCCTTCAATATATCCTGCGAGTTATCAAACTGCACACGCACTTTAATGGTACCGGTTTGGTTGTTTATGCCGCGGTCAATAGCGAAGATCTTGCCTGGCTTGTTGTAAATGGTATTATCAGGCAACACTAAACGGAAGGTGCTGTCTGTTGCGTGCGATTGTAGTTTATAGAAGCGAGAGATATCCTGCTCATTCACTACTACGTCTACGCCTATCGGATTTTCAGAAGAGATGGTATTGAGCAAAGTGGTACCCGGAGTAACCTGCGCACCCAATTTTACCTGAGAAATGCCAATACGTCCAGTAAACGGC
>Ga0153918_1000246_pt1 | contig 31042 bp, 25 predicted proteins | sample TSFL002MetaG_FD_104687 | JGI IMG/M metagenome (GOLD analysis project Ga0153918, IMG submission 104687) | Attine ant fungus gardens microbial communities from Florida, USA - TSFL002 MetaG | ecosystem: Host-associated > Fungi > Mycelium > Unclassified | place: USA: Florida, Paynes Creek Historic... | reverse complement strand
CCTCCTGAAGTCGCACTCAGCGTCGCCTGGACTATCGCGCGCTTAGAAGCCAAAGCAAAAGCAGAGCAAGAGCAAGAGCAAGAGCAAGAGCAAGAGCAAGAGCAAGAGCAAGAGCAAGAGCAAGAGCAAGAGCAAGAGCAAGAGCAAGAGCAAGCATTGCATCTGTATGACATTTGACGTCTCCCTCGCCCCGTGCTCTCCTTACGCCTTGCGTCAGGTGCCCCCAAGCGGGGGTGAAACGGGAAATCGGTGCGTCGCAGGCCCTCCAGGGCCGGGCAAAGCCGGTGCTGCCCCCGCAACGGTAAGCGAGCGAAGCGTCCAGACCACTGTGCCACGCAGTCCGGCATGGGAAGGTGATGCTTTTCAAGGAGCCCTGCTCCTCCTCGCAAGCCCGGAGACCGGCCTGTCGTCCATGAACACCCCGCGGTGGGCGGGCGCTGTCGCATTTCCTCGGGCGCCTTGCCCCCGGGACTGCCGCGCTTGTCCGTTGCCCCTACAAAAAAGCAGAGGATCGCGTCATGCCCATCACCAGCGCCAAACATGGCATCGCCACCCCCATTACCCTCAGCCAGCGCGTGGTCATCGCCGTCGGTGCCAGCCTGCTCGGCCTGTGCCTGGTCTACTTCGCCGGGTTCTCGCACATCGAAGCCGTGCACAACGCCGCGCACGACACGCGCCATAGCGCCGCCTTCCCCTGCCACTGAGGCTACTATGATCAAGCGTATTGCCCGCACAGCCGGGTTCAGCGGCCTGCTCGCTGCTCTGTTGCTGACCCTGCTGCAAAGCTTTTGGGTCGCACCGCTGCTCCTTGAGGCGGAAACCTACGAATCGGCCAGCCCGGCAGCCGCACACCACAGCCACGGCGAAGAAGCTGGCGCTGGCCACACCCATAGCGAAGAAGCCTGGTCGCCAGAAGATGGCTGGCAGCGCACCCTCTCGACCACCGGCGGTAATCTGGTGGTTGCCGTCGGCTTCGCCCTGATCCTCGCCGCCCTGTACAGCCTGCGCGAGCCTGGCCGCACCAGCACGGGCGCGCTGTGGGGGCTGGCCGGTTTTGCCGTGTTCTGCCTCGCGCCTACCCTGGGCTTGCCACCCGAACTGCCCGGCACTGCCGCCGCCGATCTCGGTCAGCGCCAGAGCTGGTGGGTCGGTACCGCCGCCGCGACGGCACTGGGCTTGGCCCTGCTGGTGTTCCCACGTCATGGCCTGCTCAAGGCCCTGGGTGCCGTGTTGCTGGTGATACCGCACGTGATCGGCGCGCCGCAGCCGGAGGTCCACGAAAGCCTGGCACCGCACGCCCTGGAAACCCAGTTCATGATCGCTTCGTGGCTGACCAACGCAGCCTTCTGGGTGGCCTTGGGCTTGCTTAGCGCCTGGCTGTATCGCCGCTCCAGCCACGCCTGATGACCGCCCCGCCAATGCCGGTGCTGTATGCCGGCTTCGGTTGCCGCCGGGGCTGTCCGGTGGACGTGCTCGAAGCCCTGCTGCAAGCAGTGTTGGAACATCACGGCCTGAACATCACTGCACTTCGTGGCTTTGCCAGCATCGCTGGCAAGGCCGACGAGCCAGGCTTGCAGCAACTCGCCGCACGTCACGCCTTGCCCCTGGTGGTATTCGCGGCCGAGCAGCTGCAGCGGTTCGAACCCCAGCTCAGCCACCGCTCCGCCTTGGCCTTCGCGCACAGCGGTTGCTGGGGGGTCGCCGAGAGCACCGCCTTGGCCCTGGCCAGCCTCAATCACCCCAGCGTCACACTCAAGGTGGCCCGCCAGGTGCGTGGCCCCGCTACCCTGGCTCTGGCCAGCGCCTAATAACTGCTTCTTTCTTCAAGGATTTGCCATGACGGTCTACTTCATCGGCGCCGGCCCCGGCGACCCGGAACTGATCACGGTCAAGGGCCAACGCCTGATCCGTCAGTGCCCTGTGATCATCTATGCCGGCTCGCTGGTACCCGCAGCGGTACTTGAAGGCCACCAGGCCGAGAAGGTCATCAACAGTGCCGAACTGCACCTCGAACAAATCATCGACGCCATTCGCGCCGCACACGCCAACGGCCAGGACGTGGCCCGGGTGCACAGTGGCGACCCCAGCCTGTATGGTGCCATCGGCGAGCAGATCCGCTACCTGCGCGAACTGGGCATCGATTACCAGATCGTACCCGGGGTCACGGCCACCGCCGCCAGCGCGGCGCTGCTCGGCTGCGAACTGACCCTGCCACAGGTCGCGCAGACCGTCATACTCACCCGCTACGGCGACAGCTCTCCGATGCCGGCAGGCGAACAGCTCGGCGACCTGGCCCGGCACGGCAGCACCTTGGCCATTCACCTGGGGGTCAAGCACCTGCCGCGCATCGTCGAAGAATTGCTTCCCCACTACGGCCCCGACTGCCCGGTCGCCGTCGTACATCGTGCCACCTGGCCAGACCAGGACTGGGTGCGCGGCACCTTGGCCGATATCGTCGAACAGGTCGCCAGCAAGGGTTTCAGACGCACCGCCCTGATCCTCGTCGGCCATGTACTCGGCGACGCCCCCTTCACCGAGTCAGCGTTGTACCGCGCTGGCCACGCGCACGTGTTCCGCCCCGGCGACTAGCATTGCCAAGCCGGCGAAGGGCGGCGCAGACTGCGCTTTCCACCACCGGAGGACTATCCATGCTGGAGCTGCGCCCTAATTGTGAATGCTGCGATGCCGACCTGCCGGGCGACAGCCCTGACGCCGTGATCTGCTCGTTCGAATGTACCTTCTGCCGCCACTGCGCTGACCACCGCTTGCAGGGCCGCTGCCCGAATTGCGGCGGCCAGTTGCTGGCCCGCCCGACGCGGGTGGGCCAGGCCTTGAGCAACAACCCCGCCTCGACCCAGCGCGTGCTCAAGCCTCACCCGGCCTGCGCCTGACCCTCTGCCGTTTACAGGCACCGCCGCTTGCGACGAGGCCTGTAACGACATTCTTGTAGGAAATTTCCACAATACCGGCTCGCTTGTTCAACACATCTATACTCGCCATTACTACGGATCCGGAATGGTCGTATCGTGCTGCACAGCCGAAAAAGCGTGCAGATGTACCCCCTGATTACTTCAGGAAGCCGACCACATTCCGACAGGAGTTGATGACATGACAACCGTGCTGATCGTTGATGATCACGCCATCGTTCGTTTTTCCCTGCGCATACTGTTCGAGCGCGAGCGCTTTCGTATCGTCGGCGAACTGGACAATGGCAGCGAAGTGGCGCAGAAGGTGCGCGAATTGCGCCCGGACGTAGTGGTGCTGGACATAGGGCTTCCCGGGCTGGATGGCATGGAAGTCATCAAGCGCCTGCAGCAACAGGAGCCGGCACCGAAAATCATGGTGCTGACCGGGCAAGCCACCGACCTTTATGTGCGCCGCTGCCTGGATGCCGGTATCGGTGCCTTCGTCACCAAGGGCGAAGACCTGGAGGCTGTGGTATTCGCCCTCAAGGCACTGATCAAGGGCTACTCGACCTTCCCCCAGATGGCGGTCAACAGCAATACCCTGGAGAGCGAACCCGCCCGCCTGGGCAGCCTGTCCAACCGTGAGATGGAAGTGCTGCGGCGCCTGAGCCGTGGTGAAAACAACAAGAACATCGGCGCTTGCATGAACCTCAGTGCCAAGACCATCAGCACCTACCGTGGCCGCATCATGGAGAAGCTCAAGACCGAGTCATTGGTGGAGATGGTCGATCTGGCCAAACGCAACCACGTCAACTGAGCGCGCGGCGCGTATGAAACCTGTCCTGGCTGGCCTGATCCTGTTCGTCGCCCTGCTCGGCTGCCCGCCCATGTCGCTCGCCGACGGTGAGCCGCGGCATTTGCTGGCCCGCGCCACCAGCGCCGCACAGCCGCTGCAATTGAATGATGCCGACCGCCAGTGGCTGCAGCGGCGCGGCGCATTGTTACTGGGTACTTCACGGCCGGACTACCCCCCTTTCGAAATCAACGTCAGCCTGGATGCATACGAAGGCCTCAGTGCCGACTATGCCGGGCTGATTGCCGAACAACTGGGGCTACCGGTCGAAGTCAGGCGCTACGCCAGCCGCCACGAGGCGATCGCCGCTCTACGCGCTGGCACGATCGACCTGCTGGGCAGTTCCAACAGCTTCGAGGCCGCCGATGCCATGCTCAGCCTCAGCCTACCCTATGCCGAAGACCTGCCTGTTATCGCGACACGCAAGGATGCCCCGCTGAGGCAAGACAAGACGCTGGCCGGCTTGCGCCTGGCAATGGTCGATCACTACCTGCCGGGCGAGGCCGTCCGGGCGCTCTATCCAGAGGTGCAACTGAGCCTGTATCGCTCCACGCTGGCAGGCCTGGCAGCAGTCGACCTGGGTGAGGTCGACGCTTATCTGGGCGATGCCATCAGCACCGACTACCAGATTGGCAAAAGCTACCAGGGCACAGTGAAGATCGACCACTTTTCCCGGATGGCGTCCGGCACCTTTGCCTTTGCCTTCGCCAATGACAACCTGCGGCTGCGCCGCCTGGTCGATAGCGCCCTGGCCAGGATCAGCGAAAGCGAGCGCCTGAACATCCTGCGCCGCTGGAGCAGCAGCAATGCCAGTTTGTTGCTGGAGCGACACCTGTCAGCGCTGACCGAGGAAGAAGAAAACTGGATCGCCCAGCATCCGACCGTGACCGTACTGGTCGACACGGCCCTTGCCCCGCTGACGTTCAACGACGCCCAGCAGCATGTCAGCGGCATCACCGTCGACCTGCTCAAGCAGATCACCCTGCGCACCGGCTTGCACTTCAAGTTCATCGAGCAGGGCACCGTGCAGGAGATGGTTGAAAAAGTCACCCACGGCAAGGCACAGATGATCGGCGCACTGGGCTATGGCACAGAGCGTGCAGCGCGGCTGCGCTACACCCGCCCCTATCTGGTCAGCCCCAGGGTGTGGGTGACGCGCAACCAAGGGCCTTCGCCATTGCAAGCCAGGAACCTCGACGGTCAGCGCATCGCGCTCCTCCATGGTTCGCACCTGCGTGCCGAGGTACTGCGGCGCTTTCCGCAGGCGACACTGGTGATGGTCAACAATCCCCTTGGCCTGATGGAGGCCGTGGTCAATGGTGATGCTGACGCTGCCTATAGCAGTTATATCAATGCCTCCTACTACATCAATCAAGTGTTCAAGGGGCAGTTGCGTATCGCCAGCGTCATGGACGACGAACCGGCCGTCGCCGCATTTGCCGTGGCCCCTGACCAGCCGCAACTGCAAGCTATCCTCGACAAGGCACTGATAAGCATTCCCCCCGATGAACTGGACCAACTGCTGAACCGCTGGCACACCAGCACCCTGGTCAGCGACAGCCCTTGGCGCGACTACCGAACGCTGGCCCTGCAGGTGCTGGTGCTCTCTGCCCTGCTGCTGGCCGGCGTAGTGTTCTGGAACAGCTACTTGCGCAAGCTGATCCAGCAGCGCACCGAAGCTCAACGGGCGCTCCAGACACAGCTGGCATTCAGCCGGGGGCTGCTGGAGCAGCTGCGCCAGGCCAAGGACGAAGCCGAACAGGCCAGCAAGACCAAAAGCGCGTTCCTGGCAACCATGAGCCACGAAATCCGCACGCCCATGAACGCGGTCATCGGCCTGCTGGAGCTGGCACTGGAAGACAACCGTACCAGTCGCTGCGACACCCAGACCCTGCAGACCGCTCACGACTCGGCGATCGGCCTGCTCGGGCTGATCGGCGACATTCTTGACATCTCGCGCATCGAATCCGGGCAGATGACGCTGCAGCCGGTGGCAACCGACCTGCTGGAGCTGGTGCGCAGTACCTTGCGTGTGTTCGAAGGCAATGCCCGAATCAAGGGCCTGCACCTGCGAGGCGAACTGCCTGAAGGGCCACTCTGGGTCCTGGCTGACCCACTGCGGATCAAGCAGATCCTCTCCAACCTGTTGAGCAACGCAATCAAGTTCACCGACCGTGGCGAGGTCTTGGCCCAACTCAAGTTCGAAGCCTCGGCGGCAGGCGATAGCGCAAGGGTCGAACTGGCCGTGAGTGACACCGGCATCGGCATAGCCGCACAGGACCAGGCTCGGCTCTTCAACAGCTTCACCCAGGTTTCAGGCCCAAGGGCGAGTCAGGGGGCGGGTTTGGGTCTGGTGATAAGCCGGACCATGGCCGAACTGATGGGGGGCAGGCTCGACCTGCAAAGCGTTGAAAGTGTCGGCACCCGCGTGCGGGTCCAGTTGACGTTGCCGCTAACTGAGCCCCTCATACCCGTGATGCACAACGCAGCCGACGACGAAACCGACGTCAGGACACTGAATGTGCTAGTGGTCGATGACTATCCGGCCAACCTGCTGTTGCTGGAAAAACAGCTCAACAACCTCGGCCACCTGGTGACGCTGGCCGAGCATGGCGAAGCGGCGCTGGCCTTGTGGCAAACGCATGCTTTCGACCTGGTCATCACGGACTGCAGCATGCCGGTCATGGACGGCCATGAACTGACCCGCAGGATTCGCCAGTTGGAGCGCCAACGCGGGCAGCCCGCCTGCTGCATCCTCGGGGTGACCGCCAATGCCCAGGCCGAAGAGCGCCAACGTTGCCGCGAAAGCGGCATGGACGATTGCCTGTTCAAGCCCATTGGGCTGCGAACCCTGAAGGCTTACCTGGCGCAGGTACGCGTCACCGCACCGCTATCGAGCGGATTCAACCTGGACGAACTGCGCAACCTGACCCAGGATGACCCACAGTTGACCAGGCAGCTGCTCGAGCAGCTGACGCAAAGCGCCCGCGAAGACCTCAACGCCTTGCAGGCCCTTGATCGATCCAGTGACCGCGAGGCATTGCGTACCCTTGCTCACCGCATCAAAGGGGGAGCCAAGATGCTGCGGGTACGCGAGGTGGTGAAAGATTGCGAAGCCATCGAACAGGCCCATGCCCAGGGGCTGCCAACCGACGCGCTGCACCTGCAGCTGGAGGCTAGCCTGCAGGCCTTGCTGCGTGAGCTGGGCGACACACTCAGTGCAATTGCAGCGTCGAGTTGATCTGGCTGATGGCATCGACCACATGCCGCGAGCCTTGCTGGATCTCCATGATCACCGTCCCCGCCTCGTTGGCCAGGGCAACGCCACGCCCCGTGCGTGACAGGCTCGACTGCATGCTGGCCACGGCGGTCAACGACAGGTCATGGTTCTGCCGCACCACATCGACTATCTCCAGTGTTGCCTTGCTGGTACGCGCCGCCAGGCTGCGCACCTCGTCGGCCACCACGGCAAAGCCGCGGCCGTGCTCACCGGCCCGGGCCGCCTCGATGGCCGCGTTCAGGGCCAGCAGGTTGGTCTGGTCAGCAATACCGCGAATGGTCAGCACGATCTGCCCGATCACATCCGACTGCTTGCTTACCGCATCGATGCTGCGGGCAGCGTCATTGAGTTCCTGGGAGATCTGCTCGATGACCGCTACGGTCTGCTGGACGACCTCGGTGCCTTTACGCGCGCAGGCATCGGTCTGCACCGAACTGGCATGGGCCGCATCGGCGGCACTCTGCTGGGTGTTGACCTGCGCCGTGATATCGCTGGCGAACTTGACCACTTTGTACAAGCGGCCTTTGTTGTCGAAGATGGGGTTATACGCAGACTCCAGGTAAACCGTCTGGCCCTGCTTGTTGATGCGTTCGAAGCGGTGCGAGTGATACTCACCACGGTTGAGCGAAGCCCAGAACTCACGGTATGCGCCCGATTCGCGCTCATGGGGCAGGCAGAACAGTCCATGATGACGCCCCACGACTTCCTCCAGGCGATAGCCCATGGTCGCCAGGAAGTTCGGGTTGGCCTTGATCACCCGGCCTTGCGGCGTGAATTCGACCACTGCCATGGAGCGTCCGATTGCCTTTAGCAGGCTTTCGCTTTCGTGTTCGTCCTTCACCCGCTGGCTGATATCCGCCGCCACCTTGATCACACTGGTCACCTGCTGGTGCTCGTCGAGCACCGGCATGTAGCTGGCCTCCAGCCATACCTCGCGCCCCGCCTTGTCGACACGCTCGAAGGTACCGCTGATAGCCTTGCCTTGCCCCAGTTCACGCCACAATTGCTGGTATTCGGCACTTTTGGCGTAGGTTGGGTCGCAGAACAGGCGATGGTGCTTACCGCGCAATTCGTCCACGCTGTAGCCCATGGCCTGGCAGAACTGGGCATTGGCATCAACAATGGTGCCGTCGGGGGCGAACTCGATCATTGCCATGCAGCGGCTTATCGCCGCGAGCTTGGCCTGAGCGTCGGCCAGGGCCTTGCGCGTGCGCTGAATCTCGATCAAGTCAGATTTGCGGTGGAAGTCGAACATGGCGCCAGGATCCTTGATGCCCAGTGTTTTCTGAGCATAGATCGGCTTTGATGGCGTGCAAGCAACTTGATATCACGTTGTGATTAGTCGGTTAGCGACGTTTCCTCAGGCATTTCATGAGCTCTCGCGCACCATCAGTTCAAAGCCCAGGTCCTGCTGTTCGGTCGCTACCCGCTTGCCATCGAGCAGCGCCAGGAGTGCCTGGGCGGCGCCTCGACCAACGGCTGCCCGCGGGGTGCGAATGGAGGTCAGGCGCGGCACCATGTGCGCCGAAGCCGGCAAATCGTTGAAACCGACCATGGCCACCTGCCGTGGCACCTCGATGCCTTGCCGCAATGCCTGCAAAACCGCGCCCTGGGCAAGGTCGTCGTTGCAGAAGAAGATCCCATCCACATCCGGCGCCTGCGCCAACAACTGGCTGAACAGTTCGCTGCCCAGTGCGATGGATGACGGTTGCGGCGCCAGAATCTCCAGCTCGGTGGCCTGCATGCCGGCTTCGGCCAGGGCCTGGCGAAAGCCTTCGGCGCGCTGCATCACCCGGGGGTCGAGCTGCGCGGCAATGAACGCCAGGCGCCGTCGGCCACGCTCGATCAGGTGCGTTGCCGCAGCCCGCCCGGCCTGCTGCTGGGAAAAGCCCACCGACAACGCGCCTGCCTCTCCACCCAGCTCCATCATGTGGACGCAGGGCACGCCGCTGGCTGCCAACATCTGCCGCGCGGCATCGCTGCGATCGAAGCCGGTCAGCAGCATGCCGCACGGCTGATAGGCCAGGTAGTTGCGGATCAGGTTTTCTTCTTCGTCAAGATCGTAGTGGTAGTTACCAATCAGCACCTCTAGCCCACGCGGGCGCATCACCTCGTGGATGGCCTCCAGGGTGTCGATGAACAACTGGTTGGACAACGACGGAATCAGCACCACCACCGACTGGCTGCGCGCCGACGCCAGTGCCCGCGCCGCCGGGTTGGCGACATAGCCCAGGGACGTGGCGGCGGCCATGACCTTTTCCACCAGTTCAGGGGCAACCGTGCTGACCCCGCGCAATGCACGCGAAGCAGTGATAGGGGAAACCCCGGAGAGCCTGGCGACTTCAGCCAGCGTGGGACGACCTGTGGTGCGAGAGCCTGTGCGGGACATGGATGTTGTAATTTTACTACTTGCAGGAATAGGGAACGGCCACTAAGGTAGCGCTGTCTCAGGACGCAGGCAATGTAATCTTTGGTAGTGGCCACTGCAGCACGCTGCCAAGCGTCCATACTGCGTAAGGACAAGATCAATAACACCGGGGAGCTGGCGTTTCGTTTGCAACGGGACAGCGCTGTCTCACCCCGCAGGAGGTACTGATGAATTCTCCCCTGTCCGCCATCGTGGTGATGGGTGTGGCCGGCTGCGGCAAAAGCTGCGTCGGCGATGCCATTGCCAAGCGAAGCGGCGGTCGCCTGATCGAAGGCGACGCATTTCACCCTGCCGAAAACATCCGCAAGATGAGCGCCGGCATCCCGCTGGATGATGACGACCGAGCCGGTTGGCTGGTGCGCCTGGGCCAGGAACTGCAAGCGACGGTGCAAGCTGGCGAACGGCCGATCCTCACCTGCTCCGCCCTCAAGCGTCGTTACCGTGACACCTTGCGCGCGGCGATGCCCGAACTGGTGTTCGTGTTCCTCGAACTCACTCCCGCCGAGGCGGAAAAACGCGTGCTTGCCCGCCCAGGCCACTTCATGCCGGCGAGCCTGATCGACAGCCAGTTCGCCGCCCTCGAGTCACCCCGTGGCGAGCCCCTGACCCTGGCGCTGGATGCCACTCAGCCGATTGCGGTACTTGCCGAAACGGTCGACGCCTGGCTAAAGCCCTGCGGTGAGCGGAATCTGGCGCGCACTGCCTGACCCGGCGGTTGTCCAGCCCACCAAAGACAGCGCTGTCTCTGAAATTCACTTGAAGCTACGCCAAAAACAACGATAAGACCGAGGCATCAAAACCATGTTCGGACTGGCTACAGATACCTACCTGCTGCTCGACGCGCTGGTCACCATCGTCGGGCTGATCCTGCTGATCACCCATTTCAAGGTCCACCCCTTCGTCGCCCTGACCCTGGCGGCCGGCTTCCTCGGCCTGACCTCCGGCATGCCGGTGGCCAAGGTCATGAAGTCGTTCCAGGACGGTTTCGGTGGCGTGCTCGGCTTCGTCGGCATCGTCCTCGCCCTGGGGACGATGCTCGGCAAGCTGATGGCCGACTCCGGTGGTGCCGACCAGATCGCCCAGACCCTGATCCGCGCCTTCGGCAAGAAGAACGTGCACTGGGCGATGATGTTCGCCGCCTTCCTGGTGGGCATCCCGCTGTTCTTCGAGATCGGCTTCGTGCTGCTGATTCCCCTGGTGTTCATCGTCGCCCGACGCTCGGGGGTATCGTTGATCAAGATCGGCATCCCGCTGCTGGCCGGCCTTTCGGTGGTCCATGGCCTGGTCCCGCCACACCCGGGCCCGCTGCTGGCGATCGGCATCTTCCATGCCGACATCGGCAAGACCATCTTCTATGGCCTGCTGGCGGCGCTGCCCACGGCGATCATCGCCGGCCCGCTGTTCGGCAACTTCATTGCCCGCTACATTCCGGGCAGCCCGTCACAGGAGCTGATGGACCAGATCGCCAAGGAGTCGGACCAGAACAACCTGCCAAGCTTCAGTGTCACCCTTATCACCGTGCTGCTGCCGGTGGTGCTGATGCTGCTCAAGACCTTGGCTGACGTGGTACTGCCGGCCGAGCACATCGTCCGCCAGTGGATGGACCTGATCGGCCACCCGATCACCGCCCTGCTCGCCGCGCTGTTGCTGGCCTTCTACACCTTCGGCTCGGCGCGCGGCTTCAACCGCCAGCAGATCATGAAAATGCTCGACCAGAGCCTGGCACCGACCGCGGCCATCGTGCTGATCGTTGGCGCCGGTGGCGGCTTCAAGCAGATGCTGGTGGATACCGGCGTGGGCAACGTCATCGGGCAGATGGCCGTGCAGGCGCAGATCTCGCCGATCCTGCTGGCATGGCTGGTGGCGGCGGTGATCCGTATCGCCACGGGTTCTGCGACCGTGGCCACCATCACCGGCGCCGGCATCGTCGCCCCGGTGATCGACCTGGTGCCGGGGGTCAACCGCGAATTGCTGGTGCTCGCTACCGGCGCTGGCTCGCTGATCCTGTCCCACGTCAACGACGCCGGGTTCTGGCTGGTGAAGCAGTACTTCAACATGACCGTGGCGGAAACCTTCAAGACCTGGAGCATGATGGAGACGATCCTGTCCATCGTCGGCATCATCTTCATCATGGCGTTGTCGACGGTGGTGTGACCGCTGATCGGGGGGATGGCACCTGAGCAGCCCGGTAGGGCCCAACGCAAGTATGCGCCCTACCCTACGCAAAGGAGCTTGCCATGCCCCGTTCAACCTTGCTGCTGGTTGCCCTGCTCACTTCACCGCTGGCCCTGGCGGTCGGCACCGGGCCAACCTACCCCGATGACCCGCACAACCCGGCGCCGCAGCCGGGAGTCGACAGCACCCTTGATCCGATCGAAAAGCCCATGCCTCGGGATACCGACCCGCGCATCCAGGGCAATGACCCGGAAAGCCCACCAGCCAGGCAGAATGACAACCGCGACCTGCCGGGGATGGATGGCAGTGGTTCCGAGGGTTCCGGGCGACAAGGCGGAAAGGGTTCAGGCGGCAGTCAACAGTAAAGTCCAAGGGGCGCCGGACGCCCCTTGCCTCACCACTGACGTTTGTCAGGCCGGGTCAGCCCGAGCTTCTCGATGCGGTAACGCAGCATGTCCCGCGACAGCCCCAGCATCCGCGCTGACTTGGTGACGTTCCAGTCAGTACGATCAAGGGTCTTGCACACCAGGTCACGCTCCATGTCCGGCAGGCTGGTGCCAGGCTCCGGTTCATGACGCGGCAGTTCGTACACGGTCGCCGTGGGCTGAGCCACCACCGGCTCGTCGACCAAGGTCAGGCACAGGTTCAGCTGATGGGCCTGTATCACCTCATTGGGCGCCAGCAACACGGTCTGCTCCAGCATGTTGCGCAGTTCACGCACGTTGCCCGGCCAGCTGTAGCTCAACATCAAGGCTTCCGCCTCGGCACTGAAGCGCAAGTTGGGCTTGCCATAGCGGCGCCCGTGAAGCGCCAGGAAATGCCGGGCGAGCAGCAGCACATCCTGGCCGCGGGCATATAGCCGTGGCACTTTCAGGGCGATGATGCGCAGGCGGAAAAACAGGTCACGGCGGAACTTGCCTTGCTGCACCATCTGTTCAAGGTTGCAGTTGGTGGCACTGATCACCCGTAGGTCGACCTTGCGCTCCTTGACCGCACCGATGCGGCGGATGCTGCGATCCTCCAGCAGCTTGAGCAGCTTGGCCTGCAGCACCAGGTCCATCTCGCCGATCTCGTCGAGGAACAGCGTACCGCCATCGGCCGCTTCCACCAGGCCCACACGACGCTCCTTGGCGTCGGTGAACGCGCCCTTCTCATGGCCGAACAGCTCGGCCTCGAGCAGATTGGCCGGGATCGACGCGCAATTGAATTCGATGAACGGCCCCTTGCTGCGTGAACCGTCGAAATGCAACGCGCGGGCGACCAGCTCCTTGCCGGTCCCGGTCTCGCCTTCGATCAACACGGGCGGCAGGTCGTCACTGGCCATGCGCCGCTCGGCGTCCAGCACCTGATGCAAGGTGTGCTTGAGGGTAAGCATCGCCGGCGATTCGCCGATCAGCGCCTGGAACCCGGACTTCTGCGCCTCGCGCTCCTGGTAGAACGACAAGGTGCGCTCCATGCGCTCGGCCGCCAGGGCCTTTTCCAGGGTCAACTTGAGTTCGGCCAGCACCACCGGTTTGGTCAGGTAGTGGAATGCCCCCTCTTTCATGGCCTGCACGGCGTCTTCGACATTGCCGTACCCGGTCATCATGATCACCTTGAGCTCCGGCGCCTGCTCCACCAGGGTGCGTAGCAGGTCGTGCCCGCTCATGCCCGGCAATGAGTTGTCGGTCAATACCGCATCGGGCTGGGCCCGCTTGATCTGTTCCAGCGCCAGCTCCGCACTGTTGCAGAGCGTCACCTCAAAGCCCTTGAGGCTCAGGTAGGTGCGAATGTTGTCGCCGAGGATTTCGTCATCCTCAACTACCAGGATGCTGTGCTCCATGGTCTTCTCCCGCTGCGATATTGAAAGTGAGGCTGACGCGGGTTCCTTCCTCTTCACGGCTGCTCAGGCTGACCGAGCCGCCAAACCGTTCCATGATCCGCTTGACCAGGGCCAGGCCGACACCGAGGCCGCCCTGCTTGGTCGTGAAAAATGGCTTGAACACCATTCGTTCCTGCTGCTGGCTCATGCCCTTGCCGGTGTCGCTGAGCAGCAATTGCGCACGCTGCCCCTCCTGCACGCTGACCTGCGCATGCAGGACGCCGCCCTTGGGCATGGCTTCCAGAGCATTGGAAAACAGGCTGTTGAGGATCTGCGTCAATTGCAGCGGCTGGCTGGCCACCCATTGCACGGGCGGCCCTTCGAAGCTGAACTGCACGCCGTTGCGCTCGATCTGCTGGGCGAAGGCCTGGTGGGTATCTTCGATGGCTGCCACCAGGTCCACCGCCTCGGCGGTATCGCTGGCCGGGCGCAGCGACACCAGCAACTCGCGCACCCAGCGCGACATGCGGTCGACCTGGCAGATGATGTCATTGATGTTCTTCTGCGCCAGCGGGCTGGCTATTCCCTCGGCCAGCTCGGCGCTGGAGCGGATATTGGCCAGCGGGTTGCGCAAGCTATGGGCCACTGCGCTGGACATCTCGCCCAGGGCTACGTAGGTTTCGCTGGCCACCAGCCGGTTCTGCTGCTGATTCAGCATGAATGCAGCGCGGCGCACGATCCAGAACAGGCCGAAATAGATCAGCGCGCCACCCACCAGTGTCGAGGCCCAGATCAGCACGTAACCGCGCTGGATACGCCGTACCAGGTCCTGCGGCTCCTTGTAGATCTCGACCATGGCCAGGACCTGCTCGCCCTGGCTATCGAACAAGGGGATGTAGTTTTCGATGAACAGGTATTTGGGTTCACGCAGGAATTTCTGCTCTTCACGGCCGCCTTGCACCCTGTGGTAGCTGGCAGATACCGCCTTGCGCGAGCTGAATGCGCGGTTCAGGCCACCATCGTCTTCGATACGCTTGCCGATCAGCTCGGGGTTGGTGGACCAGACGATGGTGCGGTCTCGGGCATAGGCATTGGCCAGCAAGGTATCCGGCAAGTGCTCGACGTGGTCGAGGAACTCCGCCCGGGTCGCCGCGACAAGTCCTGGGCTGATCTGCAGGTGCTGCTGGTCCAGCTGCGGGTTGAGCAGTTCGCCCATGGTGGCGCCCGGGGGGAGCTGCGAATGACGCACTTCGGCCACCGCCAGCGACTGGATGAACTGGGCGGTTAGCATGGCATCACGCTCGACGCTGTCGCGCACCACGAAGCGGGTCGACACGTAGCCCAGCCCGCCAGCCACGGATGCGATGATCAACAGGCTGATCAGCGAAAACCAGCGCAGCAGGTTGAACTCGCGAAGCGGTACGGCCAGGCCACTGCTACCGGGCAGCGCAGCGGGCTTCACGGGAACATCTTCATCCAGCATCTGCATCGCGTCGTTCCCGTACAGGGAGTCCGTTCAGAAGGTGGTCATCGCATTGCTACCGATAGTAGCAAAGTGACGCCATCCCACCCGGCAGCGATTGCCGCCAATGTCGCGCGTTACCTGTTGCGAGAACCTGCAAGAACTTCGCCACGTCCTAAAACCAATCGTCATGTCTTTATAAATCAACAGGTTATGACGAAGTACTGATTTAGGTTCGAGGTTTATCCCCCACATTTGGGTGCCGTATACCCATAATTCTGTAAATACTTACAAATCAAACGTTTGTACGCTTTTATTGATGTTTTTTGTCATAAGCGTACCAACCGGAAGCTGAGCGAAACCCGCGTGCCATGGCCTTGGCTGCTGCTCAGGCGGACCGAGCCGCCAAAGCGCTCCATGATGCGTTTGACCAGTACCAGCCCCACACCCAAGCCACCTTGCTTGGTGCTGAAAAACGGCCGGAACGCCAAACGCTGCTGCTGCTCGCTCATGCCTTTGCCGGTATCGGCAAGGCGCAGGGTCAGGCTGCGCCGGTCACGTTTGACCACCTCGATGCGCAACCGCCCACCGTTCTCCATCGCCTCGAGGGCATTGGCGATCAGGCTGTTGAAGACCTGGGCGAGCAACGCCGGCTGGCCTAGCACCTGCACCGGCGGTAAAGGCCGCAGGTCCAGGGTTACTCCACTACGTGCCAGCGGCACGGCGAAGCTCTGCAGGCTTTCCTGCAGGACCTGGGCTAGATCGACCGGCACCGCTTCGTCATTCAGCGGCCGCAAGGATTGCAGCAACTGACGAATCCACTGCGACATGCGATCGACCTGGCTGATGATGTCGTTGATGTTGCGTTGCGCCGGGCCTTCATCGAAGGCCTGGGCCAGCTCGGCGCTGGAACGGATGCTGGCCAGTGGGTTGCGCAGGCTGTGGGCCACCGCCGAGGACACCTCGCCGAGCGCCACAAAGGTCTCGCTGTTGATCAAGCGTTTCTGCTGCACCGCCATCACCCGCGCGGCGCGGCGCATGATGCCGTACAGGCCGATATAGACCAGCGCAGCACCGACGGTGATGGCCAGCCAGATGAGAATCAGCCCGTGCTCGATGCGCACGATCAGGTCTCGGGGTTCCTTGTAGATTTCCACCATCGCCGTGACGGTATCGCCGTCGGCATCGAACAGGGGGATATAGTTCTCGATCAACAGCTGTTCCGGCGGGGTCACGAACTTCTGTTCGGCACGGGCCTGCTCGAAATTGTGGTAACTGGCCGAGACCCGCATCTTGTATTCGAAGGCACGGTCCAGGTCGCCATCGCCTTCGATCAGCTTGCCCACCAGCGCCGGGTTGGTCGACCAGATCACCGTCCGGTCCGGGGCGTAGATGTTGGCCAGCAGCATGTCTGGCAGGTGGGCGATATGATCCAGGAACTCACCACGAGCCTTGCGCCGCGCTTCGGGGTCGACATCGGGCATCGCCGCACGGTCGGTGCGGGGGTCAAGCAGTTCGCCCATGGTGCGCACATTGGGGATCGCCACATGGCGCACCTCGGCGTCGGCGATCGAGGTGATGAACTGCGCGGTGAGCAAGGCGTCGCGCTCGATGCTTTCATCGATGACGAAGCGACTGGAGATCAGCCCCAGGCCAGCGGCCACAGACAGGATGACCGCCAAACTCACCCAGGCGTACCAGCGCAACAGGTTGAATGACCGGTGCGGGGCAGCGGCTTCGGTGCCCGCAGGCGCCTCGAGTACTTCTGAACGGGGGGCGATGACCATGACGGACTCCACTGCCGGGCACCTTTGAAAGGTTATAGCCCAGAGTTGGGTAACCATGGCATTGCTTGAGGACGAGTTGCGCCACTTTCGCGACGCAAGGCCCATTCAGAGTGGCGAGTCATCGGCCAGCCCCTGCAGCTTGCGGTATTCGCGCAACACGGTTGGCACGTAACGGCGGGTCTCGGCGTACGGGGGGACCGCGCCACGCCGCCGCACGGCATCGGGGCCGGCGTTGTAGGCGGCCACGGCCAGGGTAATGTCATTGTCGAACAGGGTCAGCATGCGCTTGAGGTAGCGCGCCCCGCCCTGCACGTTGTCTTCGGGGTCCAGCAGGTCTTCCACGCCCATCTCCCTGGCCGTGTCCGGCATCAATTGCATCAGCCCCACCGCCCCGGCCGCCGACCGGGCCTTGGGGTTGTAGCCTGACTCGGCCTTGATCAGGGCATGCAGCAGCGCCAGCGGCACATCGTAATCGCGGGCCGCCGCCGCCACCAGTTCGGCATAGGGCCGCCCGGTGATCATCTGCGCGTCGACCGGGCCCGCCTGGGCAAGCGATTCACTGATCACCCGTTCGTAATGGCGTCCTGGCCGGTGCACGTTGCTCAGCACATAACCACCGTTGGCATCGATGGAAATGTACATGTCGGCCTGGGCACTTGCCGCCACCAGCCAGGTCACTACCAGGATCACCACACGCATGTCGGCTACCTCCCCGCCGTGCTCCCCCGATGTGGGGGAAATGCCCCGGAAAACCCGGGCTTTTCTGCTACGACGCAAGCACCGTGCCGCCTGCCATGGCGCATGGCGCAAGGCCCCGTGACAGACGTGCACGGCTGTTGCATGGGCCTGGGCAACCTGTGTCCCCATGCAGCGGAGGGCTTCACCATGCAGCGCAAATCCAACCCCCAACGTGGTTTCACCCTGCTTGAACTCCTGGTGGTCCTGGTGGTGCTCGGTTTGTTGGCCGGTATCGTCGCGCCCAAGTACTTCAGCCAGCTCGGTCGCTCGGAGGCCAAGGTGGCGAAGGCGCAGATCGAAGGCCTGGGCAAGGCCCTGGACCTGTATCGCCTGGAGGTGGGCCATTACCCCAGCAGTGAGCAAGGCCTGCAGGCGCTGGTCACCGCCCCCAGTGGCGAGGCGCACTGGTCGGGGCCCTACTTGCAGAAGGCCGTGCCGCAGGACCCTTGGGGCCGCGCTTACATCTACCGCCAACCTGGGGAAAACGGCGGTGAATACGACCTGCTGTCGATGGGCAAGGACGGCCAGCCCGGCGGCGATGGTGAAAACGCCGAAATCACCAGCTGGCAATGAGGAGAACCGCCATGCGCTATAGCCTCAAGGCCCTCGGCAGGCAGGGCATTGTGCAGTTGCAGATCGACGCCGAGGATGCCGAGCACGCGCGTCGCCAGGCCGAAAACCAGGGGCTGCGGGTGGTCAGCGTGCGCGGCCAGGGCAAAGCCTTGGGCGGCCTGGCCTGGCGCCGTGCGGCGGCGTTCGACCTGGTGCTGTTCAGCCAGGAACTGACCACGCTGCTGCACGCTGGCCTGCCGCTGATCGATGCGCTGGAAAGCCTGGCGGAAAAGTCCCCCGTCGGCGCTACGCGCAAGGTCCTGACCGAGCTGGTACGCCAGCTCTATGAAGGCCACTCGCTGTCGCAGTCGTTGGCCAAGCAACCGCGGGTATTCCCAACCCTGTACGTGGCGCTGGTGCAGTCCAGCGAGCGTACCGGCGCGTTGGGCGATGCCCTGGCCCGCTACATCGGCTATCGCCAGCGCCTGGACCTGGTTCGGCAGAAGCTGGTGGGGGCTTCGGTCTACCCGTTGCTGCTGTTGCTGGTGGGCGGTGGTGTGGTGCTGTTCCTGCTCGGCTATGTGGTGCCGCGCTTCAGCCTGGTGTTCGAGGGCATGGGCAGCGAACTGCCCTGGTTGTCCCGGGTGCTGATGGATGTCGGCCTGTTCCTGCATGCCCAGCAGTTGCCACTGGCACTGGCGGTTGCCGGCGGTATCGCGACCTTGCTGATAGTGCGGCGCAACCCCCTGGTGCGGCGCTGTGCCTCCCGACAACTGCGGCGCTTGCCAGCCTTGCATCAACGCCTGCTGATGTATGAACTGGCGCGCTTCTACCGCTCGCTGGGCATTCTGCTACAGGGCGGCATCCCGATCCTTACCGCCATGGGCATGGCCCACGGGCTGCTCGGCAGCGCTTCGGCGCAAGGCCTTGAGCAGGCCAGCCGACGCGTCGGTGAAGGGTTGCCGTTGTCGGACGCGCTCGAGGCCGGGCAATTGGTCACTCCGGTGTCACTGCGCTTGCTGCGGGCCGGGGAACAATCGGGGAACCTGGGGGAGATGCTCGAACGCTGCGCGGATTTCCATGATCAGGAAATCGGCCGCTGGATGGAATGGTTCGTGAAACTGTTCGAGCCGCTGCTGATGACCTTCATCGGCCTGCTGATCGGCGGCATCGTGATCCTGATGTACATGCCGATCTTCGACCTGGCTTCGAGTATTCACTAGCTTGTAGCGGCCGCGAAGAGGCGCTGCTGGGTATCAGTAGTCGAACCGGTCCACCGCTCGCCGCCGCTCGTTGTCATCACGCCGGTCATACGCGGCCGTGGTCTGGATGTTGGCATGGTGCGCAAGCTTCTGCGCGATCGACAGGTCATGCTCCTCGATCACCCGGGTGATGAACGCGCGGCGAAAATCATGGGGCATGATTTTCACCCCGACCTGGGCACCGCGCTGGCGGGCGATGTAGTAGATCGCATGCTTGGTGATGCGTGCACGGGTGATGTGGTTGCCACGGCGGATGCGGTTGAACAGGAACGGGTCATCCGAGGCCCCTTCGGGCAGCGCCTGCCGGCGCAGGTCCAGCCAGGCCTGCAGCTTCTCGAAAGCCCAGGCCGGGGCGTACTTGATCAGCTGCCGGTTACCTTTGCCGGTCACCTGCAGGCTGCGCGCCTCGAAGTCGACCTGACTGAGATCGATATCCACCGATTCCGACTTGCGCATGCCGGTGCCGTAGAGCAAGGCGATGATCGCCGCATCGCGCACGCCCTGGGGCCGTGGGTCAGCCTCGCACAGGTCCATCAGTTCGCGGATCAGGCTGCGACGCAGGTTGCGCCCGGGCGGCAGGCGGCTGCCGGATGCCGGCTTGACCTCACGGATACGCAACAACTGTTCATGGTCGATCAGACCTTGGCGCCACGCCTCGTTCATCACCCCGCGTACCGCGTTGACATACAGCGAGGAACTGTTAGGCGCGTACCCATCGGCGCGCAATGCCGCCACCAGCGCAATCACATGGCCAGGCTCAAGCCGGTGCCACGGCACGTCGACCAGGTTGCAGTCAACGAAACCAAGCCGGTCGGCAGCATCCTGCAGGATGTAACGCATGGTCTGCTGGCTGGACGGTGCCAGCCGGGCCAGGTATTGCAGCAGTGGATTTTGCGAAAGGTCGGACAAAACGTGAATCCTGAAGCGAATCGAAGCAACGGCGCGCAATGGTACCGCAAACCAGACGACTTGATCGAACCCTCGCCTGGCCAGGTGATCTGTGGTCTAGAGTTCAGCCCAAGCCCCCACCTGCGAGCCCCCATGGTATTCCACCGCCTGACCCGTACTCACCCGCGCCTGAGCATCGCCGCACTGGTCGGCCTGCTCGGCGCCTGGCTGATCCCGGCCGACGATATCGTCCAGCGCATCCTTGCTGGCTGGAACCTGGGCGTCTGGCTGTACCTGTCGCTGGTGCTGTGGCTGACCTGCCGCGCCACCCCCGACAAGGTGCGCAAAGTCGCCCGGGTCGAAGACGAAAACGCCGGCCTGGTGCTGTTCACCGTGTGCATCGCCGCCATCGCCAGCCTGGCCGCCGTGACGCTGCAACTGGTTTCCAGCCGCGGCCTGCAAGGCAGCGCGCAGGCCCTGCACTACCTGTACACCGGGTTGACCGTGGCCGGTTCATGGCTGTTGATCGGTTGCATCTTCAGCCTGCACTACGCCCGCCTGTTCTACACCGGCGAGCGCGATGCGCCGGCGCTGCGCTTCCCCGACGACGAGTGCAACCCGGATTACTGGGACTTCCACTACTTCTCGTTCACCATCAGCGTTGCGGTGCAGACCTCCGACGTCGGCGTCGGCGGACGCGGCATGCGCCGGGTGGTGCTGGCGCATTCACTGGTGGGCTTCGTGTTCAACACGGCGATTCTCGGTTTCACCATCAACATCGCTGCAGGCCTGCTGGGCTGAACGAACGGCAGCCTGCGTCCAAGGCCATTCGTCCGAAACAAAAGCGGCCGGGGATCCTCGAAAACCAGTGCGATTTCGCCCACCCTCCGCCAGAAAGCGTCAGCCACGGCGCTCTGCTTGCCGCCGGCGCCATTGCTCACCTTGTGATCACCGTCATGCATTAGCACATTTGTCATGATTTACACGGAACATGCGCTGTGGCAGGTGCTATGGTTACCTTCCCGGCAGCCACGCAAGGTTGCCCATCACCCTGACCAGGCGAGGACAAGGAGGCTGGCATGAACAAGATGACGTTCCCCAACGCCTGCCAGGTGATGCGCTGGCACTTCCATCCGCTGGGCTTCGAAGCCACCATGGATGCCCCACGCAGCATGGTTGCTCGGCTGTTCGACCGGGCCACGGGCGAGACCCTGCTGGCCATTGCCGGTATCCCCTGCACGGCGATCATGGCCGCAGCGGATGTCGAACGCATCATCGAAGCCGTGGAAGCCGAGATGGATGCGTTTGCACCGGCCTTCGCCTTGCGTGACGCAGGCTAGACAGCCGCGACGCTTTCCTCGCGCAAGGTTTGCAACCTTGCCATGAACTGCTCGGCCGGCACCGGCTGGCCCAACAGGTAGCCCTGCAGCGAATCACAGCCCAGGCGGGTCAGGAAGTCCTGCTGGCGGTCGGTTTCCACGCCTTCAGCCACGATACGCAAGCCCAGCGCCTGGCCCAGGGCGACGATCGCCGAGACAATCGCGGCGTCGTCGCTGTCCTGCTCCAGGTCACGCACGAAGCCACGGTCGATCTTCAGCTCGTTGGCCGGCAAGCGCTTGAGGTACATCAGGCTCGAATAACCGGTGCCGAAGTCATCGATGGACAGGTCCACGCCCATGTCGGAAAGCCGTTGCAGCACGGCCAGGCTGGCATCGGCGTCGTGCATGGCAGTGGTTTCGGTGATCTCCAGGGTCAGGCGGTTGGCCGGCAGGCCGTTTTCCTCCAGGGCGCGGGCGACACTGTCGACCAGGCCGGCATGGCAGAACTGGATGGCCGACAGGTTGACCGCCATGCGCCATTCGCTGTGGCCTTGCTCGAGCCAATGGCGCATCTGTCGGCAGGCTTCATCCAGCACCCACTCGCCGATCGGAATGATCAGGCCAGTCTTTTCTGCCAGACCAATGAAACGGTCCGGAAGCATCAGGCCGTGCTGTGGGTGTTCCCAACGCAGCAAGGCTTCTGCGCCGATCGGCAGGCAGGCCTGGGCGGCGAACTTGGGCTGGTAGTGCAGACGGAACTGGCCCTGCTCCAAGGCCGTGCGCAAGTCCTGCAACAGCTGCAACTGCTGGCGGGCGTTACTGTTCATCGAGGCGTCGAAGAAGCTGTAGCCGTTCTTGCCGGCGCTCTTGGCGTGGTACATGGCGGCGTCGGCATTGCGCAGCAGCTCAAGCTGGTCCTGGCCATTGCCGGGGTACAACACGATACCCAGGCTGGCGGTCAGCTGCAGGTCATGCTCGGCAACCCGGAACGCGCGCGACACCAGGTTGACCTGCTTGGCCGCCACGTCCATGGCGTCCTCAGGCTCCTGCAGCTCCACCAGCAGCACGAATTCGTCACCGCCGATCCGCGCCAGGGTGTCCTGGCTGTGCAGGTGGCCACGCAGGCGGGCCGCGACGGCCTTGAGCAGCAGATCGCCGACATGGTGGCCAAAGGCGTCGTTGACCGGCTTGAAGCCGTCCAGGTCAATGAACATCAGCGCAAAGCAGCCGCCCTGCTCCGCCACCTTGCCAATCGCTTGCTCGATGCGGTCGGACAATAGCGTGCGGTTGGGCAAGCCGGTCAAGGTGTCGTGCAAGGCCAACTGGGTCAGCTCCTGGTTGGCCAGGGTCAGCGAATGGGCCAGCGCTGCCGTTCGCGCTTCAAGGCGGGCATCGAGCACCGAGGTGAGCAGCACCACAGCCAGCACCGCCAGGGTGGTGATCAGCACCAGATAGACCAGGCCATCGCCCTGCAGGCCATCGGCCAACGCACCACAGAAGCTGCCCTCGGGAAAGTTCGCTGCCGCCATGCCGGTGTAATGCATGCCGACGATGGCGACACCCATCACCATCGCCGCCAGGCCACGGATCTGGCGCACGTATGGGGTGTGCTGACGCAGGCGAAAGGCAATCCACAGCGCGGCCGCCGAGGCACCTACCGCGATGGCCAGCGAGGCGCCGAACAAGGCCGGGTCATAATCGATGCCGGGCAGCATGCGCAGCGCCGCCATGCCGACGTAATGCATGCAGGCGATGCCCGTGCCCATGATCAGGGCGCCAAACGCCAGCTGCAACCGGGGCATGCTGGGCTGGCTGACCAGCCACAGGGCGAAACCGGAAGATAGCACGGCAATCAGCAGGGAGAACGCGGTCAGGCCGATGTCATAGCCCAGGGCGATGGGCAGGCTGAAAGCGAGCATGCCGATGAAGTGCATCGACCAGATGCCGATGCCCATGGCCAACGCGCCGCCGCCCATCCACAGATGCACGGCACGGCCCTTGGCCGTGGCGATACGGCCAGTCAGGTCGAGAGCGGTGTAGGAAGCAAGGATCGCCACGCAGAGTGATATCAGCACCAGCGCGGAGGAGTAAGTACCGGTCAACATTGGAAAATCCAGCTCGGGACAGGGGGCCCGAAAAAACTGACGATTGTACTCAAGCTTTGGCGAAACGCACGGGCTTTGTGCGAATGGGAATGGATCCAACGACTGAAAAGCACCCTCCGAATGCTTGAGCTAGAGCCTCTTCAATGCACAATGAAGGCACATTGCCATTTGTCGGCTAACCCGCTCCTGCACTGACCGAGTCAGCCGGTCATTCCTGCTGGGCAAACGCCTGCTCGGCATCCCAGCCACCGCCCAGCGCGGCAATAAGCTGCACGCTGGCCACCAGCCGCCCTTCCAGCAGGGTCAGTGCACTGCGCTCGTTACTCAGCGCAGTGGTCTGCACGTTGACCACATCGAGGTAACCGATAAGGCCGGCGCGGTACTGGTTCTCGGTCAGACGCAGCGATTCGCGGGCCGCCTCCAGCGCTTCCTGACGCACCACGGCTTCGTCGGCATACACCTTCAGCTGCACCAGGAAGTTTTCCACCTCCTTGAAGCCGTCGAGTACGGTCTGGCGGTACTGCGCCACGGTCTGGTCATACACCGCCCGGGTGCGATCAACTTCGGCGCCGCGCTTGCCGGCGTCGAACAACGTCATCGCCAGTTGCGGCCCCACCGACCAGTAGCGGTTGGGCAGTTCGATCCAGTTGCTGAAGCTGCTGCTGGAATAACCACCGCTCATGCTCAGGCTCAAGTCCGGGAAGTAGGCAGCACGGGCCACGCCGATGTTGGCGTTGGCGGCCATCACGTTGCGCTCGGCCGAGGCGATGTCCGGGCGGCGTTCGAGCAGTTGCGACGGGAGCGTCACCGGGATCTGCGGCAGCGCCGGTATGCGCTGGCTGTCAGCCAGGGAGAATTCGGCCGGGGCCTTGCCCAGCAGCACGGCGATGGCGTTCTCGAACTGTGCGCGCTGCCAGACCAGATCGATCAGGTCCGCTTGCGTGGACTTCAACTGGGTACGCGCCTGCGCCACCGCGTCCGGGCCGGCGACGCCAGCACGGTACTGGTTTTCGTTCATCCGCAGTGAGCGCTCGTAGGTCGCGACGGTGGCTTCGAGCAGGCGCTTCTGTTCGTCGATCACCCGCAGTTGCAAGTAGTTCTGTACCAGTTCGGACTGCTGGCTGAGGCGAATCGCCGCCAGGTCGGCGAAGCTGGCTTCGGCGCTGGCCTCGTTGGCGTTCAGGGTCTCGCGCAGCTTGCCCCACAGGTCGACTTCCCAGCTGACGCCGAGCTGCGCGTTGTAGGTGTTGCGGATGCCGCTGCTGTTGTTGGACAGGCTCGAGCTGGAACTGCCGGTGCCTTGTGCCGAGCGGTTCTTGCTGGCACTCAGGTCCAGGCTGGGGAACAGCGACGCCCGGCTGCTGCGCACCAGGGCCTGGGCCTGACGATACTGGGCTTCCGACTGCGCGACGGTCTGGTTGCTGCGGTTGAGCTCCTCGACCAGCGCATTCAACCCGGCATCGCCGTAGATTTCCCACCAGGCGCCACGGGCAATGGCATCGGACGGATTGGCCTGGGTCCAGCCTTCGGCCTGCTTGTACTGCGCCGGGGTGCTCAGCTGCGGGCGGTGGTAGTCCGGGCTCAGGGTACAGGCACTGAGCATGGCCACACACAGACCGGCGCCGGCCAGGCGAGAGCCCCGCCCACGGGTCAACAGCTGCAAGGCACGGTGAAGTCGGGTCTGGGCGAAGTTCATAGCGGTGTGTCCAGGGCAGCGTCGGTGCGTACACCGCGCCAATGGTTGAATCGGTGACGCAAGCGGTCCAGGTACAGGTAGACCACCGGCGTCGTGTAAAGGGTCAGCAGCTGGCTGACGACCAGGCCGCCAATGATGGTCAGGCCCAGCGGCTGGCGCATCTCCGCACCTTCGGCACGGCTGATCAGCAGCGGCAAGGCGCCGAGGATGGCGGCCAGGGTAGTCATCAGGATCGGCCTCAGGCGCAGCAGGCAGGCGCGGCGGATCGACTCCTCCGGGCTCAGGCCCTGGTGACGCTCCAGTTGCAGCGCCAGGTCGATCATCAGGATGGCGTTCTTCTTCACCACGCCGATCAGCAGGAACAGGCCCAGCAACGAGATCAGGCTGAACTCGCCACCGGTGGCGTACAGGGCGAGCAAGGCACCGACGCCGGCCGAGGGCAAGGTCGACAGGATGGTCAGCGGGTGGATGTAGCTTTCGTAGAGGATGCCCAGCACCAGGTACACCAGCACCAGGGCGCCGAGGATCATGAACGGTTGCCCTTCCTGGGTCTTGGCGAAGGCACTGGCCGTGCCACCGAGCTTGGCGATCACCTCCTCGGGCAAGCCCAGCTTGGCAACCTCCCGCTCCACGGCAGCCATGGCCTGGTCGGGGCTGTAGCCTTCGGCAATGTCGAAGGCAATGTCTTCGGAGGCGAACTGGCCTTCATGGCTGACCCGATCGTTGGCCAGGCTGTTCTCGTAACGGGCGATGGTCGACAGCGGCACCCGCGCGCCGTCACTGGTGATGACCTGCACCTGTTCCAGCGTGCTCGGGTCCCAGGCGTATTTCGGGTTGATCTCCAGCACCACCTGGTACTGGTTGAGGCTGTCGTAGATGGTCGAGATCTGCCGCTGGCTGTAGGCGTTGTTCAGCACGGCGGTGACCATGTCCATGTCGATGCCCAGGCGCTTGGCCTGGTCACGGTCGACCACCAGGGTCACCTGCTGGGTGCCGGAACCGTCGCGGGCATCGATGGCGGTGAGCTCGGGCAATGCGCGCAGTGCCGCGACCACCTTGGGGAACCACTGGCGCAGGGCCGCCAGATCGCCGCTCTGCAGGGTATACAGGTATTGCGAGGAGGACTGGTCGCGGCCACCGCCGCCCAACTGCAGGTCCTGGTCGGCCATCAGGAACAGCCGCCCACCCGCGACCTTGGGCATTTCCTTGCGCAGGCGCTCGATGATCTTCTGCGCGTCGAGCTTGCGCTCGCTGATCGGTTTCAGCCGCACCAGCACCATGGCGTTGTTGGTGCCGCTGTTGCCACCGATGAAGCCGGCCACGCTTTCCACTGCCGGGTCGGCGAGCAAGGCGCGGCGGTAGATTTCCATCTTCGGTTGCATCACGTTGAACGACAGGCCGTCGTCACCACGGATGAAGCCGATCAGCTGGCCGGTGTCCTGTTGCGGTATCAAGGTCTTGGGCACCACCACGTACAGGGCGATGTTCAGGCCGATGGTCGCCAACAGGCTGATCAGGGTCAGGCGCCTGTGGCGCAAGGCCCAGCCAAGGCTTCGGTCGTAGACATCGACCATGCGCTGGTGCGCCTTGTCGCTCCAGCGCTGCAGGCGTGTCGGCTCGGCGCGGTGAGGCGTGAGCCAGCGGGCGCAGAGCATCGGCGTGAGGGTCAGCGAGACCACCAGCGAGACGATGATCGCCGCCGCCAGGGTGACCGAGAACTCCTGGAACAGGTTGCGCACGATGCCGCCCATGAACAGGATCGAGACGAATACCGCCACCAGCGATACGTTCATCGACAGCAAGGTGAAGCCGACCTCCCTGGCACCCAGGAACGCCGCACGCATCGGCGGCTGGCCGTCCTCGATGTGCCGAGAGATGTTCTCCAGCACCACGATGGCATCGTCGACCACCAGCCCGGTGGCAAGGATCAGCGCCATCAGCGACAGGTTGTTCAGCGAAAAACCGCACAGGTACATCACCGCGAAGGTGCCCACCAGCGACACCGGCACCGCCAGGCTGGGGATCAGCGAGGCGCGCAAGCTGCCGAGGAACAGGTAGACCACCAAGATGACCAGCACCACGGCAATCAGCAGCGTGTGCTCGGCCTCCTTCAGGGTCGCCTTGATCACGGGCGAACGGTCCATGGCCACGTTCAACTGCACGCTGGCCGGCAGCAGCGACTGCAGGGCCGGCAGCTGCGCCTTGATCTGGTCGACGGTTTCGATGATGTTGGCGCCGCTCTGGCGGTTGACCACCAGCAGCACGGCGCTCTGGTCGTTGAAGAAACCGCTGTTGTAGCGGTTCTCGACACCGTCGGTAATGGTGGCCACGTCTGACAGCCGCAGGATGGTGCCATTCGACTGGCGGATCACGATCGGCTCGTAGTCCTTGGCCGTTTCCAGCTGGTCGTTGGCCCGCACCTGCCAGTTGCGTTCGGCATCCTCGACAAAGCCCATGGGCCGGCGCTGGTTGGCGTTGGACACTGCCGTGCGCACCTCGTCCAGCGACAGGCTGTACTGGTTGAGCAGTTGCGGCTCCACGGCGATGCGCACCGCTGGCAGCGAGCTGCCACCGATCTGCACTTCGCCGACCCCGCTGACCTGCGCCAGGCTCTGCGACAGGATGGTATCGGCCAGGTCGTACAGCTGGCCCTTCTGCAGCACGCTGGAGGTCAGCGAGAGCACCATGATCGGCGCCTGCGACGGGTTGATCTTCTTGTAGGTGGGCATGCTGCGCATGCCGCTGGGCAACAGGTTGCGCGTGGCATTGATCGCCGCCTGCACCTCACGTGCGGCACCGTCGATGTCGCGCCCCATCTCGAAACCGATGATCACCCGGGTCGAGCCCTGGTTGGAGCTGCTGGTCAGGGTGGTGACGCCGGCAATGCTGCCAAGCTTGCGTTCCAGCGGGGTGGCCACGGTGGCGGCCATGACCTCCGGGCTGGCCCCGGACAGGTTGGCTTGCACGACGATCACCGGGAAGTCCATCTGCGGCAGCGGCGCCACCGGCAGCAAGCCGAAGCTGACGCCACCGAGCAGCATGATCGCCAGGCTCAGCAGCATGGTCGCCACGGGCCGGCGAATGAACGGTGCGGACAGGTTCATGCCTCGGCCTGCTGCGCGTCAGCGGCCGGGCGCCAGCGGCGGGCCAGGCGGTCGAAGTACAGGTAGATGACCGGTGTGGTGAACAGTGTCAGCACCTGGCTGACCAACAGGCCGCCAACCATCACCAGGCCCAGCGGCTGGCGCAGCTCGGCACCGGAACCGGTGGCCAGCATCAACGGCACGGCGCCGAACAACGCGGCCAGGGTGGTCATCAGGATTGGCCGGAAGCGCAGCAGCGCCGCCTGGTAAATCGCATCGCGCGGGCTCATGCCCTGGTTGCGCTCGGCCTCCAGGGCAAAGTCGATCATCATGATCGCGTTCTTCTTGACGATGCCGATCAGCAGGATGATGCCGATGATGGCGATCATGCCCAGGTCGTTGCCGCTGAGGATCAGTGCCAGCAACGCGCCGACTGCCGCCGACGGCAAGGTCGAGAGGATGGTCACCGGGTGGATGTAGCTCTCGTAGAGCACGCCCAGCACGATGTACATGGTCACCACGGCCGCCAGGATCAGCAGCAAGGTGCTCGACAGCGAGGCCTGGAAGGCTTCGGCGGCGCCCTGGAAGCGGGTCTGCACACCGAGCGGCATGCCGATGTCCTGCTGCACCTGCTCGATCACCTTGACCGCCTCGCCCAGCGAGGCCCCCTGGGCCAGGTTGAACGACAGGGTCACTGCGGGGAACTGGCCGATGTGCGAGATGGCCAGCTGCGCCTGGCGCTGCTCGATCCGCGCCAGTGCCGACAGCCGCACCTGGCCGCCATCGGTGGCCTTGACGTGGATCGATTCCAGCGCCTGCGGGCCGATGACTGCCGCGTCCTGCGACTGCAGCACCACGCGGTACTGGCTGGCCTGGGTGTAGATGGTGGAAATCTGCCGCTGGCCGAAGGCATCGTACAGGGCGTTGGTGATCTGCGACACGCTGATGCCCAGGCGGCTGGCCATGTCACGGTCGATCACCAGGTACACCTGCAGGCCCTTGTCCTGCAGGTCACTGGCCACATCCTGCAACTCCGGGCGCTGCTGCAGGGCGTGCACCAGCTTGCCGCTCCACTGCGCCAGCAAGTCGGCGTCAGGTGAAGACAGGCTGAACTGGTATTGGGTGCGGCTGACCCGGTCCTCGATGCTCAGGTCCTGCACCGGTTGCATGAACAGGCGGATACCGACCAGCTTGTCGAGCTGGGGTTGCAGGCGGCTGATCACTTCCCCGGCGCTGACATCACGCTCGCCGTGGGGCTTGAGGTTGATCAGCATGCGGCCACTGTTGAGTGTGGCGTTGTCGCCGTCGACACCGATGTAGGACGACAGGCTCTGCACCGCCGGGTCTTGCAGGATAACCTTGCTCAGCGCCTGTTGGCGCTCGCTCATGGCGGCGAACGAGGTGGATTGCGGCGCTTCGGAAATACCCTGGATCACCCCGGTGTCCTGCGCCGGGAAGAAACCCTTGGGCACCACCATGTACAGCAGCACGGTAAGGGCCAAGGTCGCCACGGCCACCAGCAAGGTCAGCGGCTGATGCTTGAGCACCCACTGCAGGCCACGGCCGTAATGTTCGATCATCCAGTCGATCCAGGCACCGCTGGCGCGGTAGAAGCGGCCCTGCTCTTGCTCCTTGGGCTCGCGCTTGAGCAGCCGCGCGCACATCATCGGCGTCAAGGTCAGCGACACCACCAGGGAAATCAGGATGGCCACCGCCAGGGTGATGGCGAATTCGCGGAACAGCCGGCCGACCACATCGGCCATGAACAGCAACGGGATCAATACGGCGATCAACGAGAAGGTCAGCGAAATCAGGGTGAAGCCGATCTGCCTGGCCCCCTTGAGTGCCGCCTGCAGCGGCGTTTCGCCTTCCTCGATGTGGCGCGAGATGTTCTCGAGCATGACGATGGCGTCGTCGACCACGAAACCGGTGGCAATGGTCAGGGCCATGAGCGTCAGGTTGTTCACCGAGAAGCCGGCCAAGTACATCACGCCGAAGGTGCCGATCAGCGACAGCGGTACGGCAATCGAGGGAATGATCGTGGCGCTGAAGCGGCGCAGGAACACGAAAGTGACCATCACCACCAGCACGATGGCGATCAGCAGCTCATGCTGCACGTCCTTGACTGCGGCACGGATGGTTTGCGTGCGGTCGGTCAGCACCGACACATCGAGGCCGGCCGGCAGGTTGTCGGTGACCGATGGCAGCAGCGCCTTGATGCGGTCGACCACTTCGATGACGTTGGCCCCTGGCTGGCGCTGGATATTCAGCAGCACGGCCTGGTTCTGGTTGGCCCAGGCAGCCAGGCGTTCGTTCTCGGCGCCGTCGACAATCTCGGCGACGTCCCTCAGGCGCAGCGGCGCGCCATTGTTGTAGGCGAGGATGAGGTTGGCGTATTCCTCAGGCGAACGCAGCTGGTCGTTGGCGTCGAGCATCGACACCCGGGTCGGGCCGTCGAAGTTGCCCTTGGGCTGGTTGACGTTGGACGCGCCGATCAGGGTGCGCACATCGTCGAGGTTGAGGCCGTTGGCCGCCAGAGCGTCGACGTTGACCTTGATCCGCACCGCCTGGCGCTGGCCGCCGGCGATGCTGACCATGCCCACGCCGCTGATCTGCGCGGGCTTCTGCGCCACGCGAGTGGCCGCCAGGTCGGTGAGGTTGGGCAGCGGCAGGGTCTTGCTGGAAATGGCCAGGGTCAGCACCGGGG